>Ga0164294_10003276_pt1 | contig 14448 bp, 10 predicted proteins | sample GEODES005metaG_FD_111479 | JGI IMG/M metagenome (GOLD analysis project Ga0164294, IMG submission 111479) | Oligotrophic lake water microbial communities from Sparkling Lake, Wisconsin, USA - GEODES005 metaG | ecosystem: Environmental > Aquatic > Freshwater > Lake | place: USA: Sparkling Lake...
CTCTTCCTCATCTTCTTTTTTACCTTCATCATCTTCATCATCTTCTTCATCATCTTCATCATCTTCTTCTTCATCTTCATCATCCTCTTCATCCTCTTCATCATCTTCCTCTTCATCATCTTCCTCCTCATCTTCATCCTCTTCTTCATCATCTTCATCATCTTCATCATCTTCCTCATCCTCTTCTTCATCAAAATCACATACATCACCAAATCCCTCATCTTCATCACTACGACAAAAATCAAACCAATCATCAGCATCATCTACGAATGGTGTTTGCGATATACAAATAACAACATGTAATATTAATAACAAATGTACAACTTCTTGTTTTCCATAAATATTTAGCAAAATCATTAAATATAGATATAATTTTTCATATCTATATTATTTATTTTTTAGTCATTTTAACGATGATTTTTTCGGTTACTTATTCGTTTTCTTCGATTTGAACTGATTCTTCTTTTTCTTCTTGAAACGCCACCTGCATATGTTCGTTTAAACGGATTATTATCTGCTTGTCTTTTTAACCACTGTTCAGTTATAATATCTAATATGGGTGGGGGTTGGTATTGACTTAATATTTTAGTCATGGTATTTAGGCCTCCACTTGAATGTGTTTGATTTATATTCCAGGAGAACGCTCCATCTTTTGTTCCACTACGAAAATTGTTATTTACTTGTAAGCGTGATCCAATTGAATGATACAAAAAAAGTAAACCATTTATATAGTACTCTTTATTGGCATTTAATAATGTAATGATAATGATATTATCGTCTTCGTTTTGTTCCTCAGATTTAAGTTTATTATTAGTTAGTATAGGTATGCTATTATTTATTCTGAACTTATCTAATGCATATTTTATCTCGTCAATTCTATTAATAAAGGGGGATGGTAGTGGTGATGGTAGTGTACCTGTAAATTTTGTATCATTTATATCTTGAGTTAGTTTGGCATGGGAGGATCTTATTGATGCTGTTATATATGGTTGTAATTGGTAACTTTCTAGTTGTTGTTCTATTACTGAAGCACGAGTATTTTCTGGAATATCTGCGAGTCGAATAGAATCATAATAATCAGTATTACTATTATACCAGTTTCTAGTACGTTTTTTTATAACCTCATTTCCAGTGGTTGTTATATAACTTGTACGCATCTCACTAATATTATTATTCTTCAGTATATTCTCAATAAATAATGATGATTTACCGGTCAAATTGCCATTTGTATCGATGTTATAGATTTCAGTAGTACCAGTGATTGGATCATCTAGGTCAATACCTGTTATTTGTAGTCTATGTTTAGAAGTACCAGATTCAGGTTGAAAATAGAAGTTCATAGTACCAGAATATTGTAGAGCCATAATTATATTTATATATAATATATATAGATAAAATTGATTTGAAAATCACAGAATTATTAAAATAAAATAACTATGTCTAAAATTCTCATATTCGATACTGAAACTACTGGATTAATTCCTAAATATATCTCTGATAAGATAGAAAATCCATATATTACTCAACTCAGTTTTATAATATATAATACAGAAACAATGTCGATTCTCAGTACATTTAACACATATATCAAAATACCAGAAGAAATCGAAATACCAGAAATAGTTACGACTATTACGGGAATTACTAAAGATACTTGTCAACAGAAAGGGATATCATTCCAAGAAGCTTTCGCTGCATTCTACTATGCATTAATAGGGTGTGACTATATCGTCGGTCATAATATCGAATTCGACGTTCAAATGATGTATATTGAAATTGAAAGAAAAAAACATTTGCTAAGAAATTATGCAGAACTAAATACATTATTCCATCCAGAACGACTCTCCCGTCTAAAAATCGATATAAAGTGTACGATGCGGATGACCGTTGAAGAATGTGCCCTTTTACGAACAACCGAAAAAAAACACACATATAAGAAATATCCTAAACTTTGCGAAACCTACGAATACCTCTTCCATAAAACCCCCGAAAATCTACATAATTCCATCATCGACGTAATCGTCTGTCTAAGATGTTTCCTAAAGATTCAATTCTCGACCGATATTCCAGAAGAAGAATATGCGAAATGGATCCAGACGAATTTATAGATAGACATAAAATCAATATTCATATTCTTCATTTCATAAAATTGATATAAAAAACTTTTTTTATGAAAATCATATCATCATTGAATTAATAGAAATGGAAATCTTAAAGCAAACCAAGTTAACACGTGCAGAATGGGACAGTATCGAAGTACCTATTTCGGAAGAAGAGCGGGACACTCTCAGATTAATTATCGACGGGTATCTAGACCCACATATTAAACATAATAAAAAAACATCGCTTTTCTCCTTTATAAAAATCGAGGTGACTCCAGAAACCGAGAAATTCCTATATGACAAATACTTTGAACCGATGATACAAAAAATGGTAAAAAAATACGGCAAGGGCATCGAATTCTTACCGATAAAAACCGACTCGTCATTAAAGAAACTCAAGTCGATTGACAGTCTTCGTCTACAGAATCTCGATGCAAATATCCAAAGGAGTGGTTCGTCGATTTTCGAGTATCTTCTTTTAGAATTTACGGAAGAACTACTGAAGAATCTAGGAAAACAGAAAACCAAATATGCATTCTACCTCTATACGCTTATACATTTAAAGAAAAACAGTATTCGCAATGTAAATCGCCATGTAATCCATTTCGTCGATACGATTATCAAGTTCACCAATGAACAAGTGAACATTTCGGAAATTATCGAGAGTGCCTACGATTTTATCGAACGAAATCACTATTTGCTAACCTTCCAAGATAAAGAATTATTCTCTCATCAAAAAGAGTTATTTACAGTATTCAAGAAGAAACCGACAAATACGTCGAAACTCGTACTATATATTGCGCCCACTGGTACGGGAAAGACGCTTTCACCGCTAGGATTAGCTGTCGAATACCGCATTATCTTCGTATGTGCGGCGCGACATATCGGCCTCGCCCTTGCAAAATCCGCGATTTCGATGGAAAAAAAAATCGCGTTTGCGTTCGGTGCAGAAACCGCCAGCGATATCCGTCTCCACTATTTCGCGGCGGTAGATTATACGAAAGATCGTAGATCTGGTGGTATTCGTAAAGTAGATAATAGTAATGGTACGAAAGTCGAGATTATTATTTGTGATGTTCAGTCGTATTTAGTAGCAATGCATTATATGCTCGCATTTAATCAAAAAGAAAAAATAATTACCTATTGGGACGAACCGACGATTACGATGGATTACGAGACACACGAACTACATGAAACTCTACATCGTAATTGGGTAGAAAACCAGATCCCAAATATGGTACTTTCTTGTGCGACATTACCTGGAGAAGAAGAAATCCTAGATACGATTGCGGATTTTCGAAGTCGGTTTGAGAATACAGAAATCCATAATATTACGAGCTATGATTGCCGTAAATCGATTCCGATAATTACTCCCAAAGGATATTGCGCTCTTCCACATACCTTATATAAAGATTATCACGAACTTCAAGAATGTATCGAGTATTGTGAATCGAATAAAACGGTTTTGCGATATTTTGATTTAAGCGAGATTGTCCGATTCGTATTTTATATAAACAAGAAGGAGAACTCTGGAATTGTGGACGAATCCTATTTAATTAACACCTATTTTATCAATATAGCGGATATAACTATGAATTCGCTTAAACTCTACTATTTGGAAATATTAAAACGGATACCGGAACCACGATGGGAAGGTGTCTATCAATATATAGAATCTGAGAAACAGTTTAAATATGGGAGACGTGTAATTTCTAAAATAAAATCTGTAGAACAGACAGAACATATAACTAGATCAGGCGGTGGAGATTTAAAACGTATATCGACTATGACATATAGTGCAGAAAATACAAGTACTCAAATAAAATCCGCTGGTATTCAAGTTACTACAGAAGATTCGTATACATTAACGGATGGACCAACGATATTCTTAACGGAAGACGTAGCGAAGATAGCCCATTTCTATATACAGCAGACGGCGATTTCTCCAGATATATTCCAGAATATTCTACGTAAGATAAGTAATAATAATGATTTATCTGAGAAAATTACGGCATTAGAACAATATCTGGAAGACCAAGATAAATCGGCCACGTCAAAAACCGGGGGTGATAATTCAAAGAAAGAGTCAAAGACGGCGAATTTGGAGACGATGCGAGACCCCGAAATGAAGAAACGTTATAAAGAATTAGCGGATTTAAGGGCGCAAATCCAGTTAATTACGCTAGACCCAGTATATATTCCGAATACTGTTCCACATCAAGTAAAATGGTCGCCGAATCCAGACGATATATCTAGTTCGGCATTTGTACCAACAATAGAGGAGCAAGTAGTTCGCGATATTATGGCAATTGATATCGAGAACTATCAGAAAGTATTACTATTGATGGGTATTGGACTTTTTATGGAAAATTTAAATCCAAAATACTTAGAAATAATAAAGGAGATGGCGCATAGACAGCATTTATTTATTATAATTGCTTCGTCAGACTATATTTATGGTACGAATTATTCATTCTGTCACGGGTTTATAGGGAAGGACTTGTCGAATATGACCCAACAGAAGACATTACAGAGTTTAGGTCGTATTGGTAGGTCATCCATACAACAAACTTATACGGTAAGGTTTCGAGAAGAAGATATGATTAAACGATTATTTATGAAACAGATAGTTAATTTAGAGGCAGTAAATATGTCGACGATTTTTAATAGTTAGAGTTAGAGAAAGAACGAACCAATCCAATAAAATACAACAATAAAATAATAGAAAACAAAAACAAAACCCCCTATTTTTTATAGCCCATTCAAGTGAGATACTACGAACGGATTTCCCTTTAATTGGGTTAAAACATCTTGTCCCTTATTTCGATCTAATTGGATATTCTGATATAAATTCTGTGTTCCAGAAATACTGGAATCTCCTAAAGAATCTACGGATGGTAATTGATAAGGCATTGTTGGTATAACTGTTCTGGAATTTTGTAACATTATATCTTTCTGCTTACTCGTCATATTTATATCCGAATTTAATAGAGACATATTACCTCCAGGAGTATATCCAGTTAAAGTAGACGATTTCATACCATTTGTAGTATGAGTATTATACTCCGCGTCATATGCTCTAGGCTCTCTTCCACGTTCACCGGCAGATGCATTTCCGGAATAATACATATTTGTACTTTGTTTTAAAGTATCGGGTACTTGATGAGCAGTTACCGCATATGCACCTCCTCTCTGATTCGCATTAATATTCATGTGTTTTTTTCCTAGTTCGGTCGTCTCTCGAATTGTTGGTGCAGGACGATCCGCGGGATTAAATATATAAGATTCAGATACGGTTTTTCCAGGATTTTGATAAGGTCGTAGATTACCAACCGTATTTTCTTTTCTAGAAGGTTTCAATATATCTAATAATGGAGCAACAACTGTTCCAAAAGCTCCTCCAATGGCTCCAAAATAATCGTCCTGTTTATTCACGGTACGATTATTCGGATAAGCTTTTTTAGCATTCAGACCATAGTCTCCTTGACGTGGACCATTCGCACCAACATTATAAGCAGGTAGCATTGGTTTACTTCCTAAATCAATATGTTTCGACGGCATATATTCGCCTTCAACATATTGACTTGGAACGTTAGAACCCGCTGCCCCAGTATAATCGCGGTCAGTAAATTCTCTCGCCTGTTCTTTATTAATATTAATAGCACGAGATGCCTGTGCAGTTTGATAGGCTTTCGCAGGTAACATATTATCAGAATCTAAGGCGAAAGTTTTATCGACGCGATTCTTCTCGACATTTCCATGAATACCGCGATTGGTTATTTGAGAAACAGCTGGACCCTCGCGACCCAAGAGTCCATATTCTGCTGCCTTTGGATTATTTGCGGTACGAAGTTCATCCACATTTTTTTCTAAATACATCTCTCGAGAATTAAGTCCAGAATTAAATCCGCCACTACCTTCCGTTCCAAATCCTAAACCAATACCTGGTGCGACTTTTTGATCCTCAAACGGTTTTACATTCGACATTTTCATAGATGGAACTTGACGAGATAGATAGAAATCGGTAGAATTAGGAGCTCCATGAGCCCATTGATAATTAGATTGTGGAGAGAATAGTGGACCTTGTTCACTTTTACGTATAATTTGAGAACCTGCACCGGTATATTTATCCATAAGACTTTCTCCTGAATTTGCATCGGTTCTGGTTGTTCTTAAATTGCTTCCAAAGAATGGAACCATGTTATTATGTGAAAAGTAATCCGAACTTACTTTATCCCCTGTAAGAGAATAATAGTTTGCGGATCCAGAGGTTGAAACTGAAGTTAAAGAACCCTGAATATTTTGATTAAAATATTTATCGGAATAAACGGCAGGAGTATCATATGGATTCACCGTACTCAATCTTGAAGTTAAATCAGTTTCTGTGTTTAAAACCGGAAGTTCGTCGATCGGAATATCATTCGGGAAATTACGATTTGGTACATCGGTATTCGGTAATTGATCCATCGGATTACGATAATAGAAACCTTCTTGAACAGTTTTAGGTTCTTTCGATTGATTCGCTACAATATATAATCCGCCTAATGCTAATAATGGTATTGCTAATGTTTCCATTTATTATATAATATATATTATCATATAATAATTATTTTAGGAAGTTAGTTACGAAAAATGGGAAATCGATGTATTTTATTAATATCTTGGAAAAAGAAATCGGCTCTCTCGATAGTACCTAGATTTGGTATGATAGGATGAAAGAAATCCTTTTCTAGAATTCGTGTTTGAATATTTGTAGGGAACTGAATCTCGGTATGTATTGGTGCCTGAGGATTAATAAATGGGATTTCCCATCTTGGTTGTTCTAAATCTCGGTACATCCAAGCAGGATGGCTCGCTCTAGATTCCTCAATATATGGATTTTCTTCTTCATATTGTAATGGAGTTACTGTTTCGGCATGTTTATCATATTGATTTAAAATAACATTGTCGCGATTTAAATGTCGAGTTAGTCCGCGAAAATCGCTTTCTAATGGAATAATATTTGTAGTAATATTTGCTCCCCACGATTGAAGTCTTAATTGTGGATCGCTCTGGAATGGCATATTTATACCTGGTCCAGGTCGATTTAACATATATCTACCACTAAATGTAGTTTCATCTAGTTGTTTTTGAATTCTTATAGGATCATCGTGAAATCGAGTAAATGCCATATTATGATATGTTCAGATATTTCTTATTATAGTTCGAGAGAATAGATTAAAATAAAAATGCGCGTATATACATAAAAAAAAGGATACTTTAATATAATATAAAATGTCTGAAACTCCTAAACTTTATTTAAATATGATAGTAAAAAATGAAAGTCGCGTAATTCTAAGACTATTAGAATCTGTATATAAATTCATTGATGGATACTGTATCTGTGATACTGGTTCTACAGATAATACCATCGAACTAATCGAAGAATTTTTCAAAAAGCACAATCTCCCAGGACGAATTGTGAGAGAATTATTTCAAGATTTTGGATATAATCGTACATTCGCATTAAATGCGTGTTTAACAACGCCCGAATTAACAAGTAATGATTATTTACTATTAATGGATGCAGATATGGTATTAACGGGTGAGTTATTATCTAAAGCAAAAGAATTCAAAGAATCATTAACGCATGACGTATATTTAGTAATGCAAGGTTCAGAACAAGTACATTATAAGAATGCGCGTATTGTAAAAAATAAAGGATATACGTATTGGGGTGTTACACATGAATATTTAAATACAAATAATAATGGAACGTATAGATTGATTGATAAAGACCAATTATTTATTCAAGATATTGGCGATGGAGGTGCTAAATCAGATAAAAGTGAACGTGATATTCGACTTTTACTGAAAGGTCTAGAAGAAAATCCAAATTCAGACAGATATTGTTTCTATTTAGCAAATACTTATAGAGATATAGGTAATTATGAGGAAGCACTTAAATATTATAAAAAACGTATTGATTTAGGCGGATGGATCGAAGAAGTTTGGCAATCATATTATTCTTCAGGAAGATGTTATTATAATATGAAAGATATTCCAAAAGCAATCAATATGTGGCTGGAGGGATATGAGGCTTATCCAAATCGAATAGAAAACCTCTATCAGATTATAAACCATTATAGAAATAATGGTAAAAGTAGACTAGCTTATCAATATTATAGAATGGCTGTTCATTCAACCAAAATATATGGAGGAGCAAATAATGAATTTTTATTTTTAGAAAAGAACATTTATGAATATAAATTAGACTATGAATTTACTATTATTGGATATTATGAAAATCCAGATAAATTAGACTTGAAACGTATTTCTATGAATGTCATGTCGTGTCCAATTATAGAAGACGAAATTGCTAAAAATATATTATCAAATTATAAATTTTACGTAGATAAAGCATATAATCATACAAAGATTATTTTAAATAAGAAATTAACGGAATTATTATCTTCGATAGAGCTACAAGAAAAAGGATTTAATTCATCTACTCCGTCAATTTGTTTCTTAAATGCATCTACTGTTGCGGTAAATAAACGATATGTAAATTATCATATTGATGAAAAGGGAAATTATATCAATAAAGAGAAAATTCAAACAATCAATGTTCTCTCTATTATCGATGTTGATAAAATGGAAAAAATACAAGAATCGGTGTTAGAATATGATACTTCTCTCGATAACATATATGTTGGATTAGAAGATATTCGACTTTATTCGAGAGAAGATAAACTATACTATAGTGCGAATCGTGGATTATCTCCTTTAAATATTCAAGTAGAGTATGGAGAGATTGATATATCCGCGTCTTCTACTAAGAATAATATTATTTTACAAAGAGTAGAAAAGGGAAAACGCGAGATAGAGAAGAATTGGGTATTATTTACATCAGGAACGAATAAGACGAGATGTATTTATGAATGGTCGCCATTAACAATTGGAGAGATTGATGGAAAAAATTTTAAAACTCTCATAGAATATTCGAATATTCCCTATTTTTTCAAGTATATTCGCGGATCAACCAATGGAGTAACGATTGGTGACGAAGTCTGGTTTATATGTCACTTGGTAAGTTACGAAACTCGTAGATATTATTACCATATAGTTATAGTTTTAGATAAAGTAACTGGAAAATTAAAAAAATATACGAATCTCTTTTTATTTGAACGAGAGATTGTAGAATATACATTAGGTTTCATAGAAATAGGAGAGAATTTAATGATCGGATATAGTATTCTAGATAAAGAAACCAAATTTATAGAGATTTCCAAGAGTTGGTTTGAAGGTCAGATGATTATAGTATAAAATATTGTTATATTTGAGAATATTCTGCCTCTTTACAACGACCATAGGTCTTTCGATGCCACTGAGAGATACCATATTCTTCAATTCCTTGTAAATGTAGTTTTGTTCCATATCCCATATTTTTATTTAGACTATATCTCTCGACTAATGCAGGATAATTCATACACAATTCCTCTATATATTTATCTCTTGAATCTTTTGCTAAGATAGATGCCGCCGCAATCGCCATAATTTTATTATCTCCGCTCTCTATCGTATTATATGGTATAGATATAATACGTTCGGTTTCCTTATTAAAATCTGTATATGGTATAAAATCGTTACCATCCATTACTATGTGGAATTTAGAATTAATATCTAGAGATACAACTTTGTCATAGAGATCTTTACACCTTTGCACATTTAAAACGCCCATTATTTATACATTTTCTTTGGATTTTTGCGAGTTTTATTTTTTGAAATATATTTTTTATTTCTATTATAAGCACCTTCCAAAATGTTATTATAATATTCTTTTGGTATAATGTCTATCGCTTTTACTATATTTTCTTTCAAATTTTCATATTTTAACCCACTAAATTTTTGTAATTTTGATTTCAGCATACTAAAATAATTCTCAATTGCATTGCTAAAATGTTGATATGGAACTGAATATAATAATTTATTGTGTTTATTAACTAAATCTCTAATAGTATCGTTTTTATGTGCGGAAGCATTATCCAAAATGATAATTTTATTTTTGTATTTTTCTGTAATAAATTTCTGTAGAAAATCTACTAATCGTTCTGTATTGATTCCACCTTTTTCATATAATTCCCATCCTTCTACACCATTTACAGAAATCGCAAATATTCCAGTATATTTCTTGAATACATCTTGGGATTGTGTCTTTATGACACATCGTTTTCCTCTTTGACTATAGCAGTGATTTCTCTTTTGTAATGATTTTATACTGGTTTCGTCAATACAAATAATATCTTCTATATTATATTTACCAATCTCTTTATAGAATTCATCTAATTTATCATTGATATTGATTTCTTTACCCCATCTATGCGTCGGTTCATGTCTTATTCTGGTTAGTTTTAGTGTAATATTATTATCATTTACAACACGATTTAGGTGAAACCGACTTAATGATAAAGTTGGATATTTCTTTTTGAGTAAAAAGAGTAGGTCTTCCATTGTAATTGTTTTATTTTTCGTGATTTCATCTTTGATAAATTGAATATGTTCTCGTTTTACTTTGTATGCAATATGAGTTCTATTATTTCTTTGAATATTTCCCTTTTTCTTGTATTGTTCTACCCATCGCATTAAACTACGCCGAGAACATTCAAATACTCTACATACTTCTTCTTGAGTATTATCTTCAATCAAATAATATTTGACTGCTTTTTCTTTATAGTCTTCGCTTTTATGGTGGGTTGTCATATAAGATTATAACATAAAAAACTTAAAAATATATTCATATTATACCTTATTTATAGTATGAATTCAACTGACGAAATAAATGCTTTGAAAGAAAAAATAGGAAAAATGGAAAAATATATAATGGAATTAGAAGAGCATTTGAAAAAATATACGAATAATAATCGGCATCTAAAATATTATGAAAATAATAAAGAGGTTGTCAAAGAAAGAACAAAAAATTATGTGGAAAAATTAAAAACAGAAAATCCAGAAAAATTGAAGGAATGGAGGAGAAATTATTATTTGAAACGGAAAGAGAAAACACAAACTGAAAATATATCTATTTGATTTTTTTAAATTTCCATAATTTTTTTATATAGTTAATTACATTTATAGTTTTTATCCATTTACATTCCCATAATTCAATATAATTATAACCAAGTTCTATACATTCTTTTTTTAATTTATTTGTAAGTCCATAACATTCTTGATAAGTTTTTTCTTTTCTATTTATTTTTAACCTATTAGGAAAACAATTTGGACATCCATGCCAATAACATCCGTGATATTGAAATATTGTATTTGTTTGTAAATCAAACCCATCTACACTACATCTTTTATTATGTGGTAATCTATATTGATCATTTCTATATTGTAGGTATGGATATTGTATCAATAAATAGTTCATCCATTCTAATTCACCTATAGATACATTTTTTTTGGGAAATTTATTTTTATCCCATTCATAATCAGGATAACAATTGTGTATTATATTATAAATATTAGATTCATACATATGTAATAATGTATTTCCGTAATTTTTATGAAAGTGTAAATAATTTAAATTATAATAATCACTATAAGTTATAAATCCTAATTCATTTACTAACCAATCCAAATATTTTTTTTGATTTTTTACTAATTTCCACCATCCATGTGTTGTTTGAGCAAATTTCCAAGGCATCCATTCTAATCCATCGGTACGTTCTACTAATGATAGAATAATATTATATGTGCTTGATTTATATATATGTCTTAATCCTAGTCCATAATATTTGAAAAATTCATTTTTTGTTATTTTATACCAATCATCTATACTTTGATATTTTAGTTCTTTGTATAACCAATTCATATATGTTTTACAATTATCAATATTATTCCAATAGCCTGTAGGTGCTTTTATAAATTTCCAAGGAAACCAATTAATGTCCGAATACACATTTGAAAGTATATTATATGGATGAGGATAATACATTGTTAATGTATTTCCATGATTTTCATTTAATTGTTTTGTTGTAATTTTATAAAAATCATCCATACATTTGTATTCCAATTCTTTATATAACCAATCCAGATACATTCTTTGATTATTTATAGATAACCAAAAATTACTATAAACTACGGGAAATAACCAAGGATACCATTGATATTCATGTAATATTGTTGATATTGCTTTATAAACTGACCCTTCATAACATTTCTGTAATAATCCATTACCACGATTTTTGACAAAATCATTGTTTGTAATTCTATACCATTGTTCAATTGATGTTATGTTTAATTTTATTCCTAACCATTCTATATATTTTCTTTGATTTTTTATATTATCCCAAAATCCTGTAGGAACTTGTTTGAATTTCCATAATAACCATTCATATTCCGGAAATAATTTTGTTAGCATTTCTGGAATATGTTTATATAAGGTTGCTAACCTACCACAATTAATTTTATGAAAATCAGTTAAAACCAAATTATACAAATCATCAAATGATGCCATATTTAATAATGGCATTAAATGGTCTGTTATACACTTTTTTTGATTTTCAATATCTTTCCAAAATCCAGAAGGCTTTGGTGTTTTCGAAAGCCAATCCATAATTTACATATTATATATCAAAAATAATTTTATATCAATTTTAATATAAAATTATAATAATTATTGCGTAAAATACTTAAACAAAATATCTTTAGGTATTTTATATGGGAAAGAAAAAGAAAGAACAGGAAACCCAACATCCAAAAGAAAAAATCAAACGAAAAGACGTTCAAGAAAGAAAAGAAGCAAATAAAAATACAGAATTTACCTGTGTGAAAACCACTTTCAATAGTTTAGTAGAAAATAACTTTTTGAATGGAGGTATACAGGAAATCGTATTGAATATTAATAAAATATGTTTTTTATCTTACCAATTGTTAAATTATCATTTTACTCGTCTTATACAAGAAAAGAAACCTCTTCCAGAAATCACACAGAATCTATTTTACCAAGCGTGTTCGGCAGTTTCTGTAATGAAAGAACGAAAAGAAAAAGTAGATACTACAGATGAACTTTATATTAGTTTTTCACATTATAACGAGCATTTAGGTGAACTACCTTTCAGAGATAGAATGGGTAATCTTATCAATAATTTGAATAAACAACAAATGACGATGACAGAAAACCATTTGAAATTAAATTTCTATAAACGATTTCATAAATATCTGGAAATAAAAACAGGTGAAACACGAAAATCTGTCATATACAGATGGTTAAAGGATATTTATGCAAACGAATATACTGGAAATAATTTTTTCATAAAATCCATGCGTGAAATGTTAGTATATCCTCCGACCGAAATGAATATCAAAAATCATTTATCGCATTTCATCAAAATTTATTACAAGATACTAACCACTTTTGAAAAATATCCAAATATCAAACATATAAGAACATTCAATTTATTACCAACAAAAAATTCATTTACACTTTCTACTATAGAAATTTGTAGTAGTTGTCTGAAAGATATTATTGGATATTTCACCAAAGAACCTGTTCCAGATTTCAACGAAAATAAATTGGTTTATTGGTATGAGTTTTTCAAGATAGAAAAGTTTGAAACTAAACAACGAAAATTTGCGAACGCGATTTTTACTGATGGTAAAATAGCAGTTATTAGATTACGAAAACCAAAAATGGAACAACCTAAACCGAAAGATGTCAAAAAAATAAAATACGAACAATATGTTGGAATAGACCCAGGTGTTAGGTCATTACAAACATCTTGTAATGATACTGGTAGAGTAATTGAAACCACAACACCGAGTTATAGAAATGATTGTAAAATGAAATACTCATGTAGGAAAAGAGAAATGTGGTATAAGAATTGGGAACATTATGAAATATGGAGAAATATTCCCAGTTTTAAAACAACGAATCTACATAAAATGTCAAATTATTTCAAATATGTATATCCACATTTGAATACTATTTTTCAATTTCATCTTTACAAGAACTTTCGTGGATTATCTTTTAGGTCGTATTGTCGTGGTAAGGCAACTATGCATAAAATATGTAAGAGTATTATTGAAGATAAGAAAACATTAGTGGGTTTTGGTGATTTTTCACAGCAACATGGATTAGTAAAGAAACATCCAACCGCACCTATAAAAAAATTCAAACACGAATTAAGAAAATACTGTGATGTTATTGACATAGATGAATGGGGAACAAGTAAAACATGTAATTTATGTAAAAGTCCAATAGAGTTATACAAAAATAAAGTAATAAGAAAGAAAAAAGATGGAACATATACAAAAGCGAGAATATCTCAAATCAATAGTGTAATCCGTTGCAAACTCAACGAGTGTA
>Ga0164294_10003278_pt1 | contig 14444 bp, 10 predicted proteins | sample GEODES005metaG_FD_111479 | JGI IMG/M metagenome (GOLD analysis project Ga0164294, IMG submission 111479) | Oligotrophic lake water microbial communities from Sparkling Lake, Wisconsin, USA - GEODES005 metaG | ecosystem: Environmental > Aquatic > Freshwater > Lake | place: USA: Sparkling Lake...
GCAGCAGTAGTCGCAGCAGTCCCCACAGCAGTCCCAACCGCAGGAGCAGCAGCCCCAGCTATAGTTGAAGTTACTGCAGGAACAGCAGCAGGTGCAGCAGTTGCAGCTGTGCCAAGCATTTTACTAACCAAAGAAGATCCAACCGCTGATACAACACCAGTAGTTATAGCTGTTATTATACCGCCACCAGCTAATGCACTATTTACAATATCTGGTTTAGCTTTCTCTTCTTTTGTAGCATTCTCTGCAAATCCAGCTGCGTTAGCTGTTGGATTTTGATTTTTTTCCATTGCACTTCTAAGGTTAGTTAAAGCATCCGTTAAAGCAACAGCCGCAGCATTTCCTTTGACTTGCTCTGCGGTTTGAGCTACTATAAAAGTTCCCATTTTAGTTATATCTGCTGGCAATTCACCGAAAAGTTCTTTTGTTAGCGTCTCAGCAGCATCGGGTGGTTTAAAATTTTCTAATAATTTTTTTACTTCTTCTGGTTTTGCTCCACCAGCAATAAGAGCATCACCCATAACATTTTTTTGTCTTTCTAGTCTATTGCTAGCCATTTTTTGAAAATCTTTTGATAAACTTGGTGCAAGTTTTTCTATTTGCTCTAAGCTAACTCCGCCTTTGTTAAGTTGATCCATCATTTGACCAGCAGCTTCACCCTGTAAATTTTCTAAACCAGGTTTATTTTTAGTTTGACTGTAAAGATATCCAGCAGAGGCTGTTTCCATTTCCCAACTACTTTTTCCAGCTGGACGCAAGAGATCTTCTTTTGTATTACCAAATAATTTACTAATTCCAGTATAATTTTTTGAAGTAGTAGATCCTCCACCAGAAACTTGAGCTAATTCTTTTGCTTTTTTAATTTGAGCCTCTAAAGATTTTACTATACTTTTTTCAAGTGCTCCAGCGGACTGTGGAGAACTAGCAAGAATAGAATTTAATTTTCCAAAAGATTCGGTATTTACTCCAGCAGCAGTAGATATATCTTGTAATTTCTTAAAAAAATCATTTGCATTTCCAGCTGTAGCAGCTAAACTATTAGCTAGAGCTGCTGTTCCTTCAGCAGTTGAAGTTAATGGAGATAATAAGTCGCCCGCAATCGATTCCTGTTCTTGTTGATTAAAAGCATTCTCTGGGCCTTGCCTATTCATCATGCTCTCTCCTATTCCTGACATACCAGGAACAGATGTTAATACTCTGCCAATTTGTCCTTGAGCTCCCATACCCTGTCTTATTGATAGTTGTTTTTGTGTTAATTTAGAAGATAATTGTTTTTCTGTTTGCTCTGCTCCACTTTTCTGTTGGGCTTTAGCTAAAGTTCCTTGGACCTCTTTAGGAGAATCTATACTTTTTATTACAGATTGTTGCATCTCTGGGCTTAAAGCAGATATACTATTTAATATAGAAGATTTAAATTCTTTTACTTTAGATTGGTCTGGTAAAGACTTTTCCATTTCAGCTGCATAATCATTTAAAGTTGGAGTTAATTGACTAACTACTCCATCTAATTTTCCAGCAGACTCTCTCATTTTATCTAAATCAGTATTTAATTTTGCTAATTGTGTTGTGTATGGTTTGTCTGCTGAAGCAGATAGTCCTGCTACACCTTGCATAGCTAACATTCCTCCAGTAGCAGCAATGCCTCCTTTACCTGTACCAAATACACCAAGTCCAGTAGTAGCTGTGCTTATTACGCCAGTAGCTTGATTCATAACTTGAGATAATTTACTAGTTTGATCTCCAAATTGCATCATTGAGCCTTGAAGAATTGACATACCCATTCCAAAAGCGAGTAGTTTTCCTTGAGCAAGTTGCATTTTAGCGGTATGATTTTCTTGAGCAGTTGATGCATCTTTCGCGCTTTTTCCAAGTTCTTTCATTTCTGGAACTGGTATGCTTCCTGCTCCAGGCGTTGCAACTGGCATAGCAAAATTTGGTATATGTCCTTTTGATCTATTTATTCCTTGCTTTAATCCTGCTGGTTCGTCTTTTGTATTATAAACTCCAAGTCCATATGGATTATCTTTTCCAGCTAAAGATGAATCTGATCCAACCCTAATTTGACTTGGATTTATTCCAGCGGCTTGTTCTCTTTGCATAGCTTCTTGAAGAGCAGAGAAATTAGGTATAAAGCCAGCAGCAGCTTTATTTTTTTTCAAACTATTTAATCTAGTTAATCTGCTTGATTGCTCTGGAGTTAATTTCCCTCCTGAATCTCTTATCCTTTCTAACTCGTTTCTTTCTAAACCAAGCACCTTTTGATTAGTTTCTTTTTTATAATCTGGACCTAATTGTTTAGCTATTTTCCCTTTTAGACCTCCAGAAACTAATCCTAGATTTAATATCTTTTGAGCAACACTATTAACTTGATCTGGATTAGAGTTAACTTTTGCTTCATATTGAGAAGCCTGGAGTCCATTAAATAATTTTTTAAGTTCTGTGGTTGGCGAAGCAAAATCTATTGGTGCATTTTGAGCTCGGCCTTCGTTTAAAGAGCCTGTAGCAAGCCCTACTGCTGATTCAAAAACTGCCCCAGTAATACTTTTAAATGATCCAGCATTGGATAATTGATCTATATTAGATATTTTTGGTTGTTGTCCGCTACCTTGGAATATTCTTGATGAAAAACTATTAGTAAATTCTACTATTTTATCACCAAGTTGTTTTTCTAAATCTACATCTTTAGGCTTTACTCCCTGTTTAACATTATAACCAGATTTAGGAAATGATATTTTAACTTTTTGTTTTGATTCGCCTTTCCCATATTCTGCTATTCCAGTACCTATGCCTGGTTTATCTTCTTTCTTAGGGTATATCATACCAACTTTAGTATTTATGTTTGGATCTACTATAATTGGTTTATCTGCAAAATTAGGAATAAATCCATTTGATGCATAAGGATCAAATCCAGCAGAACGTTGAAATTCTTTTCTATAATTTTTTCCAGCATCACTATTTTGTGGAGGAACTATAGCTGGACCATTTGCGCCAGGAAATTGCACTAATGATTCTGCAGTATTATAATACATCCCATTAGTTTTTTTAACATCTCCTGGTTCATATCCTCCAGCATATGCTCCCATCATCTCTTGCATTGCTGCCGCAGCAAAATTTGGAATATGTCCATGAGATTTTGCTTTTACTTTTGGCATTGGCAAAGCTGCTACTGCTGGAGATATTCTCGACGAAACATTTGCTCCAACTGCTCTTGCTGCATTTTGAGCTTGTATAATTTTTAGGATTTCTCCCTCTACTTGTAGAAGGGAACTTTCTTTAGAAATAATTGCTTGTATTAAACTTGGATTTTGAGCTAAAATTGCATTTACTCTTTCTTGAGCTACTGCTATTTTATCTGCTGAACTAGCTATACCTAATAAACTTTTAAGAGCTTCTGCGCTAAATTTAGTTAGTCCTCCAAATATTTTAATAAATGCCATACCAACTAACGCAAGACCTGGCCCACTAAAATAATTTCCAATTCCAGTTAATACTCCTGTAGCAATTTTTGTTCCAACTCCTTGAGTTTCTTGGGGCTTATTGAACTCTTCTAATATTGCATTTAATCCTCCCATGCCCATTTTTAAAGTAGGAGCTATGGTAATTTCGCCTATTTTTGCAGCAGATTGCATTAAACCAACAAGAGTTTTATTTGTTAAAGCAGAAAGAGTTTGATTTAGAGCTTCATTTCTTTTGATAGCTTGGTCAGTAGCACTTCTTGAAACTCCTAAAGCACTATTATAAGTATTATATTCTTTACCTAAATCTGATAGTGCAGCTCTTAAAATATTGATTTGGAAAACACCACCAACAGTTTCTGCAATCGAAGCTCTTTGCGACTCACTCAAAGTATAGAATACTTTAGATAAATTTTGTAATACTTGAATTGCTGGTAAAGTGTTTCCTTGCAAATCTCTTACTGCTACGCCAACTCCTTCTAATGCATCAAGAGTATCTGATCTTTGAATTCTTGTAAAAATAGTCTTAAATGAATTACCAATAACAGCCCCACCTCTTGCTGTGGTTTGTTGAGCAGAGGTTACTAAGGCAATTAATTGATCAATGTCTACGCCAACATCTTGAGCTGTGCTACCTACTCTACTAATAGCTTCTGCTAAATCACCAGTACTAACAGCAAAACTAGCGTCCACGTTTGCTAATTTATTGATAACTTGTGTTGAAGTGAGTCCAGCGCGACTAAATGTATTTACTGCTGCTGTTAAAGTTTCTACGCTTTTTGCTGCATCTAATCCAGAAAGTCTACTTAGAATTAAAGCATCACTCGTTCTCTTTAATGTTTCTTGAATTCCTAATCCTTGACGAGCAAATTCTGTAGCAGCTTTAGCAACAGCATCAAAACTTTGACCTGTATTTTTGGCCACACTAAATAAACTACCACTAAATCTTTCAAGGTCTTTCGATGAAGCATTTAAAACAACATTTATATCTGCTAGGCTTTTTTCTACTTCTATAGTTGACTTAACGACTTCTGAGAATGCTTTTTGTACCGCATAAACTGCTCCTGCTGATGCTCCGAATGCCAAAACGCGAGCATTAGAAGCTTCTAAAGACTTATCGAATTCTGATACTTTACCAGTGATTCTACCTAAAGGCTGAGATAAGCTATCCTTTAGATTTAAATTAATCGTTTTAGAAGATATTTTGCCTAATTTAGACTCTAATGGCCTTGTATCTCCATCAACCGAAATGATAATATCACTCATAGTTTAACCTTTTTCCTATGATATGATTACACTTATATTTTTATATTTTAGATAATTTTGCTAAGTCTTGAATATCTAATTTGCCACCTTTAGCATTTGCTATATCATTCATGTCCATTTTTGAATCTTGCTTTAGATACTCCATATCTTCTTTATTTGCGCCCATAACAAAGCTCATACCTTTACCAGAACCACTTGGGTTTTTATTTTTAAAATTAATAAAAGCTGTATACCATTCTATTAGCTTGTCTGGATTGTTCTTTATGCCATCTTCTAGTTTTCTAGCTTCTGGCATAGCTAATATATTACTAAAATATTTACCATAAGTGAATATACTATTTTGATAATAAGTCAATGAGTATATTGGCTTATTAAATAGATAATAACAATTTTCATTAGATGTACTTATAGCGTTTTGGAAAAATGAAGATATAGCTAAAGACTTTATGTTGTCAACATTAAACTTTTCAATAGTCTTGTTATGTATTACAATATATTCATAATAAGCATTTGGATCTACATCATCATTATAAAAATCAAATAGTTTTTCTTTTAGAGCTTTATCTTTATAAAATGAATTTAAAATATAGAAATATTCGAGTTTATTTTGAGAGTATGTTTCAGCTGATACACCTAAGAGTTCATTTTTCTCATCGCCTAGCTCTTTAACGTCACTTCTGAGCTCTTGAATTTCTTTCTTATTTTTATCTATATGGCTTTTTAGAAACAATTTTGATTGCGTTTTTTCTAAGTTATTTAGCTTGGCCGTTTTATATTCTAATTCTTTGTTTTTATCTTTTGTCCAATAGTTCTGTTCAATTAAGAATTTCTCTTTTTCCTCTAGGTTAGGCAGACCGCTTTTTTTAGCCATTTCGTAATTCTCAAAAAAATACTCTTCGAATTCTCCAGAATCAAAATCGCCAAAGTGCTTTATATAGAATTGTTTATCTTTATTTGAAACTTTTGAAGCGCCACTACATATCTCAAAAAATAAAAGTTTAAGCTTCTTGTCAGCTAAGTCTATCAAGCTCCTGCTTCTCCCTTTAAGTAGTCTTCTATGACTTTAAATTCTTCTTGTTTAGAGGCTTTACCTGCATACCAAAAACTAATAAAATAGGCAAATTTAGTTACAATACTTTTCATGAAGTTATCATCACCTTCTTCAATTTCATCATACTTTTTAAGCTTTTGATCATATGAACCATCATTAAATAATGGAGTATAAATGTCTCCATCTTTTCTATAAGCTAATTGAAGAACCCACCACATCATAATCTTATTTCTTGCACGATGTTCAGCTGTTTGTTCGAACAAGCTATTTTTACTATTTTCTATATCTACTAATTCAAGTCTTAGAGATTTAATTTGAGCTTCAAAATCTACCTTTTCTTTAACTTCATCTTCTGTTAAGGTTTCTTTATTTTCTTCTTTTTTATTTAAAACGTCAATTGAGCTTTGGATTCTTCCTAGTTCTTCTAGTGTACCCTTAACTCTTTCAAGCTCATTCTCTGTAAAAATTCCACCATCTTTATCATATTTTTTTATCATTAATGTTTTCGTTAACATACCAGCTTTAATTGCATCTGCTAATTTCACGCCATAGAATAGTTCGGCTTCATCAAAAAGTACTCTATTGGGTTTCTTAATTGCAAATTCTATCGGTTTCTCTTCTTTCAAGGTTTTTATAGTTTTTACTAATTCCCCTTGTTCGTTTTTAGATTCTTCAATTTGTTCTTTTTCTATAACTTGATTTTCTGTAAAGTGATATAAATATTTTTGATTTATCATGTATTCTCTCCTATTTGATTGTCAAAAAAAGTTTTAACTTTTTTAAAATTAATTTTTCCAGCCACAGTTCTGACAAAGTCTTCTTTTCTTTTCGTATCCCAAGTGCTATATATAGATATAAATTTATTGCTTGTTAAAGTTTCTATTTTTGGGCTATATATTTTATAATCTCTAGATAATGTTCTTTGTATTGATTGTAAGCCTAAATTATTCTCAATAATACTTTGAGCAGGAAAATCAAACTTTAATTTTTTCATAAAGAAATCTTAAATTGATTAATGTCCTGTTCGACTTCTCTAATGGTATCATTACCATAATCTAAGATCCTTTTGCGGATTTGATTATATTTTTCTTGAGATATAGAGGGATTTTCTCTGATTACGTCCTCTAGTATGATAAAATAATTCTTAAATAAAGAAGTGATTTTTCTTCTAACTTGAAATGATAGATATTCTTGTTCCTTTGACATAACACCTTTAACCTTTAAATTATCATACGCCAAACCAAACCAAAAGTCTAATTTATTATATAATAATTAAAAAACCTTAACCACCGATAGTAATTGAAGCGTTAGACTTTACAGGAGCGTCTAATGTGATAGATGCAACTTGAATATCATCTAAAGTTGTATTAGATGTGAAGTTTGCAATTTTTGCATCAGTAACAGAATAAGTTATGTTTCCACAGGCAATAGTTATATTATTTTTAGCATTATTTGCAAATTTTGGATTTGCGTTGTCTCTTAGGATAATTTCTGCTTCTACTGTTACTTTAGGAGGTCCAGAAAGAATATTTGCGATTGGAGTTAATGCTCCTAATTTATTTACATACTCGCGTGGAATATCAAGCGAGAAACTAAAAGATCTACATTCAAATGTATTGGCTCCAATAGTAACAGTGATTTCGTCTGGACGAATAACATTGTTATTGTTAATACTACCTGCTGGATAAGTTGGAGTTCCAGCAGTATATGTTGCATCAAGAGCTTGAACGCTAATTGTAACTGTTGGTAAATTTCCTACAGAAGCTTCAACAGCATAAGAACTTATTAGTCCGCTAGGAATTGTTAATGCTCCTGCTCCGCTCAATACATATTGTTTGCCAGCTACGTCAGCTAATAAAGTATCAAAATCATTTAAATCTAAAAGAGTGTGATTATTAATGCCAGAAGCAAGAATATAAGAAAAATTTAAATTAGCGGTAGGTGGTTCTACTTGAATATTATCAATGGCATAAAGATTGCCGAATTCAAAAACGTCTTGACGACTAATACTGAAATCTACATCGGCGCTTTGAACTAGATTAATTTCTGTTCCTCCAACTGTTAGTTTTTGTGCTGGATAGTATGTTACATTTCCCATATATTTTTATCTCCTATCAATTCACTTGAAATTACATTAAATAAGGTTGCATGAGAACTTTTAATTTAAATTTCCTCTAATTTTTCTTAGAGTAAAATCAATAAAAGCAGTGAATAAAGTATTTTTATAATTAGAGCTATTAAATCCTAAATTTGGTACTTTACTCACTCTTACCTCTTCTATATAGAGCTTATCTGTGCTATTTATCTTATTATTAACTATATTATTATAGTTATAGTAACCACTAGTGAAGTTCCCTAAATTATCTAACCCTAAATCGCTAGATTCAATTGTATAGACAAAATTATTGTTTGTATCTCTTAGAATTGAGCAAACAGCATCTAAATTGTATAAATTATCAGCTATAACAATAGCTCTTATATCTAACATAGTATTTTTAATACCCCCAAAGCCAAATGGCTCATTTACCCCACCATTACTTTTTATGAATATAGATGGAATTGTTTCGGTATTATCAGCTAATCCAGCTAAACTTTGAGCTATTTTTGGCCTTACTTTATATTGAGTTTCAAATAATATCTCTTCTTCTGGTTTATTTGTTAAATATACATTAAAATCTTTTACAGAATATCTACCGCTCAAGGTATTACTTGCTAAACCGCTGAAATAGGCTTGACCTCTATAATGGTTGATTCCTACTAGATTACTTGTATTTACAGGAGTGAATGTATTGCCAACATAAACTCCAGACATAATATTAGCGCCACTAATTGAACTATCAGCTATAATTTGCCTAAATGGTAAAGCATACGTATTATAAGAATAATAACTACTTTCAATAGGGTATATTTGACCACTATAATTAGTAAAAGCTTCTCCTTTTGAGCATAATTTATGATCAATAAATAGCATCATGCTAGACGTAACTAGATTATCAAACTGCATCTTCATTTAATCTTCTTTACACTTTTTAAGAAGTCGTTAACTATTTCTGATACGTATTTAGTTGGTTTAAAATTACCAGATCGCACATTATTTTCAGACTGTAAACCACTTCCAGACCTGCCTTTTCCAAAAGCTTTATTAACGTAATTACTAAAACCAGATATTCCTTTTTCAATTTTAATTAACCAGCTATTTCCTGGTTCCCAAGGCATTGGAGTCAAAGCATCTAAATCTTTTTCTGTAGGATAGTAAAGTTTATAATTCATAACAATTTTAGACTTAGAAACTCCAGTCTTTAATTTTTTAACTTGGAATGCGTTTTTTAAGAAGTTAGAAACTGGACCAATAGGATTTGATCCTGCTTCAAAACCTATGAAACTAAAAAGATTTCCTTTGCCGTTTAAAGTCCCAGAATCATTTCCTGCGTTTGGACCACTCTTTATTTCTTGAGTGACTGGGTGTTCTTCAAATTGAGATATGAAATTATTCTTTGCTTCTTCAATACCATTATTGATTCTTTTATCCACTAAATTTTCTAATTTTTTTGAATTTTTAATTTTTTCTCTTACCGAAGCGTAATTTACAGAGCCCATTTTACTTTGTTTCTTCTATATAAAAAAGATAATATATTAACCCTTGATAATTTTTGATTATATCTGCGCTTACTACATTAAAACTTTTATCATCAAAAGTAATTTTTTCTGTTTTGCTATTTAATATATAGTTTCTAGCATCGCTTTTTACTTTGATTGATACAATTTGGTTATTTGTTTTAATTTGTATTTGTTCTACTATATCTTGATTATTGCGATCTTCATATTTAACTATGGCATAAAAATTTTCACTTTGTGAAACATATTCGATTTGTTCTTCTACCGAATCAGTTTGATATCCTACTATCTGTGGATTAGCAGTTGATATAGTTATTCTTTTAACTGGAGTTTTATGAACAGTTATTAACCTTTTGAAAGTATCAAAATGATCATTTATCGCTTGTTTATAGGCGGCTATTTCTGAACTTAGTATCAGCGATGCCATATTATAAATTCTCTAGGCTTCTAATATTAGACTCGTAATTATAAGGTCTATTACCTTCTTGATATATATCATCTCCTGCAATCTGTAATGGATTGACTCCATTTAAATTATAACTTTGAGTTAACATTTTTAATTCTTCTGTTTCTTGTTTTTTTAATTCTACAAAATTTAAACCTAATTGTCGAACAAATTGAGTATTGGCTTTGATAGCTTCTGTTGCTCTTTTGTAAATTTGGCTAGTGCTTTCACTATTAGATTTTTTGTAAGAAAAACCATTTTCTGAGATTTCAATGGTATCAGAATTTGCTGATCCAGTAGTTATATTATCTCCGCTATTACTGGTATCTGTGCTTATAAGATTTATATTGTTAGATCTTCCTATCAATTTTATAATCTGTCTATCATAATAATGTATATTATACATTTTCTTGAAGATTGATTTTTCTATTATTGTGAAAACTTCATTTTCTATTGCGTCCACCTCAAAGTCTAATGTACTAATTGAGTATTTTTTATTAATTAAAATGTTTAATTTGCCCAAATTCGTTCTTAGCCAAAAAGCTATGCTAGGGATGCTAATATCACTTGGCTCGCCTAATTCGCGATAAATTTCGTCTGATATATCTACAATTTTATTGGTCATATAATAGATATTACACTATATAATATTAAAAACAACTAGATTTCAGAGCCATCTCCACCATTGTATAATTGTGCAATTTCTGATATTGTTAAAACTCTATTCCAAAAACCAAGAGCATCAAAAGATTGATTATTGCCATATTCTTTTCCACCATTATAGACGCTACCATTTAAAGCAAATCCATGCCAAGGAGGTTGTGAATTTGGTGCTATTATAGCATTAGTATTTGTATCTTTTAGGTCTCCATTTATATATAATTTCATTGTTGTAGAAGGGTAATTGTATGTTCCAACAACATGATACCAAGTATCTGTTGAAGCGAATTCTCTTGCAAAAGTTCTTTGCCAACTATAAGGTCCATTTATTGTTGACATATTCATAGTGATCCCATAATTTGTTCCACCATAGTATGAATCATCATTTATATAATCAAAATGAAATCCCATAGAGCCAAATGCACTACCCATTAAGGTATATGCGCTTTCATTATTAAACATTTTTATCCAAAAACTAACAGAAAAACTAGTTGGATTGTCTAAAAGATTCCATATTTGTTGGTTTGTCCACATGCCTTTGCTACTTGAGCTGAAATTAAATGCATTATTAATTTTTCCTGGTACTGAAGTATATCCACCATAACGATTTAATGTATAACTTCCAAAATCTGATGAAATAGTAGATAGTCCATCTGGATTATTTAATCGCCAAAAGGCTAATAAACCATTCGTTGGAAATGGTGGTGGAGTTTTAATTCTTAATTTACCATTTTGCACATATGATGAAGAGTATATGGCATACTTACTATTTAAATAATTTTCTACTGCTTCACGTTCTGATTGCGTTAGCACCTTATTATATACTATAACTTCACATATTTTTCCAGAAAAATACTCAAGATAACTTGATGCGTTTGAGTCATAAAAACATCCTAAAATAAAACAATTACCAGTATTATATGTGTTCCATGAGAATGTTCCAGAATTGACAAGTGCTCCATTTGAATAAAGATTAGCAGTTGCTCCATCATAGTCTGCCATTGCTATTTTCCATACATTATTTTCATATGGAGGACCAGATAAGTCATTATTTAAACCCGCAAGATAAGGATTAGAATTTAATCCGTCATTTCTTGCTTGTAGTATAAAAGATGTTCCAGCAGTAAATGCGTTTAAATTACTTTGACCAACTATTGAATTTGATGCATAATTAGCATTATCTGTATAATAAACCACAAACATTGTTCGCGGATTAGAACCACTAAATATTCCAGGGCCTTCCATTCGACTTGTGTTAAATGCCAATGCTGGTTTTCCATTTATAGCATTACTAACATAACTTGGTTTTTTGGTAGGTACTCCAATAACATTATTTCCATTTGGACTCTGATCTGCCCAACTATTTACATTGCCTCCTCCCATAGTTATTCCTGCGTCTGCTTTTAACCAAAGAGAGAGTCCTGAAATAGAAGAGACTGGAGAGCCTTCTATTATTTTTTTAATGTTTAATTGAAAAATTTGTTCTGGAGTAAAATTAGAAGTATATCTTGCTTTTCCTTGGATAATTCTTATATTATCTACATAACCTTGAAATGCATTTTGAGCAGAGCCTATAGTACTATATCCATTTCCACAATATAAAATTCTATTAGTATAAAGTTGATTTGGAAGATAAGAAGAAAATTTTTCAACTCCATTTACATAAATTTTCATTATGCCCGAATTTCTTACAAGTGCAATATGACTCCACGTATTAAAAGGAATATAATTATTATTATTCCAATTATATGAAATACCATCAACAGTTAAGTAATTTAAACTAAGTAATATTCCACTAGTTGACGTACCCATACCAAATAATAAATTTCCTTTAGTATTATCTGTGGGATAAATCCATGCCTCAACTGTAAAGTCTCCTGTTTCAAAAGAAGCAGCATTTAATGCCGTAATATATGTACCACCTGTTCCGTCAAGATATGCAGAACTTCCATCAAATTTACTCTGAGCAGTACTAATTTGAGCATTACCAAATGCCGTTACTGTAATATTATTTTTTGAACTATCAATAAAACTTGTGCTTCCATTTGATCCATTCATTTTTAATAATAATGAAACATCATTAAAATTAAAACTTTTTTTAATTGATATTTTGGCCATATTTTACCAAGTGCTTAGAGCTGCTCTGCGCCAAGAATTAGTGTCTGTGCAAACATATAAAAATCCAGTATTCCAAACAATTGTTCCCTTAACTCCACTTGCTCCTGTAGTTGATGGTATTCCAGTAGGACCTGCTAAAATTAAATTGCCACTTGTTAATGTTAAATTTAATCCAGAGATACTCATCTCATCAACAGATACATCCATGCTACTAAATATACCAGTTTGATTTACTGTTATATTATTGTCAAATGTTGCTGCAGAGTTAAATGTTGTACCAGAATTAAATATTGTAGGAGCGTTAAATGTTTTAATTCCACTTATAGTTTGAGCTCCACTAGTTTGAACAACCGTATTGGGAACTTGGCCAGCTTCTCCACTTAAAAGAACTCCTGTGCCATTAATAAAAAGTCTATTGCTAAGACTAAGATTTCCACCTACATTTGATCCATTAATTTCACTTTTATAAAATGAAAAAATTCTTGTTCTTGTGTATTCAAAACCTGCATAAGTAATAACTCCTTCGTCTTCTTCGCCATTATACGAACTTGATCCGCCTTGCATCCAGTTTGTGAAATAAAATTTATAATATTTATCATTAAAAGTATCATGCATTACTAATTCTTTACCAACTATATAATTACCTAGGTTTTGTCCATAGAGTCCAGGTAATTCAGAGAAAGTATAATAAGTTCTATCAGCAAAATTACTCAAATCACTCCATCCGTCACCATTCCATTCTGTATATTCTGGACCACTTCCCCATACACCTTCTTGGCTTGGATTATAAATGCCAAAACGACTTCCTCTTGTTATCTGAACATTAGTATCAATAATATCAATTACTTGGGTTGTAGTATTATTACTTTGGGTGACTGTTACTGGTGTTCCAAGGTTAATAATATCTCCAAAGTTTAAACTAGATCCAGTTATATTAACTTGAGAAGTTTGGAATGTTTTGTTTCCACTAATAGTTTGATTGCCAGTTGTAAATACAATATTACTACCAGTAGAATTTATATAGCCGCTGAGAGTATTTATTCTTGTATTTAAAGTAGAGCCAGTACTCGCAAGATTTGTAACCAATGTGTTTCCAGTAGAAGCAAGGTTGGTAATAGTAGCGTAATTAGAAGTTAGAGTCCCGCTTAAAGAATTTATACTAGAAACCAAAGTAGAACCAGTTGACGCAAGATTAGTGATAGTAGCATAATTAGAAGTTAGTGTGCCGCTAAGTGAATTTATACTAGTATTAAGAGTGTTTCCAGTAGAAGCAAGATTTATTGTTGTCGCATAAAGAGCTAGATTGCCAGTGATAAATGGATTTCCAGAAATAGTTGGCGGATTTGTTAAAGTCATGCTACCACTAACTATTTGAATATCTATGCCACTTAATAAGATGCTATCTGTGTCTGATAAATCAATTGCACTAAAAATTCCAGTCTGTTCGATCACTATATTATTTTTAAATATTTTATCTCCAGAGATAGTTTGATTGCCAGTTGTGAAAACGATATTGCTACCAGTAGAATTAACGTAACCGCTGAGATTATTTATTTTTGTGTTTAAAGTCGAGCCAGTGCTAGCAAGATTGGTTACTAACGTACTTCCAGTCGAAGCAAGGTTTGTGATGGTAGCATAGGTGTTACTAAGATCATTGATATTCGTTTGAAGAGTTGAACCTGTACTAGCTAGATTTGTAGATAGTGTACTTCCAGTTGAAGCAAGGTTAGTAATCGTTGCGTATGAGCTTAAATTAACTCCAGTAAGTACTGGATTTCCAGAAATATAAATTTGACCAGAAGATTGAACCGTAGAATTAATTAAATTAATCGTA
>Ga0164294_10003279_pt1 | contig 14441 bp, 12 predicted proteins | sample GEODES005metaG_FD_111479 | JGI IMG/M metagenome (GOLD analysis project Ga0164294, IMG submission 111479) | Oligotrophic lake water microbial communities from Sparkling Lake, Wisconsin, USA - GEODES005 metaG | ecosystem: Environmental > Aquatic > Freshwater > Lake | place: USA: Sparkling Lake...
CTGCATAGGCTTCGTCCGTAATACTCGCTGCAACGCCTGCGCCAGACTGCACCACCACGTGATGCTTGGCGGCGATCAGCTTTTTAACTGTTTCAGGTGTCGCGGCAACTCGCGTCTCACCCGGCCGCGTCTCGGCGGGAATGCCGATTTTCATGGGGATCTCCCAAAAAGAAAGCCGGAATATTACACGCAATTTACAAAATGGAACAACCGTTCCATTTTAGGACGCCCTATTTAGGATGGATTTAAACGGATTCTGATCAATACATTTCTGATTAGCCAACAAGCGCAGCCTTCTGCACTCTAGCTGCGAGGTCTTTTCGCTAATTATTATTGATCTAGCACTAGCCAGATTCACAAACCTGCTTCACAGCCCAGACTAGGGCTGCGGGTAAAATGCCGTTACTTCTAAGGAAACCATGTCAACTATCTGGAAACCCTCTGTGACCGTGGCCGCCATTATTGAGCGCGACGGCAAATTTTTACTGGTCGAAGAAGAAACCAGCGACGGCATACGCTTCAATCAACCGGCTGGGCATCTCGACCCGGATGAATCATTAATAGAAGCGGTCAGCCGAGAAGCGCTGGAAGAAACCAGCTTCGACTTCACGCCCGAGGCATTAGTTGGCGTGTATATGTCGCGCTATATCTCAAGCCGCACCAAAGAAGAGGTGACCTACTTGCGATTTGCATTTACCGGTAGCTTAGGCGCACAACATGACCAGCCGCTGGACGAAGGCATTATCCGCACCGTATGGATGTCACGCGATGAATTACTAGCGTGCCAAGCAACTCACCGCAGCCCCTTAGTGCTGCAATGCGTGGACGACTATTTGAATGGCAAGCGCAGCCCCTTGTCACTTATTTATACGCATCCCAGCGTAAGTGATCCTAGTTATGCCTAAGCGCGTTGTTTTGGGAATGTCCGGTGGCGTTGATTCGTCGGTCGCCGCCTGGCTACTTAAACAGCAAGGCTATGAAGTCATCGGTCTCTTCATGAAAAACTGGGAAGACGATGACAACGATGAATACTGCTCAACCCGCCAGGACTGGATTGACGCTGTCAGTGTTGCTGATGTTTTGGGCGTGGATATTGACGCCGTTAATTTCGCCTCTAAATACAAAGATCGCGTATTTGCTGAATTTTTACGTGAGTACGAAGCAGGCCGCACTCCCAATCCTGATGTGCTGTGTAATGCCGAAATTAAATTCAAAGCCTTTCTCGATCATGCAATGACATTGGGGGCTGATCTCATCGCTACCGGTCACTATGCGCGCGTACGCGAGAACAATGGGCAATTTGAATTACTGAAAGCGGTCGATGCTAGCAAAGATCAAAGTTATTTTTTACATCGCTTAAATCAAGCGCAGCTATCACACACCTTATTTCCGTTGGGTGAGTTACATAAAACTGAGATACGGAAAATCGCCGACCAACTCGGCTTGCCCAACGCGAGTAAAAAAGATTCCACCGGCATTTGCTTTATTGGCGAGCGTCCGTTTCGCGAATTTTTAAATCGCTATCTGTCATTCAAACCCGGTCCGATGATGACACCTGAAGGTGAAATTATGGGCGAGCATGTCGGCTTGTCTTTTTACACCTTAGGTCAACGTAAAGGGATAGGCTTAGGCGGTAGCAAAAAACATCGTGATGACGATGGCAATCACGAAGCCTGGTATGTCGCACGCAAAGATGTGACCAACAATACGCTATACGTCGTGCAAGGCCATGATCATCCCTGGCTTTTGTCGCACACCTTGGCTGCTGATCAGGTGAGCTGGGTCAGTGGTCATGCACCTGCTGAAACTCAACTCAGTGCTAAGACTCGGTATCGACAGCACGATATGAACTGTCAGCACCACACATTACCGAATGACCGTTTTAGTCTTCAGTTCGAGCAAGCACAATGGGCCGTCACTCCCGGACAATCAGCCGTTCTATATGACGGTGACGTGTGTCTCGGTGGCGGCATTATTGATACGGGCTCCACAATCACCAACTAACACCCATCGTCAAACCGATGACACAATAAAAAACAGAGCACTAAGACTCTGTTTTTTTATCACTAAACTATCACTCAATTTAGGCCACGGGTACCGTGTCTTTAAACGAAGGCCGTTCAGATAATTTATCGAACAGGCGAGCTAAATTAGTATGATCGTCACGCCAATTAATTTCAGGAAAACGAAACGCCAGCCATCCCAAGGCGCTTCCTACTGCCACATCGGCCAGCGATAAATGACTACCTGCGCAAAATGGAGCATCGCCCAGAGCCATCGCCATGGAATTTAATCCATTGCGTATCTTGCCCAGCTGACGATCTACCCAAGGATCACTTTGCTTTTCAACCGGCCGCTGAGTACGCTCGATTCGCACCGCAATGCCCGCATCTAACACGCCATCTGCCAACGCTTCCCAGCATTTGATGCTGGCACGCTCACGACCAGCACTAGGAATGAGTTTGCCCACCGGCGACATGGTGTCCAGATATTCGACGATGACACGCGAATCAAACATCGCACCGCCATCTTCCATAACCAAGCAAGGCACTTTGCCTAGTGGATTAGACAAATGGATAGTGGACGTAGGTGACCACACATCTTCGAGAACAAACTCGTAATCGAGTTTTTTCTCTGCCATAACAATCCGCACTTTGCGTACATACGGACTTGCGAGTGATCCAATCAGTTTCATAATGATTCAGTAGTCATTCGATGGAGGCGGATTATAGCACTCGAAAATTGCACCAGCCTATGCTCTAGTACAGCGAGAGGTGACATTGCCTGGATGGTAGAATCTGGCTCGTTACTACTCGATTTATTCTTGGTCTCACTGGCTCATTCCGACTATGCAACTTTCTCATCTTTCAGCGCTGTCACCTCTGGACGGCCGCTACGCCACAAAAACCAATGCTTTACGCCCGATACTTTCCGAAGCGGGTTTTATGCATCACCGTGTCAAGGTCGAAGTTGCATGGTTAATTGCTCTTTCCGAAGCGGGCTTTGCTGAGCTACCGCCGTTCTCGAAACCGGCACTCGCTTTGTTAGAAGGCTTGGCTTCTAACTTTACTGAAGATGATGCTGCTCGCATTAAAAGTATCGAGGCCGTCACCAATCATGATGTGAAAGCCGTCGAGTACTGGCTAAAAGAAAAAGTTAATGATGTCCCTGAACTGGTTAAGGCATCCGAATTTATTCATTTCGCTTGCACCTCTGAAGACATCAACAATACCTCGCACGGCATGATGCTAAAAACTGCGCGCGATAAAGTATTGTTGCCCCAGCTAGCGTCCGTCATCGCTAAATTAACCGAGCTGGCACATGAACACGCCGATCTACCGATGATGTCGCGCACCCACGGCCAGCCCGCTAGCCCAACCACCTTAGGCAAAGAAATGGCGAATGTTGTTGCACGACTTAAGCGTGCCAGCGAACGTATCGCAAGCGTGCAAATACTGGGCAAAATGAATGGCGCAGTCGGTAATTACAATGCGCATTTATCGGCCTATCCGGCTATGGATTGGGAAGCATTTTCGCGCAAAGTAATCGAGGATAAATTAGGTTTAACCTTCAATCCTCACACCATACAAATCGAACCGCATGACTATATCGCCGAGTTGTTCGATGCGATAGCTCGCACAAACACCATACTGCTCGATTTAAATCGCGACATCTGGGGCTACATTTCTATCGGCTATTTTAAGCAACGCACTAAAGCCGGTGAAATCGGTTCATCGACCATGCCGCACAAAGTGAACCCAATTGACTTTGAAAATTCCGAAGGTAATTTAGGTATGGCAAATGCCGTGCTCAAACATATGTCTGAAAAACTTCCGGTATCACGCTGGCAGCGCGACTTGACCGATTCCACCGTACTAAGAAATATCGGTGTGGGCTTTGGTTACAGCGTGCTGGCTTACGATAGTTGTTTGCGTGGGTTGAATAAACTCGAAGTCAATCCTGAACGTTTAGCCGCTGATTTAAATGAAAGCTGGGAAGTACTCGCTGAACCGATACAAACCGTCATGCGTCGCTATGGGATTGAAAACCCCTATGAGCAATTAAAAGAACTGACACGCGGCAAAGGCATCACTAAAGAAGCGCTACGCGAGTTTATTCAAGGACTGACTATTCCAGCTGAAGAAAAAAAACGGTTGCTAGACATGACACCGGCAAGCTACATTGGTCTGGCTGCACAGTTAGCGCGCGATGTTTGATTAATTCTCGCGCCATAAAAAAGCCGGCTTCAATGCCGGCTTTTTTATTTAGCGGTGCTTAACTTACACAACCGCGCCATCTGTTTCATCTTTCGGTTTAATCGGCTTGAGCAAATCTTCACGCTTAACACCCAACCACATCGCCACTGCCGCCGCAACGAACACCGACGAATAAATACCGAACAAGATGCCAATCGTCAGAGCCACCGCAAAGAAATGCAGCGTGGGCCCGCCGAACAATAACATCGACAACACCATCAGCTGTGTACAACCGTGAGTAATCACTGTACGTGAAATCGTACTAGTGATTGCATGGTTAAGGACATCCGGCGTGGTGAGTTTGCCATAGCGGCGATCACGGAAAGTTTCCCTTACGCGATCAAAAACCACCACTGATTCATTCACGGAATAACCAAGCACCGCCAATACCGCTGCCAGTACCGTGAGCGAAAACTCCCACTGAAAATAGGCAAAAAATCCCAAGATGATGATCACGTCATGCAAGTTAGCGATGATGGCCGCAACAGCAAATTTCCATTCGAATCGGAAAGCCAGATAAATCATGATGCCTACGATCACAAAAATCAGCGCAGTCAGTCCATCATGAGCTAACTCTTGACCGACCTGTGGACCAACAAATTCCACCCGTTTCAAGATGATGGATGCATCATTAGCTTTCAAGGCTTCCATTACCTGAGTGCTGATCTGCGCGGTGTTAACACCTTTTTGAACTGGCAAACGAATCAACACGTCTTGAGCCGTGCCAAAACTTTGTACCTGGTTATCCTCAAAGCCCAAACGTGTCACTGTCGCTCGAATACTCTCAAGATCGGCCGGCTTGGTATACGCAACTTCCATCACCGTACCGCCGGTGAACTCAATCGATAAATGCAGGCCATTCGCAAACAGAAAGAACACCGCTGCAACAAAGGTCAGCGCTGAGACCGCATTAAACAGCAATGCGTTGCGCATGAACGGGATGTCTTTTTTGATTCTGAAAAATTCCATGATGTTCCTCTATTAAGCCTGATTGCTTGGTCTATCGTGCGCTAACAAAGTTAGGCGTCAGGTTTCCACACCTGACCAATCGAAACACCCGTGAGTTTTTTCCGGCGACCGTACCAAACATTCGCCAACGCACGTGCCACCACCACCGCTGAAAACATCGACGTCAAAATACCCAGGCAATGTACTACTGCAAAACCACGAATCGGACCCGAACCAAAAATCAGCAAGGCGAGACCCGCAATCAATGTCGTGACATTCGAATCAAGAATCGTCGCCCAGGCACGTTCGAAACCTGCTGCAATCGCCGCTTGCGGTGGATTGCCTAGCCTGAGTTCTTCGCGAATACGTTCATTAATCAACACGTTGGCATCAATCGCCATACCTAGGGTCAGTGCAATCGCGGCAATACCCGGCAAGGTTAATGTTGCCTGAAGCAGCGATAACGCAGCGATTAACAACATCACGTTGACCGCCAGCGCGAACACACTAAACGCACCAAACAGCATGTAGTACAGCACCATGAACACCGTGATCGCTGCAAAACCATACAGCGTAGAGTTGAAACCCTTACCGATATTTTCAGCGCCGAGTTGCGGTCCGATGGTTCGCTCTTCAATAATTTCCATCGGCGCTGCCAGTGAACCGGCACGCAATAACAACGCCAGATCGGTTGCTGCCGCCGGAGATTCCATTCCCGTTATCTGAAAACGTGAACCTAGCTCGTCACGAATCGTCGCTACAGTGAGTACTTCGCCTTTGCCTTTTTCGAACAGCACGATAGCCATTAGTTTGCCTATCTTGCTGCGTGTCGCCTCACGCATCTTGCGACCACCATCACCATTCAAATCCAGGCTGACTGAAGGCTGTTGGTTTGAATCGAAGCTAGCACCTGCATTAGAAATATAGTCGCCGGTAATAACAGGCTCTTTGAACATCACCACCGGAGTACCTTTACCTACTTTGAATAACTCGGAGCCTAAAGGTATCGCCGAGCTATCTTCAGTACCACGTCGTATCGAGTCATCTACCATACGCACTTCCAGCGTAGCGGTACGACCAATAATGTCTTTTGCGCGCGAGACATCCTGCACACCGGGGAGTTGCACCACAATACGATCTGAGCCTTGTTGTTGAATCACAGGCTCAGCAACACCGAGTTCATTCACACGCTTAGATAAAGTCGAGATATTTTGCTGAACCGCTTCTTCCAGCGTGCGCTTTAGCGCTACTGGGCTGAGTGTGGCACGCAGTTTCAGTCCCTCCGCGTCGGCGGCATCAACTAAAGTTAAATCAGAAATCTGTGCTGACAACACCGCACGAACAGCATCACGCATTTCTTGATCACGCACACGAATATCAATCGCATTACCATCGCGCGTGATGCCTGCAAAGCGAATATGCTTTTCAACCAATAAGGCACGCACACCTGTTTGCACACCTTGAATCCGCTTAGCGATGACTGCTTTGGTATCGACTTGCATCAAGAAATGCACACCGCCACGTAAATCCAGACCTAAGTACATGGGCAAGGCATGCAAGCTTTGCAGCCAGATCGGTGTGTTAGGTAATAAATTGAAAGCGACTAAATAATTCGGATCCAGCGGATCACGATTTAATGCTTGTTCCAAGACCGTTTTCGCTTTGAACTGCAAATCAGTACTAGCAAAGCGAACACGTACGGTGCCGTTATTACCCAGATCTTCGTAAAACACATTTTCCGCACGCACCCCGGCTTTTTCCAACGCCTGGCTTGCTAGCGCCGCCGCTTCAGGTCCAAGCTTAATCGTGGCCTTGGCAGTGCTGATCTGCACCGCCGGAGACTCACCAAAGAAATTTGGGATGGTGTACAGCGCACCGAACAACAGTACGAGTACGATCAAGACATATTTCCAAACGGGATAACGATTCATGGCAGGTCGCTTACTATAAAAAAATATCCGGCCTAATCAGGCCGGACACAGAACTCAGGCCAACTAAGATAGTTGAGCGGCTCAGAGTGCTTTGATGGAGCCTTTGGGCAGCAGCAAAGTCACGGCAGCTTTTTGCATAACGACTTCGGTGCCTGCCGCTACTTCAACCGTAATGTAGCCTTCACTCACTTTGGTCACTTTGCCCAACAAACCACCTGCAGTGATGATTTCATCACCTTTGGCTAGTGCATCAATCATCGATTTCTGCTCTTTCTGACGCTTCATCTGAGGACGAATCATCAGGAAATACAGAACGACGAACATCAAAATAATGGGCAAAAAGCTCATCAGGCCACCAGCAGCGCCGGCTGCGCCTGCAGTCTGCGCATAGGCATTAGAAATCAGCATGGACAACTCCAAAATAGGGATTTTTCGAGACGCGGCATTCTATCACTCCGCACACTCAAGGACTTGCAGCTGCGCTCACATAGGGAACGGCAGATTATGTTCACAAAGGAAAGGTCGCTAGCTGCCAGACCCGCCCAATCCATTGCCAGAAAGATAAATGAATTCAGCTGCCGCGTGCGCGCTCATCCGCAAAGCGCTGGCGAAACACCGAAAAACCGCTCGTTTCAATCGCGGAGCGCATGTCGCCCATCAATTGCAAGTAAAAATGCAGATTGTGAATGGTGTTTAACTGAGCGCCCAAAATCTCTCCGCAGCGATGCAAATGATGAAGATAGGCGCGTGAAAAGTTTTGACAGGTGTAGCAGGAGCAGGTCTCGTCGAGCGGTATTTGCTCATTTTTATGACGGGCATTCTTAATTTTTATGTCGCCATAACGCGTGAACAACCAACCATTCCGTGCGTTACGCGTAGGCATAACGCAATCAAACATATCAATTCCGTGCGCCACGCCATCGACTAAGTCTTCGGGTGTGCCTACACCCATCAAATAACGCGGCTTATCCGTTGGCAATCGCGGACCCGTGTGCGCCAATATGCGCTGCATATCTTCTTTAGGCTCACCCACCGACAAACCACCAATCGCTAAACCGTGAAAATCTAAATCATTCAAGCCAGCGAGCGATTCATCGCGTAACTCTTCAAACATACCGCCTTGCACAATACCAAACAAAGCATTTGGATTTTCTTCACGATTAAATTCATCTAGCGAACGCTTAGCCCAACGCAAGGACATGCGCATTGACTGTCCAGCCTCTTCTCGGGTTGCGGGTCGACCTTCAATTTCATACGGCGTGCATTCATCGAACTGCATCACCACATCAGAATTTAATACGTGCTGAATTTGCATAGAAATTTCAGGCGAGAGAAACAAACGATCACCATTAATCGGCGAAGAAAATTTAACGCCCTCTTCGCTGATTTTTCGCATTTCTCCCAATGAAAATACTTGAAAACCACCGGAGTCAGTCAATAGCGGCTTATTCCAACCTATAAACTGATGCAAACCACCAAACTCACGTATCGTCTCTAGACCGGGGCGCAACCAGAGATGAAAGGTATTTCCTAAAATTATTTGCGCACCGATTTTTTCTAACTCTACTGGCGACATCGCTTTTACCGAACCGTAGGTTCCCACCGGCATAAAAATCGGTGTCTCTATCGTGCCGTGATTCAGCTCCAGACGGCCACGGCGTGCATGACCATCCGTTTTTAATAAGGTGTACTTCATGAGTTGGCAATCCTTTCCAGCAGCATTGCATCACCATAGCTGAAAAAACGATAGCGCTGTTCGATAGCATGCGCATATGCGTCACGCAGTTTCTGGTATCCGGCAAATGCCGATACCAACATCAACAAGGTCGACTTTGGCAAATGAAAATTCGTAATTAGTCGTGTCACCGTATGAAACGTATAACCCGGCGTGATAAACAAACGCGTGTCATTACTACCCGCAATCAATGTCCCCGATACTGACGCCGACTCAAGCGCACGTAAACTAGTTGTCCCCACCGCGACGACTTGTTTACCTTCTCGTTGGGCCGCTTGCACTATATCGACTGTGTCTTGTGAAATGCTGTACCACTCACTGTGCATCTGATGCTCAGATAAATTTTCCGTACGAACCGGCTGAAAGGTACCGGCACCCACATGCAAGGTTAGTGTCGCCACCCGCACGCCTTTAGTACGCAGGGATTGCAAGAGAGTTTCATCAAAATGCAGCCCAGCAGTGGGTGCTGCTACCGCACCCGGTATTTTTGCGTACACGGTCTGATAGCGCTCTGCATCAAACTCATCAGCAGCATGATCAATGTAAGGAGGCAAAGGTAAACGACCATAGCGCTCCATCAGTTGCAAGGTATCTTCGGGAAAGCTCAAGGTAAAGAATTCACCCACGCGTTCACCAACAATCACATCAAACGCATCAGCCAAGCGCATGCGCATGCCTGGTGCAGGTGTTTTAGATGCGCGTACTTGTGCAATGACAGTCGTAGTATCAACCACGCGCTCGACCAATACCTCGACCCGCCCACCGGTTTCTTTCACCCCAAAAAAACGCGCATTCACGACCCGGGTATCATTAAAGACCAGCACATCCCCTGCTTCCAGCGTTGCCAACACATCGGTAAATAGCCCGTCGATCAGGCGGTCTGGCTGGACGTGCAAAAGACGCGACTGCGTGCGCTCAGCCAAAGGCGACTGCGCAATCAGCTCGGCAGGAAGATTAAAATCGAAATCAGTGAGTGAATACATCGAGATACGCAGCACTATCAACGTAAGGAAAGCTGCTGCAGATTAGCAAAAGCCGGTATTCTACGCTGCGCCTGCCAACTCAGTCCGACATGTCCGCTACTAGAAAAAAAAAGACGCCTACGAAAAGTCTACGCACCGTTGACCGGTTTGCGCGTCTTGGGCTATCCACCGACATGTCGCTGGTGCTGCATCTGCCCATGCGCTATGAGGATGAAACGACCTTACTCTCCATCCGTGATGCCAGTCACAGCTACGGGCAAGCCGTGCAAGTCGAAGGCGTTGTCACCGACTGCGATGTGCAATATCGTCCGCGCCGACAATTAGTCGTAAAAATCACCGACGATACCGCTACCTTAACCCTGCGCTTCTTAAATTTTTACGGAAGTCAGGCGATTCAAATGGCGCAAGGTAAGCGATTGCGAGTACTTGGAGAATTTCGTCACGGCTTTCTCGGCAATGAGATGGTTCATCCCACCGTAAAAAGCGTTACACCCGATTCCGCGCTACCTGAGGCACTCACTCCCGTGTATCCGGCCGGCGAGGGTATCTCACAGACCATCCTACGTTCAGCGATTGCAAAAGCGATGGCACGTTTAGACTGGAGCGATACCCTACCTCAGACATTGCGTGAACGCCTGAAACTGATGCCTTTCGAACAAAGCGTGCGACTGCTACATAACCCACCCGCCGACATTGACGAGAATGCCTTAATTGAGCGTAGCCATCCGGCATGGATACGCATGAAGTTTGATGAGTTGCTGGCTCAGCAGCTATCAATGAAGCGCGCGCAACTAGCACGTCGACAACAAGGCGCTCCGGTGCTGGCTAAGCTCGGCTCACTAACCAACGCGTTTACAGCCGCTTTACCATTTGCGCTAACGGCTGCACAACAACGCGTGCTGAATGAAATTCGTGCTGATATCGCTATGCCTTATCCCATGCAACGCTTACTGCAAGGTGATGTCGGTAGCGGTAAAACAGTGGTCGCTGCATTAGCGGCTGCACAAGCGATCGACAATGGTTATCAAACCGCTTTGATGGCACCGACTGAAATTCTGGCTGAACAGCATTTTCGAAAAATCGCAGGCTGGATGGAACCCTTGGGCATACAAGTCGCATGGCTCACCGGCAGTTTGAAAAAACGTGAAAAAGAAGAAGCGCGTTCACGGATTGAATCAGGTGAGGCGCAACTTGTTATTGGCACGCATGCTTTAATTCAGCATGATGTGGAGTTTGCTCAATTAGGATTAGCCATCGTTGATGAACAACATCGCTTTGGAGTTGCGCAACGACTCACTCTTCGTAACAAAGGTCTGGATAGTTTGCCGCATCAATTAATGATGTCAGCCACACCGATTCCACGCACCTTAGCCATGACGTATTACGCCGATCTCGAAGTCTCTGTCATTGATGAACTGCCGCCGGGTCGTACACCTATCGTGACACGACTCATCGCACAAGAACGACGCAATGAAGTGATGGAACGCGTACATGCAGCGGCTAAAGAAGGACGTCAGACCTATTGGGTTTGCCCACTAATTGAAGAATCCGAAGCCTTGCAGTTGCAAACTGCTACCGACACCTTTGCGATGCTGACTGCTGCCTTGCCGGATTTACGCGTTGGGCTGGTACATGGCCGCATGAAGCCTGCGGAAAAACAAGCAGTGATGAATGAATTCGCTGCCGGCGCGATTGATCTGCTCGTAGCAACCACCGTGATTGAAGTTGGCGTCGATGTACCGAATGCCTCGCTAATGGTGATTGAACATGCGGAGCGATTCGGTTTGTCGCAACTGCATCAGCTACGCGGGCGCGTAGGTCGCGGAGCCGCTGCCAGCGTTTGTCTATTGATGTATCAAGGCCCGCTGGGTTCGATTGCAAAACAGCGGCTAGCCATCATGCGCGAACTGACTGATGGTTTTGAAATTTCGCGGCGCGATCTGGAAATTCGCGGCCCCGGTGAATTTTTAGGCGCACGCCAATCCGGTCAAGCTATGTTGCGCTTTGCCGATTTGGAAACGGACAACTGGCTAGTTGAAACAGCGCGCGACATCGCTCAACAATTACTACAGGACGACCCTGCTACAGTAGAAGCTCATCTACAGCGCTGGCTCGGTGCGCGCGAAGATTATTTGAAGGTGTGAGTCCATACACTTTATGACTAACTATGCGACACTAATTACATGACATTGACAGAACTGAAATATATCGTTGCCGTCGCGCGAGAAAAACACTTTGGCCGTGCAGCAGAAGCCTGCTTCGTGGCACAACCCACGCTATCGGTCGCTATTAAAAAACTCGAAGATGAACTAGGCGTGGCTATTTTTGAGCGCGGCGGTACGGAAATCAGCGTCACGCCGGTAGGCGCTCAAATCGTTACGCAGGCAGAGCGGGTACTGGAACAGACTTCTTTCATCCGCGACATCGCTAAACAAAATAACGATCCTTTGTCTGGCACTCTGCGCATAGGGGTGATCTATACGATCGCTCCGTATTTGCTGCCGCAATTAGTACCTACGCTAATTAACAACGTGCCGCAAATGCCTTTGGTATTACTAGAAAATTTCACAGTGAAATTAATTGAGCTCTTGCGTGCGGGTGAATTAGATGCTGCCATCATGGCCTTACCTTTTAATCAGCAGGGTCTAATGGTGCAGCCAGTGTATGACGAACCTTTCATGGTAGCGCTACCGCGTCATCATGCCTGGGCCCAGCGAAAAAACATTAATAGCGAAGAACTAAAATCTGAAACCATGTTGCTGCTAGGTGCAGGACACTGTTTTCGTGATCAGGTATTAGAAGTATGCCCAGAAATGTCGCGCTTCTCTACCGGTGGCAGCGGTATCGCAAAAACATTCGAAGGCTCATCACTCGAAACCATACGACACATGGTAGCCTCAGGCATAGGTATTACGGTGTTACCTCAAGCGTCGGTACCCACCACCAATACTAGCCAAGATATGTTGAATTACATTCCCTTCGAAGCACCCGTGCCCTCACGACGTGTCGTTATTGCTTGGCGCAAGAGCTACACACGCCGTGCAGCGGTTGAAGCGGTACGTCAAGCGATACTGGCGTGCAAGCTGCAAGGAGTGCAGATGTTGCCAGACGCAGCACTTGAAGAAGAATAATTTTTTTATCATGACAGTCACTCCTCAGTCGATCATTCATCGACTTGCGCTGTATGCAAAATTAGTTAGGTTAGATAAACCCATAGGCAGCTTGCTACTACTGTGGCCCACATTGTCTGCATTGTGGTTAGCCTCGGACGGTATGCCTGATATTCAGCTGATTGTGATTTTTACTGTTGGTACGATACTGATGCGTTCCGCAGGATGCGCTATCAATGATTTTGCTGACCGCGATTTTGATCGTCATGTAAAACGCACTGCAGAGCGACCTCTCACTTCAGGTCAACTCCACGCTTGGGAAGCGATTGCCATCGCCCTTATTTTTGCGTTAGTTTCATTCGCGCTGATCTTGCCACTGAATGTATTAACGCGCGAATTATCGGTACTCGCGGTAATAGTCGCTGGCAGCTATCCCTACTTCAAACGATTTTTTGCATTACCTCAAGCCTATCTGGGGATTGCCTTTGGCTTTGGCATACCCATGGCTTACGCAGCCGTACTCAACACCGTACCGACAGAAGCTTGGGTACTCCTCATTGCCAATGTGTTTTGGGCATTGGCGTATGACACGGAATACGCCATGGTTGATCGCGACGATGATCTTAAAATCGGCATTCGCACCTCCGCTATAACATTTGGCAAGCATGATGTCGGCGCGGTCATGCTAAGTTATGCCATTAGTCTTTGCTTAATTACCGCAGTGGGCGTAGCCGCAGGACTAGGTAAAGGTTTTGCAGCAGGCATGATGGTAGCAACCATCATCGCTGGCTATCACTGGACGTTAATTCGCACTCGCGAGCGCGACGGATGTTTTGCAGCCTTTCGTCACAACAACTGGCTAGGTGCGGCGATATTCATCGGTATCGTGTTGGGTTAGTCAGTTTTTCAGCTTCAGCGGCACTTCTACGCAACAAACTCCTCAGTAGCCTGTACTTTCCTTGTCCGTCTAATTATCTACGCCAGATAATCGGCGTCGGTGTTGGCTTGTGCTCCCTCGCACTGCATGCCAACGTGACTCTCACGCGATCTTATTTATTTTTTCATGGATATCACTGAACTGCTTGCTTTCAGCGTACGTAACAAAGCCTCCGACTTACATCTATCTGCTGGTATGCCGCCTCTAATACGAGTACATGGTGAAGTTAAGCGTATCAATCTTCCATCGCTTTCAAAGCAGGATGTTCGTGCAATGTTGGATTCCATCATGAGCGCCGATCTGAGCAAGCGCTATGACGAATTACTAGAAGTCGATTTTTCATTCGAACTTCCCGGTCAGGCACGATTTCGGGTCAATGCATTTCATCAAGATCGCGGTCCGGCAGCTGTGCTGAGAACCATTCCTTCAAAAATTTTTTCACTCGCTGAGTTAGATACGCCAAAAATTTTTGCTGAACTATCGCTCAAACCACGTGGTTTGATTTTAGTGACCGGCCCGACGGGTTCAGTTAAATCCACCA
>Ga0164294_10003281_pt1 | contig 14438 bp, 11 predicted proteins | sample GEODES005metaG_FD_111479 | JGI IMG/M metagenome (GOLD analysis project Ga0164294, IMG submission 111479) | Oligotrophic lake water microbial communities from Sparkling Lake, Wisconsin, USA - GEODES005 metaG | ecosystem: Environmental > Aquatic > Freshwater > Lake | place: USA: Sparkling Lake...
AACGCCGTGTCTGCCTGCTGCGGCAATGGCGCCCAGCCGTGGGTGAATGGGTCTGGGAATTGCCCGCCGGCAAGCGCGACCATGGCGAAGACCCGGCGGTGACGGCGCGCCGCGAGTTGGCAGAAGAAGCGGGAAGGCTTGCGACAAGCTGGACCGAACTAGGTGACAACTTGCCTTCGCCCGGCGTGTTCTGCGAAGTGCTGTATCTCTATTTAGCCGAGGGCCTGAGCGAAACACCGACCGCGCTCGAACCCGGCGAATTGCTGGAAGTGCATTGGGTTGCACTGAGTGAGGCCTGCGCGCAAGCACTGGATGGTCGCTTGCGCGACGCCAAGACCATCATCGGCCTGCTACGCGCCGCAGCCCTGCGCCCCGAAATTTGACAATAATCAGTAAATTACAGAGGCTTTCTAAAATTTTTCAGCTGGTTTAACATACTGTTTGCAAAAACCGATTATGTTGCTGACTAGAGCCCAACCCTACTAGGCTGCTGGCACAACGAAGGACGCCCCCCATGAAAGACGACCCGCGTAACCGTCTTCCCGGAACCAGCGAAAGCAATTCCGGCAGTGTGCGTTTTGACGACCGTGGTAACGCCATCTGGCAGTGGAACGGTGAAGCGCAAGTCGACGGCAACCTGAGCGACCTCCTTGAAGATCTCGTGGTAGCCGAAGACACCGTCACTCCAGATATTGCTCACAACACGAAGGGCTTGTCCTACGGCTACAACCCGTACCAAAGCGGCGTGCTCTATACCGGCGAACGCGAGAAGCGCCCCAAGCGGGACCTGCGCGAACTGTCGAAGTGGATTGCGATGAAGAAGGGTGTCCCGCCCATCAAGTGACCCGGGCCGCGATGGAAAACTGCTCCATCGCATAGCACCCGCTGTCATCACGTTGCCCCCGTGAAGCGCTAGACTCGGGCCGAAACCCGCCTGGGACTTTCGATGGTTTTCCGTTTTTTCCGCAACATTATCGGTGCACGCTCCACCGCTGCCGCCATTGGCCAGGGGTTTCTAGCCAACGGCTTGCTGCTGCTGCTCAATGTTGTTACCGGCATCATCACTGCGCGCGCGCTCGGGCCAGAAGGGCGCGGCGAGGTAGCGGCATTGGTGGCGGTGCCGACTTTCGTCTGTTTTCTCGCGCCGCTGGGGCTTTCACCGGCCATCGTGTTCGAGAGTCGCTCGGGAAAATCATCCGCTAGCGCCATTAGCGCAGTCGCTTTGCTCCTCGCCATCGCCCTAGGAACACTCGCCACCCTTCTAGCAGCCGCAGCAACTACCTGGGTTTTGGCCGCACACCAGCAGAATTTAATCGCCACGGCGGTTTGGCTGTCAGTGTTTGCTATTCCTGGATTGCTGGCCAATCTGGGTATGGCAGCTTTGCAAGGAAACGAACAGTTCAGTGCCTGCAATGTTGTGCGTATCGCACAGCCCTTGATAACCCTCCTCGCATTAGTCCTGTTCACCTTAAGTTCTGGTCTGACTCCCCTGCAAGCAGCGCTCATTACCTTCTGTGCGGGCTTCCCCGGGCTAGTCTGGAACCTTTGGCTGATTCGCCCCAAGACGCAGGTATCACTGCAAGCCGCTCGCAATGCCCTTCACAACCTCTACCGTTACGCCCTTCGCGCATCGACCGGGGAACTACTGTCAGGACTGGCTGGTCAATTAGATAAGGTTTTAGTCGTCGCGCTCTATGCGCCGCGCGAAGTCGGTTTGTTCACGGTTGCAATGAGCTTATCGCGCCTGCTTCTGGTCGCACCGCAGGCGGCAACCCAGGTACTCTTCGCCCGTGCAGTCGGGCGTAACTCAGAAGAAGTCATCATCACCACTACCCGCACCGCCTGCGTAACGCTGGCCATGGTCTTCTTCGGTGCGGCGTTACTATTCATCACCGGGCCGTTGCTTTTATCGGTGCTGTACTCCAAGGATTTCGTAGCGGGTGCAGCACTGCTGCAGCTACTGCTGCTGGAAGCATGCATTACGGCGATGCACCAAGTCCTGTCCCAGCCATTTCTAGCGCTCAACCGTCCGGGTGCGCTAGGTGTGCAGCAGGCAGTCGGCGTAACCACGAGTGTCGGCCTGCTCTTGCTGCTTTCAGGACCGCTCGGGATTACTGGGGCAGCTTGGGCACTGCTAGGTGGAGCCGCCGTGCGGTTGGTCGTGGCACTTGTTATGTTCCCGACCGTCCTCCACGTGCCATTGCCGCGCGTCATGGCTGAAATGGGCCCCAGCCTCGCTCTCCTAGCCCGTCGCCTCCGCGGCGGCACACTCTAGGAGAATAACCATGCGCATCCTGATGACCACCCCTTGCTTTAGCCCTTCGCTCGGCGGGATGGAAACTGTCGCTGAGTGCTTGGCCAACGAATTCGCGGCACTGGGACACGAAGTGACAGTGGTTACCAGCACCGCGGAAGACGACGGCATACAGCGTCGGTTCAGGGTACTGCGTCGACCTAGCCTACTGACGCTCATCAAAGAAAGCGTGCGGGCAGACGCAGTCCTGCAAAGCCAGATCAGTTTGCGACTAGGACTGCCTTCACTGTTTCTGCGAAGACCAACTGTGATTGCTCATCACATGTGGACACCACGAAAGGGACCGGGCGCTTTCGTCGGCAGAATAAAACATTTCTTGCTGCGATTGGGCGACAACGTGGCGGTAAGCACTGCCATGGCGAGATCACTGAGCGTTCCTTGCAATATCATCGCTAATCCCTACAAAGCAGACCTCTTTGCCGATACAACCTCCACTGATGCGAAGAGGGATCTGGTATTTCTGGGACGACTGATAGAAGACAAGGGCCTGACCGTGCTTTTCAATGCCCTTGTGATTCTTGCGGAATACGCAGTGCGACCGACTCTTACGGTCATTGGTAGCGGTCCAGCGGAATTCTTGCACCGGCAGCAAGCGGAGCAATTAGGCCTAACAGCCCAAGTGGAGTTCGCAGGGCCACTGCGCGGTGCAGCACTCCGCGACAGACTGGCTGCTCATCAGTTGATGGTTGTTCCATCTATATGGGAGGAACCCTTCGGCGTAGTGGTTCTTGAAGGCTTGGCGTGTGGCCTCATCCCGGTGGTGACAGACTCCGGAGGACTACCAGAAGCAGTAGGCCAATGCGGACCAATAGTCCCAAAAAACAAAGCAAGTGAACTAGCCGTCGCACTCGATAAATTGCTAAAAGACGCCAATTCCCGCCACCAATATCGGAAACATTCTGGCGAGCATTTGGCGGCCCACGCGCCTTCTCTGATTGCGAAGCAATATCTCAAAGCGTTGGAAAAATCGCAACGAAATGGCTGAATACCTCCGAGCAAGGAGTCCTCAGCGCATTAGATTCGGAAAACTCAAATTGGCTGCGGGAGCCGACTCAGGCCTGATTGCATCAAGATGATTGGCATTCGCGGCGGCCAAAGTAAAACCAGTAAAGAGCCAGACAAATCCGTTAATGGTCCCCTGGCCAGTAATTTGACCGGCGAGTAATTCGTACCCCAAGTAGCCCAAAAGCAACGTAGCCAAAACACTCGCAGAAGCCATTACACGGCGAGCAACCGCCACCACCAACCCGATTCGAAACACCATGAAAACCAATCCGACAATTGGTCCCAGGTCGACGATGTGTCTAGCCCAATCGGTCTCAGCATAAAACGGCAGTTCCGTGCCTCCACTTTTTGCCGCACTCAAACCAGCAGCATTGCCACCCATACCGATGCCAAAGCCCATCAAATCAGTTACGGTCAAGAGACGCACAAAGTCAATGAAACCGTAGAGCGCGCGGCCAAAAATCCCACCTGAGAACTGTTCACTCTCAAACTGCTGGGCACCGTTCCAGCGCTCAAAGAACGCTGCCAAACCATCACCCAAAAACAACGGCCCAATAATCGCGGCCAGCAATAAAATAGCGGTTAAAACAAAGAACACCCTGCCGCGCCCTGCATCCTGCCCACCCCGGAGGACTGCTACTAGTGCGGCAATAACCACCAAGCCGGAACTGAGAACCGCGCCACGGCTTCCAGAGAACGCCAAACAAACAAGCACCGCAGTTGTTGCTGCCGGCAACAATATTCCTAATGTTTTACCTCGAGAAAACACGCGGCTCCAACCGGCGATAACAAGTGCAAGGCCACTTACTACCAGCTGCCTCTGACCGGCGTCTGATGTAAAAAAACCCATCGGCCGTGTATGGAGCTCATTCAAACCCAATCCGCGGAACTGGAACATTGGGTCGTCAGATCTGCCTACATTGATAGGCGAACCGATCGGCGAATAAAATTGAACCACGACAAGTACAGCACTCAGGACCAAAAAGCCCAAGGTGATAACTGCAACACTCCGCAAGTCCTCATGTTGAAATGTCTTCGCGATAATGAAAGCTAAAGGAATGTAGAAAAAATAATTCCGCAGCCCATAAGCGGCGAACAGAACCGGCGCCTGCGGATTCCCAAGACCAGTAGCCAACTGCATCGTGGCAAGTATCGATGCCACGAGAGCAAGCAGCAACGCAGCCACCAGCCATGGAGATTTATGAGGCCAGTGCCCAGACGTAAGTGCCATCCCATAGATGACAATAACGAATGGGTCTCGTACAAAAAACAGCGCCTGACTAAATTCAGGTAACACCCATTTACGAAGAGCACCCTCGACAATAAGAAGCACGTAAACGAATAGCACCATGGCTACGATGCGACGACGGGCACTGTCATCGACTTGTGGACTGGGGACGCCAACTTGCTCAACACCGAACAACATGGACTTAGCTTCTCAGTCGATTAAGAAAATCTTCAAACAATCGATAGCAACTCATTCAGGCAAGTACCTAGAGAGCACATCACCGGCAAGCGCCGCGAAAGACTGCAAGCGAGCGTCAACCGCTTCAATGGACTCGCCGGGATGGATCGAAGCCATTACGCGAACCATGGCGCCATCAGAACGACGACGCACCACGGCATCCTGAAACAAATACCATTTTACCAGCCATTCGCTGGTCAGGTTCCTGCCACGCTGGTCGAACCAGTAATAGACCAGCGCACGCTCATCCCCATTGGAAATAAGCAAGCGGTTGGCGGCAATAGCCGTGCCCGGAATGATGACCGTCCTGCTCTCCGCGATCCGCCAGCCATTTCCCGGCAGGCATGCGGCGGGAGAATGAATCACCCGGCGGTCTCGTTGCGTGGCGTAGTAGGGAACATAGAGCGTCACGGAACCTCCTTGAGGGCCCGTATATGCGCCATAAAAATAGTCATCCAACTGCAAAGTTTGCAAGACGTCAGGCGTCAGCCAGTCCCGCTTTCCGTGCCATTCACCCAACTCAAGTGGAAATGTAGGCAACGGCGGGTGCACTGGAACCAGTTGCGGGCGATTGGGAACCGTGAATTGCGCAAACGCAATTGCGGCAGTCGCCAACAACGCCAGCCAGACCGTGGATGGAACAGGGCGCAATTCCAACTTGACCCCCGGCGGTGTAGCCATTGGCAGGTCTACACCGAAAACGTCTGCCCAGCGCCCCTTGGAGGGACCGACGCGATTGAGAACCGCAGCGAACGCCAACAGCACAGCGCCGCTAACCATGAACACTACCCATCCCTGAAAATCGTGCAGGAACCCTTCAGCCATCGCCGGACCCCAACGATCGACCATCCAGCCAATCATCGCAATTCGCAAACTATTGAGGATAACAGTCACGGGGATACTGGCCAGAAATACAAGCGCCCGTTTCCAGAATGGCGCCCGAAAAAAATGAGCAATCAGCAATCCCAAGGTCATCAGGGGAAAGAGGTAGCGCAAGCCAGCACAAGCATCAACCACTTGCAGCTTGTAAGACCCGAGGTCGATGACATTGCCTTCGAGATAAACGCTGATACCACCAAGACGAATGACTGCCACGCCGAGCGCGGAAGAGACCAACTGGAGATGAGTTGAGAGATTGTTGAGAATGAAGTCGGGCTGGGGAATCATGAGAAACAGTAGTGCCAGCGGCAATGCCAATTGGCGCAGCGGCCCAATCCCCGTCCAAGAAAGCACTAAACCAGCAACACCAAGCGCGAACGCGTACTGCTGCAGAGTATAGGCCCCCCCCATTGTCCCCAAAAGCAACGCGATACCGGCGGCCACGAGCAACAAGACACCTACGAGACTTCCTCTAAATTCCTGTCGCTCGAAAATCTCTCTCTGTTGCCACAGGAGGAAACCGGCAAGGACGGGCAGTGTCGGGCCATGGCTGTACTCCGGCACCCCGTTCCAGGTATTCCACAGCCATATAAGCGCAGACTGACACGCCCACGCGAGAATTCCCACGCCAATTAGCATGAGTAAATACCCGCGAACGCCCAAACGCATGACGGATGACGCGGAAGAACTCTCCGTAGCCATAGAGATTGCCTCAACATGCTCTGCATTCTCGGTCTTCATGTCATTTCTCCAACACAACCCGCCCAACTCCGGAACAACAAACGTGAAAGCGCTGCAAGCGGTTCAAATCCGATAACGCGGGCGCTAGAGAATACGTGACGGGCCACCAGCGTGAACTGGCCAATGTTTGCGCCGACATCCAACACTGTCCGGATGCCATAGGGTGCAAGCGTACGCAGCATAGGCTCGTGATCAATCGCAGCACCGACGCCCTCGCGCAAGGCTTTGCGGTAATACGGTTCACGCGCAAGCCGCATAGCCTTCCGCAAGACGCGAAAGTAGTTCTTCATGGCCACCCAAGCCTTCGACAGGAAACCCGTTCAGTAGGCATTCTTTTGCCCCACTACAACGAACAACGTTTTCAGAAGAATCTTGAAATCTAACACGAGCGACCAATTGCTGAGGTACTCGAGGTCATAGCGCACGCGTGCTTCCATTTTGTCGATGGTGTCGGTTTCGCCGCGTAAGCCATGCACCTGCGCCCAACCGGTAATTCCGGGGCGCACTTTGTGCCGCATCATGTAGCCGCTAATCTGCCGCCGGTAGAGTTCGTTGTGAACGACAGCATGGGGTCGGGGGCCGACCAAACTCATGGAACCGCGCAGCACATTGAACAGCTGCGGCAACTCGTCCACGGACGTACGCCGCAGCCAAGCGCCAACGCGGGTGACGCGTCGGTCATCCGGGCGCGCCTGAATCACCTGGTCGCCGTCCTCGCGGACGGTCATCGTACGGAACTTGTAGACCATAAAGCTTTCGCCATTGAGTCCGTACCTGGTCTGACGGAACAGCGCCGGACCACGAGTTTCTAAACGTACCGCCATTGCCACCAGCAACAGCAATGGTGCTAGCACTACCAAGCCGGCACCAGCAAGCGCCACATCCAGCAGACGCTTACTGAAAGCATTGCTACCGCTCAACGGCGTGTCGCAAATGGCGAGAGCTGGAATGCCATTTAGGTCTACGACCTTTGCCTGAATGAGATCTACGCCGAAAATGTCGGGTACGAAATAGACGGAGGCAGTCGTGTCTCTCAGGTCGTCAAGCAGGTCTCGGATTCGCTGCGACTTGGAGATGGGTAACGTGATGTAGACCAACTGGATGTTTTCCCGGCGCACGTAATCCCCAAGTTCGGTACAGCGTCCCCGTAACTGGCCCAGCGCTACCGCTTCCGGTAGACGCTCAGGAGAGCGAAAGTCGAAGAAGCCTTTGAAGGCCGCCTGCGGCAGATGCCGGGCCAGTTCGAGCCCAGCCGTGCCGGCACCGACAATAACGTGGCTGCTCGCCACCACTCCGCGCCGGTTAAGCCAGCGCGCTAGTTGCACCTGAACTTCTTGCGTGATGATAAGCGCCATAGCCGTACTGGCGAACCAGGTCAGGATGACCGCCCGCGAATAGAGTTCGCCGACTTTCAACGCGAATGCCAGCAGCAGCAGCACACCGCAAACGCCACTCCATTCCACCACCACGCGGGTCACTTGACGTGAGGGTATCGAGCCGTAATTGAGCACGCCCTCGAGATCTGGGGCGGTGAGCATTTTTCCAGACAAGGCGGCGGCAATGGCCGCGATGATGGCGTAGCCGATGGTTGGCGTTTCGTCATAGGCAAACAGGCAGGCAAGTAGGCATAGCAGGACCGTCACAAGGTCCAAGGTCTGAATCAGGAGCAGCGCCGGAGGAGGTCCTTCGCCCATGCGGAACCGGGGCGCCTTGGTCGAACCCGCGCTCACCGGGGTTGCTGGGGTACTGGCCGACGAATTTCGGATACTCATGAATTGGGGCCACCGGCCTGTGGAGATTCTTTATGCTACAAATTCATGACGGGCGGATGACGCCCATGTCACGCCGGGTCCGGGCCGCGGTCGCCGGACTTGGACCCCGAACTGCTGTCCACCGCGAGACGCGAAGGCAGCAGCGGGCTGGACTCGAATACTTCACCAAGAATGCCGTCCCGGTCCCAAATGGTCGCAGCTCGCTCCCTGCCGCGAGCCCCATACTCCTGACGCAAGGTAGGAGCCGAAGCGAGCCCTACGACCGCAGCGGCAAAGCCCGCCGCATCGCCGGGGGCAACCACCTCGCCGCAGCCCGTAACCACCCGCGCGACATCCGTCTCGTGGGAAGCACAGGCGATAACCGGCTTGCCACTCGCCATCATTCCGGCCAGCTTGGAGGGCATGACTAGGCCTTCGGCACCCGCGCGCTGGGGCAGCAGATGGATATCCGCCGCGTTCAGAAGAAAGTTCAGCCGTTCCATCGGTTGCAGTGGCAAGAAACGGAACCGGGGTGAATCACCCACGAGCGCCTGTAGCGTCGCCTTGGCGGGCCCCTCACCACAAATGACCACTACGGCTCTGGCAGACTCCGGAATGAGTTTAGCCATCTCGACCAGCAGTTCCAAACCCTGTTTCGCCCCCAGCGAGCCCGAATAGAGAAGGACCAGTTGTTCTTCCCCAATGCCCCAGTCCCGTCGCAGAGGGTTCGCCTCCGCTAGGGGACGAATTTGGGAAAGATCAGTCCAATTCGGGAAGGCCTGCAGGCGCTGGAAGGGCACGCCCTTCTCCTGCAGGCGCTCCAACATCTGCCCGGAGATGGAAGACACGCGGTCAAACCGGGAAAGCAGCCAACGCTCCGTGGCGAGTAAAGCGCGACGCGCCCAAGGCGCGCGCAAGACACCCAGTTCAAAGGCCGCATCTACCTCGAGGTCCTGCACGTGCAGCCAAGCGGCAGCCCCAGAAAGACGCGCCGCCAGCAAGGCCGCGGGCGCACAGGCCAAGGGAGGCTCTACTACCAGCACCGTGTCGGGGCGCCAACGCAGGGCAATCCAAAGGGTCGGCAGGAAGCAGGTCAGCGCAAACGACAGCAGGTACGCCATACGACGCAGCCCAGTCGGGCGTGCGGGCACATAGAGGGGGCAGCGGAGCACCCGCACGCCGTCCAGGACTTCCGAGCGGTAAACCGCCCCGGAATAGCCTTCCGCCACCCGCCAAGCCGGGTAGTGTGGCGCTGCACAGACCACCCGAACTGCATGACCGCGCGCAGCCAACCACGCGGCCATCTCGCCCGAATAGCGACCGACTCCGGTGAGTTCCGGGGCATAGTTGGGGGACAGCAGCAAAACCTTCATAAACCCACGGTACTTTGTTTCGGTTATGTTTCAGTGACAGTGACCCAAGAATGCGCATCCTTCAAGTCATCGCCTCCTTGGACCCCTTAAGCGGAGGACCCTCTGAGTCAATTCGCACGTTGACCACGGCGTGGCAGGAGCTTGGGTACTCCGTGGAAATTGCCACACTTGATGACCCTAAAAGCCCGTGGTTCGGTTCAGTGACCTGCGCAGTGCATGCACTCGGGCCGGGCTATCTCAAGTACCGCTACACCCCAAGCTTTCCGCGTTGGCTTGCAGCAAACGCCAAGCGCTTCGACATCGTAGTGCTACATGGAATCTATCAATATCAGGCATTAGCTACCCGGAGGGTTCTCCTTAGCTTGGGACGCCCCTATGTGCTATTCACCCATGGCGCGCTTGACCCTTGGTTCAAGCGACGCTACCCACTGAAACATCTCAAGAAGTGGCTCTACTGGCCTTGGGGCGACTACCGCGTGTTACGAGACGCTGCTCGCGTGCTTTTCACGACCGAGGACGAACGTTTACTCGCACGTCAATCCTTCTGGCTCTACCGAGCGAAAGAAGCCGTTGTCGGATACGGAACTGCCGAGCCCCCGGCTGATGCTGTGGATGCACAGGTGCGGGCCTTCATTGATGCATTTCCAGTACTGCGCGACCGGCGCTTCTTTTTGTTTCTGAGTCGTCTCGATGAAAAAAAAGGGTGCCGCTTGCTCATTGAAGCGTTCGCCCAGATTGCCGAACAGGACCCCGGCCTTTTGCTAGTCATGGCCGGTCCTGACAGTTCAGGGCTGAAAGATGACCTGAACGAACTTGCACGCCATCACAATGTTACCGATCGCATCATCTGGACGGGCATGATTTCCGGTCAAGCCAAATGGGGGGCTTTCCGCGCCGCGGAGGCCTTCGTGCTTACCTCGCATTCGGAAAACTTCGGGGTTGTTGTGGCCGAATCGCTCGCCTGCGGCACGCCCGTATTAATCTCGAAACGAGTAAACATCTGGCGAGAAATTGCTGACGCGGGCGCGGGTTTAGTGGCAGACGATACGCTGGAGGCATCAGTCCGCATGTTAAAGGAATGGCTAGCTTTAGACACCGACTCGAGAGACGTCATGGCAGCTAAAGCGAGACAACTATTTGACGAGCACTTCGAGATAAATACGGTGGGCAGCAACATAGCAATGGAACTCGAAAAGGTATTGGCAGAGGCAAGTTTACCGAGCAGACCCTTCTCTTGACCCGATTGAAAAACCTGTAGCCTTGTCAGCAACGACGGAATTAATAACCAAGTGCCTTTCAGGAAATAGACCGCTTACACCAGCCGAAACCCGACTTCTCCACAACACCAGTGCATCATCGCTACGCGAACTCACCAACATTCCGTGCTTTTGCCGGAACTCAGATCCGAGCAGGAAAGTCCCCAGCCCCCAAGACGCCGTGCTCGTCACAACTGCCGGGCCCTCACCAGTCCAGCTACCGGAGATGACAAAGAAATCACCGGTGGCGGTGCTGCCGTTGTCCAGCATCTTAAATGCCAGATCACCGTGGACGTCCCTAAAAGTAGAAGCGAACCAAATCATATTGTATGCAGCACGCGTTCGTGACACATTTCCAACGTTCTCAAACTCGCTTCGATACCAGAAGTTCCCTCCAGAGGGTCGCTCGGAATCCCAACTCCAAACGGCGTCACGGATATTCCTGAACGAACACAGCATAAACCCCTGCTTGTCAGCGTAGTTCATTCCGGCATCGGCACCCTTTCCGAGCCCCATTATCGCCGTAGGCATGTTTTCAAAAAGAACCCGTCGCCACGAGTTGGAGTCAAGCCCTCCAGTCCCTAATGCGGCAACGCCTGCGACGGACTGCCCATTGAAACGCAGATGTTCAAAAGTACTGGACGCGATAACTCTGCCAGGCCCGATATTTCCAGCGTCTGAGTTCCACAAAACCCCGTGACTTCCACCCACCATCGCCACACCAGACAACACTATCGAACGAACACGCGGGTCCTGCTCGGAAATATCCTTAGTGCCCCGGCCTTCAATGATTGGAAAGTGCCCAGTAGCCGCCAGCACTACTTCGCCTGGCGCGGAAGCGACCAGGCCCTCGGCACGAAGCATGGAACCAATTTTCAGCGAGCGAGAGAGCCAATAAATCCCTGGCGCAATGCGTGCCACTCCATTTTGGTCGATCAATTGCTGCAGGAACGCAGACTGATCTAGAACACCAGCGTGATAGTTGAGTTTCGCCACAGGGGACGAAGATGGCATCGGCTGTGCGAGCACACCGTTCCTCCCCAAACCCGCAGTCGGTGGAAAAACATGTCCGCGCAGTAGCGCCTGAATTTCGCTGGACGGGCCCGTCGGCCGCTTAGGCGCAAGCAAAGACTGATCATCTAAGCCAAGATCGCCGATCCTTATCGAGCCTGGAGTTCTGTCGACGACGCGGATTTCGGATCGAAAAACGTGGTAGTTATCGCTAACGTTTTCAAATAGTAAGTCGGCGGCTTCGCGGACTCCACCTCGTGGGCGCGACGAAAAATCGACAACCAAACCGACATCCTGAATCTTCGCAAGGGCACCGCCTTGGGCACTGTAGGCAGTCCCGCCAGAAAGTCCCATGCTGATCACCGACGGCGAATTCACGACCTCAAAGCAATTAACATCTCCTTTGCCGTTGCCATTCCACGCTTCACAGTCCCAAGACAACATGAACAGCGGACCTGCCCGATTCCAGTGCGACTTCCATTGAGGCGTGATGGACGAGATATGCAAGAAAGAATTTCCAGAATTCGGCTCCTCTTCGTTTCCTTCCCACCAGACCGTCGAACCTGGCCGATAACCTAGGGCATGCGAAAATACAGAATTTCGCACGTAGCCAGAATTTCCTTGCAGCACTTCCAGTGCCCCATATTCGGCGAGGTCGAGTCCATCGACTCGACTGTCATCCTCTAGTCGTACCTTGAGACGTCCGGCAATTCCGATGCGTCCGCCGTTACCGCCGATTATCGTAATGTTTCGGTTCGGCATTCCTCCAGTAAAGACGATGTCCGGTTCCTCAGATCCAGCGCCATCCAAACCCTCAATCCAAACATCGTGGACCCCGCCCGCGATGACTAGCACCGGTAGACGGGCATTCCAGCGTCCGAGAATCTTCGCACCGCTCGGCACCTTGAGGGGCTTGCTTCCGAAACCACGGTAGTCGATATCCGGAGCCAGCCATAGCTCTCCAGTGGTATCGAGTACTTTCTGCAAATTGGCTCCTTTCTTCAGGAAGGCGGGAGGTACTGCCGCCAAGGAGTTTCCGGATACAACAGCACATAAAAGCAAGAAGCCAACGGCAAGCGTCTTGAGAGCGCTCCAGCCATAGGGTAAAGAGGAATCAGCTGTCACAGACATTACCTGCATCCAAAAATTGCTGAAAGCGCCGGCAGTACGCAGCCCAAGTAAACTGACGCGCGCGTGCTGCAGCGCTTTCACCCATTTGTCGACGCATTTCCGGGTTGGCGCGAAGCAGTTCCAGTTTTTCGGTGATGGCACCAGAATCGCGCATGGGTACGATGAAGCCATCGACTCCATCTCGGACTAATTCATCCGGCCCATTGGCCGTAGCGATTACTGGAAGCCCACAGGCCATTGCTTCAGCGACCACCAGCGGCATCCCTTCAAGTAACGTGGGAAACACAAATACATCGTGGCATCGGTATTGATCAGCGAGTTGTGGACGCGTGAGATGAGGAACGTGCCGGAACAAATGCGAATACTGAGCGAGTGGCCCCACGGAGCCGACCTTATTACCCACAAGCGTCAGGCTGGTCCCGGTACCCGCAAACTTCGTATATGCGTCCAACAGATAAGATATGCCCTTACGCTGTGAAAGTTGGCCAACGAAGATGGCACGCAAACCCGGCCGTTCCGGTGCACATACAGCGGGCCTGAATGTTTCCAAATCAACGCCGTAGGGAATCACTGCGATTTTTCCAGTATCAACTGCACTGGCACTGAACGTCTTCGCGCAATAGGTTGAGCCCACAGCGATCGAATCCGCTGCGAAAATTTCCGCATCCAACTCAGCCATGTAGTCCAACGTGAAATGTTTTAATTCGGGCCAGGTGCTCGCAAACGCCGGGACGCGCTCCGCCTCTTCATTACGCAAAGCGAGATGGTGGCGATGATGCGCGATTGGATAACTGAGGATGCGCCGGGCGCCGTTGCGTGCCGCCCACGCGAATGCTGGTAGCGCGAAGCCAGGATAGGCTACGACGGAAGTAGACTGCCCCAAAAAATCAGGGCCAGCGCCACTGATGTCAGCACGCATCCGCTCATGAAGCGGGTCCGTCAGCGCCGACCGCCGCGCCGGTGAAATCCACTTCGCTCGCGAAACTGCCGCTGCCAGCCAGTCGGCCATCACTCCGCGCTCTACTGCGAGGCGATTGAAGGCGTCCGAATTCAGTGCTCGACGACCAAAAGTGGAGCGGTAATGTTTCCCGATGACCGGGCTATTCTCTAGCACTTTCTCCCACCAGCGTCCCTTGTTCAGGTACGGGCGGATACACGATTCCAGTTGGCCGGTCTCCGCCAAATAGACGCCCAACTGATGGAGTTCAGGGGCGTTGAAATTGACGATGCCGACCTTGGGCAAACCGGGGACTCCTACAGTGCAGCCTGACAGTATGTTGCTGCCGGGTTACGGTTTCCTTACCCGCCGACCGCTAAGTCTACTGAGTCCACCCACTCCACCAGCCCCGCTAGGTCCGCGAACTCGTGGTCGGCGCGCTTCAGGCTTTCAGGCCAATGCTTCTCGTGCCGGTGAACCCAGGCCGTGGCCATGCCGGCGCTGCGGGCTCCCATGACGTCGGCGTGCGGGTCGTCACCCACATAAAGCCAACGCTCCACCGGAATACCGGCACT
>Ga0164294_10003283_pt1 | contig 14437 bp, 11 predicted proteins | sample GEODES005metaG_FD_111479 | JGI IMG/M metagenome (GOLD analysis project Ga0164294, IMG submission 111479) | Oligotrophic lake water microbial communities from Sparkling Lake, Wisconsin, USA - GEODES005 metaG | ecosystem: Environmental > Aquatic > Freshwater > Lake | place: USA: Sparkling Lake...
CGCTCACCAGTGGTGGTTTCAGCCTCCACGCCGCCTTGCCAGCCGATGAACTCGGGGTGGGGAATGCCAGAGGCGTCGGGGTTGAGCTGGCCGGTGTAGACCAGTGCCTCAAAGCTGCCGGTGGCGTGGCCGGTGCGCCATACCTGCAGCGCTTTTTTGTGGGCCACCAGGGCGGCCTGGCGCTGGCGCACCGGGTCGGTTCCGTAGATGCGCATGGCCGTGTTGCCTTCGTCGTCCATGGCGCACAGCACGCAGTTGCCCTGGCCAATGGACCAGTCTTCAGACGCCTGCAACACGGTGGGCAGCATGCGGGCGATTTCGTCGCCAATGGCGTTGCTCAGGGTTTGGAATTCGGTTGGGTTCACAACAGCTCCTTGGATATTAGTAATCAATTTGCTGGCTACCGTGCCAGAACTTGCCGGTCTCTTCCCAGGGCAGGGCGCAGACTTCCAGCGTGCGGCGTGCGCCGTCGGCGGGCTCACCCGGGGCGTTGGGGCCGCCCAGGTCGGTGCGCAGCCAACCGGGGTCTAGTGCGTTGACGGCCACCTGGCCGCGCAACTCGCCCGCCCACAGCAGCGACACGCCGTTGAGCGCGTACTTGGTCAGGCGGTAGGTGGGCATGTCGGGCGTTTCGCGCAGCGCTTGCAGCGTGCCCGCGCCCGAGCTGAGGTTGATCACGCGGGGCTCGCGACCTTTTTTCAACAAGGGCACCAAGCGGTAAATCAACTCGTGCTGGGCAAACACGTTGATACGCCACTGCTCGTTGAGCATGTCTAGGCCTTCCTCGTACCAGTCTTTCTTAAAAACCTGCACGGCGGCGTTGTTGACCAGGATGTCGAGCGAATCCCAGTGCGCGGCCACTGCGTTGGCAATGGTGGCCGGCGCGCTGGGGTCGGCCAGGTCGGCCAGCACGGGGGTGAAGTCGCCCAGGGTTTTGAATTCTTCGGCGGCCTTGGCCAGCCGGTCCGCGTCGCGCGCCGTGCCGATGACGTGGGCACCGGCTTTCAAAAAGAGCTTGGTGCTCTCATAGCCTACGCCTCTGGAGGCGCCGGTGAGCACAATGCGTTTGCCGTTCAAGTGGGCTGTCATGGGGGAGTCCTTTAATTAGAGTGGTTAGGGTGTTTTCTTGGGCTGGTACTGGCTGTTGAGGTAGGAGGTGATCCAGACCAGCGGCGCGTTCCAGTTGATGGCGACTTCGTTCACGCTCCAGGCTTCGCCGTGGTCGGCGTAGCACTTTTGCGGTGGGCAGCCTGCAATGCCCATGGCTTTGACGTAGGGGTCTTGCAACCCGCTGTTGGGCCCGCCGGACAGCACGCCGGGCGGCACACCGGGGAAGCGGCTGTTGGCCTGTTTGGCCCAAAAGCGGTGGTGCGGGTTGACCATGGTTTTGCTACCGTAGCCGCTCACGTACGACTGGCCCAACCCGTTGCGCCCGAGCAGGTAGTCCAGGCCCAGCACGGCGGCGTCCACATACTTGGGGTTGGGCCCCAGGTCATTGGCTACCGCCAGCATGATCGCGTTATTGGCCACAAAGCTGGTCGAGCCCCAGGGGTATTTGCCGTTCGCACCGCCGTTGAAGGGGAGGCGGTAGGCCTGTTGCCCCACCAGCACCAGGTAGCTGTCGGCTGCGCCCAGCACTTTTTTGCGCTGCTGCTCGCGCTCTGGCGCACTCAAGTTGTTCGGGGCTGTCACCAAGGATATGGTGCCCAGCGCGTCGGTTTTGGCCCAGTTCATGGGACTGGGCACGCCGTCTACCTGTGCGGTCATCGTGGTCCAGTACCGCGACGCCAGCAGATCGGCGCGGTAGCTGGGCTGGCCGGTGGTGATGAACAACTCGGCTGCGGCCCAGAAGAACTCGTCTTTGACGTCGTCGTCTTCATACGCGCCGCCGCCGTTGGCGTCGGTTATTTTGGCGTGCACCGCAGGGTTCTTTTTGGCAGCGGTCCAGGCGCGCTCGGCGGCAGCGAGGCAACGCGCGGCAAACGCGTCGTCAATGCCGCGCCACAGGCGCGCTGCCTGTGCGGCGACGGCCGCCAGGTTGAGCGTGGCCGAGGTGGACACGGGGTGCAGAAAGCGCTTTTGCTTGGTCTCGGCCTCATCGGGGCGAATGCCCAGGGCGGTCCAAAACTCGTCGTGAATTTTCAGGTGCACCATGCCAGCTTGTGCCGAGTCGGCCGGGACTTGCATTTTCAGCAAGAACTCCAGTTGCCAGCGTGCCTCGTCCAACAAGTCTGACACGCCGTTGCCGCTCTCGGGAATGGTCAGGCTGCGGTCGCCCAGGGTGGTGGTGTCGCCGAACGCCTTGTTGCGCTCGTAGAGGTTGAGCAGGGTCCACACCGCAATGCCGCCGTTGACCACGTACTTACCGTGGTCGCCCGCGTCGTACCAGCCGCCGCTCACGTCCAGGCGGTAGTTGCAACCGGCGCCCTTGAGGCAGGGCACTGACTTGTCGCTCGTGGCGTGACCAGCCGGGCGCTGCCACTGCGCTTGGCGCGCGTAGGGCAGGGTGATTTCAATGCCGCTGCGGTTTTGGTAAAAAAAGTTCATGGCATCCACGGTGAGCTGTTGGTACAGATCACCGGCAATGCGAAAGGGCGTTGACTGGTCACTGCCAATCGCCAACACATAGCCTTCGCCCGGCGTGACAAAGCGCGAAAAATCGACCACGTGCACCGCGTCGCCCGACTCTTTGTCCCGCCCCAGCGGCTCGGTTTGACCGCTGGCGACTGCCTTGAGGCCTTGCAAGAGCTGCCAGGTCAGGGGCGTGGTGGCGTCGCTCGCATAGGCGGCCACCTTGCGGCCCTGCGGAAAGTAGCCCATCTGGTTGAGCCGGATGGCCGGGGTGGCCGCCTTCACAGCAGGCGGTGGCGCGTTGAACTGGGGGTCGGTCAGGTACACATCGTCAATGCAAACCGTGAGCGGCTTGCCTGCACCGGCCAGCGCGCCGCCCATGTGCAGCGCGAATTCGGCGGCCGGATCGGCGCTGCCTTTCATTACAAACTGGGCTTTGACCTGCTGCGGCTCGATAGAGATGGGCAGGTTTTGCGCCCAGTATTCGGTGTGGGGTGGCCCGGCCATGCCCACTTTGGCGCGTACGCTGGCCGGGCGATCCGCCCAAATCCGGAAACTCACCGAGTAGGTGTGGCCGGTTTGCAGGGCCAGTTGGCGCTGGCGCACCTGCACGTCCCAGGGGTTGGGGCCAGCGTTGGTGACGGCGGTGCAGAAAGCGCCGGCCTTTATCCCCGAGTCACCCAGTGCCGGCGCGGTTATCTCGCTTACCCAGGGCAGGCTGGACGTGCCGTCAAACCCGCCGTTTTGGATCAAATTGTTTTTTTGCAAGGCCGCGGGCGTGGAGGCTGCGCCTGTCTGCGCCTCGCAGCTGCCGCACAGTATCAAGAACGCGGTGGCCAGCAGGCGCGCGTTTATTTTGCGTGGATGGTGCATGGTGTGAACGCCTTTTATGGCAACAACACGATGGATGCCACCGTGAACTGTGCGCTGCGGGCCTTGATGGGGTCGTTGGCGTCGGTGACCTCGATGGCCATCAGGCGTTGCAGCGTTTTTGGTACGTCTACAGCGTTGGCGCCGCAGTAGCTGTCTGAAACAAAGCGGCTCAACGGAATCTCATAGCTACGCTCTTCTGATGTGACGGACTGGCTAAAGCTGGGATAGCAGCCACTACTTCTGATTTTTTCATCGGTGCCGCCCAAACGCAGGCGCAGCTTGGTGGCATTGATCGACGACAGCCGGATGCTGAGCGTGCGGTAGCCGCTGGCGTCCATCGCTTGGTTGTTGCCGGCCTCCACGCTCACGCCCAAGCCCGACCAGGCGCTGCCACTTTTTGCAACAAAGTTGCCACGCACAAAGAGCGATCCCCCCGTGATACTTACTGGCGCAGCGACCACGTCGCCGGGCTTTTCGGAGTATGAAAAGCCGTTCACATTGCCACCTTGCAGGCTGGTGTTGCCCGTGGAAAAGGTGGCCCAGGTGTGTGGCGCGGTGGCCGCTCTGGTTTGTGCGTGTGCCACGCCTATGGCACCGCACACCGCCATCGCCGCCAGGCAAGCTGCGGCGTACCGGTGGTAACGCGCTGCGTGCGCGCTGAGCTGCGTAGAAAAAGAAATGGGGGGTATGTAATTGCTGGTTTTCATGGTGTGTCTCGGGGTCTGGTTGCGTCACTTGGGGCATGCAAGGTGGCCGGGTACGTGTCTCCCTGGCCGGTAGCTGCATCAGGGCAAGAGCGTGATAGCGCCTATGCTGAACTGCACGCTACGGGTCTTGACCGGGTCGCTGGTATCCGCCACTTCGACCATCGCAAATCGCGGCAAGGTTTTGGCAACCGTGGCGCCATTGGCGCCGCAATAGGCCTCAGGCGCAAAACGCGAGAACGGGATTTCATACACCGTGTCTTTCGCAGTGACCACTTGGGTAAAGCTGGGGAAGCAGCCACTGTCGCGCACCTTGACGTCTGTGCCGTTCAAGCGCAGGCGCAGCATGGCGCCGTTGGGTGCTGCCAGGCGGATACGCAAGGTTTTGTAGCCCGACGCGTCCATGGGCTGGTTGTTACCGGCCTCCACGCTCACACCCAGCCCCGCCCAGGCGCTGGCGCCTTTGGCGACAAAGTTGCCGCGCACTTGCAGCAGGTCGCCGGTGATGGCGAGCGCGTCCATGGCCACGTCGCCCGGCTTTTCAGAGTAACTAAAGGTGTTGATAAAGCCGCCTTGTGCGGTGGTTGCGGTGGCCGGACCAAAGGTCGCCCAGGTCAGCGCTGCGGCGGCAGGGGCTGCGGCGGTAACTGGGGCCGGGGCTTGCGTGCTGGTGGCAGGGGCAGCGGCAGGCGTTGGCGCGGCCTTGGGGGCGGGCTTTTGCAGGCTGGCAACTGCGGCGCAGCCCGCCAGTGCGCTTAAGGCCAAGCTTGCGCTGAGCAAGGCTGCCCGTTGTAGGGTTGTGGCGTGGGTGGTGTGTGTCATGCTGGATGTTCCTCGGGTTAAGAATAAAAAAACAAAAAGGCCAAGGCCTTGGGCCTACGGGCTTGCAGCCGAACTGGTAGACCCATACAGCGCCTCGGTGATTTCGGGTCGAAACTGGTTTTGCTCCGGGTCGTACACGCCAAAACCTGCCGCTAGCTCCCAATAGGTCCAAGACATGCCGCGCTGCGCCATCTGCTGGCGCATGGTGTTGAGGTAGTTAACGCGCGCAGCCAGCGGGGCAGTTGAGTAGGCGCCAAACTCGCCTACAAACACGGGGTAGCCCTTGGCTTTTGCCTGGGTTTGCGCTTGGTCCAGTAGCTGGGTGATGGTCTGGGTTTGCTCGGCGTTGCAGCAGGTCACGCCCGTGGGCAGCTTGGGGCTTACCCACTCTGCGCCTTGGTGGGTGAAGGTAAAAGGCTCGTAGGAGTGCACCTTTAACACCAGGTTGGGGTCGTGGGGCAGCACCAATTGCTCTAGGCCATAGGCCGAGTTCCAGAGCGTGGGGCCAATCACCAGTACCCGCGTGGGGTTGGTCTGGCGGATCACGCGCACTGCGCGCGACACCAGGTCGTTCCACGGCTGGCTGCCGTTGCTCTGCCGGTTGAGCAGGCCGTGCGGCTCGTTGTAGGGTTCAAGCAGCAGGCGTGCGTCGTGCTTGGCAAAGCGCTTGGCAATTTGCGCCCACATCGACAAAAAGCGCATGCGCACCATCGCGTGGTCGGCGCTGTCGGGCACCGCAGCCTCGCCATAGTCCAGCGTGTCGCCGTCGAGCTGGCGGTAGTGGTGCATATTGAGCACCACCACTACGCCGCGCGCCAGCAACTTGTCCACCACGCTTGCCACGCGCTCCATAAACGCTGGATCAATAGTCGCTTGGGTGTCGGCGCTTGCGTGGTTGCTCCAGCGCACCGGCAGGCGCACGCTTTGGATGGCCGGTTTGCTATTGCCGATTAGCGCAATAAAACGGTCCTCGGCCGTCAAACCCCACGCACCTTCAGTGGGCGCGTCCAGCATATTGCCAAAGTTCACGCCCCGGCCAATCGCCAACGCTGCCGCTCGCGCCGCGTCAGACGCCACGGGCGCGGTGGCCAGTGTGCTCATCAGCGGGTAGTCGGCCAGCGAGGTTGGCGTATCGGGTTGGGCTGGCGGCGCGCTGCCCGCCCCGCCGCACGCCATGAGCAGAGCGCAAGCTGCCGCCGCAAGGCAATGTCGCCCTTGGCGCTCGGGAATGGTGTGTGGCATAGAGGGCATTCGCTTCGGTGCGCTTTAGCGTGCGGGGGTGGTGCAGTGCCCGTTTAAGGCGCTACCACCCAGTTCAGCGCACTGAGCGTGACGTTGATGGTGGTTTTGCCGGTGGTCTCCATGCGGTCGGTGATTTCGATCTTGTCGAAGTTCGTCAGGTCCAATGCAGTAGCGGTCTGGGCGGCACAGTTCGCAGTGATGTCGTTCGACGATTTGAAGTCCGACAAAGCCACGGTTAACGCTTTGGCCGTAGTACTTAACTCTGTGGCCTTGAAAGTCGGAGTGCACGGGTTGACCTTATCGTCATAGTTACTTGCTTTCAAACGGATAAGAATTTCCGTGTTGCCACCTGAGGCCAAGGTAAAGCCCAGACTGGTTTTATTCTTGTCGCCTGTGGGTTGGGCATTGACGTGCAACACTCCGAGGGAGGTGCTCCAATTTGCTGTAACCGCGACCCGACTACCCGCCAAGACCCAGGTGGCTCCGCTATCGGTAAACGTGGTGGTTCCGCCTTCTGATACCTGCTTGGTAGTGTCCCCATCAGGGCCGAAGCCGCCAGCGTACGTGTAGTCCACTACCACGGCCGTAGTTGTCGGCGTCGGAGGCTCCACCACCACTGGCAATTCCATAGACCACAGCAAAGGCTTGCCAATGACCACATTGACCGCGTTGGCACCTGCCGTGCCCTTAACTTCACGCACCTGAAGGCCTGTCACATTTGTAAGTGCGACTGCAGTATCCGGGTCGGTGGTCTTAGCGCAATTGTCTGTGTCAGGATTTTTTGCCAGCGCGAAGTCGGTCAACGGAATGGTGACGTTCTTTGCTGTGGCGCTCAGCCCGGTAGCAACGTAGGCGGGGTAACACCCATTCTTTGCCCCAGATGACATCAGCATCAGCATTACCTGGGTGTTGCTGCTGGACGCCAGCGACAGCTTCAGGCTTTTGTAGCCCGACGCATTTTGCGGATCATAGAGATTGAGTTGTCCCACCACGGCACCCCAGGTTTCTGCAGCGGCAGTGCGCGTGCCAGTGAGGGTGTAGTCGCCGGCGTTGTTTGCCACCGCTGCGTCAGCTGCGCCTGTGTCATATTGAAAAGCGCTAGTGGTGCAAATGGGTACATTGCCGTCGCTGGTGGAACTGCAGGCGGGCTTGAGCGCCAGCCCTTCGCCGCCACCGCCGCAGGCGCTTAGCAGGCAGGCGGCAGCAGCGATGGGCGCTGCTGACCGTACGATGGTTGTGATGGTTGTGAACATGATGACTCCCTGAAACCGTGTTTTTGATGTGTGACTTAACTCTTTGTCGGCCCCAGCGGTTTTTTTTGGCGTGGATGGGGCCGGGCTAGCAGGCAGCGCCTTTGGCGCAGCGGCTGGGCGAAGCAACTTTTTGGTGGATGGTGTCTGCTACCAGGTGGCGTCTAATTGCACGCCGACGGATGCTCCTGAGAGGCTGTCGCCAAAGACCTGGCCTACGCGCATGTCTGGGCCGTAGCCCGCTGAGGACAGGTAGGCCTGGCGAGCGGCTTCGTTCCAGTTGGCATGGGTGTAGAACACGCGAATGGTGGGCCGTGAGCCCGACTCTGCGCCAGCCGATACAGCCCCGGCAATGGTGAACTTGGTCAGGCTGCGGGCGTCGGCGCCGTCGGGGCGCACGCGGTCGTTGCTGAGTTCGAGCAGCAGGCGGTAGGGCCCTTTGACTTGGGTGTCGCTGCGCACGCCCACGCCCACCCAGTTGGACTTGGTGTTGGTACTGGTATCGGTTTGGTCACGCCACTGCGCCAGGCCTTCGAGTGTGGTTTTGAACGAAGGCAGGGGTATGGTTTGCTGCACAAAGCCGCGTATGTTTTCGTAGTTCAGCGGCCCGCCGTTGTAAGCTGCCACGGCGCGGTCTCGGCGCGCACCTACCAGCGTGTCGCCGCCCAAAACCAGGCCTTTCCATTGGTGGTACACGCCCACAGACAGGCCCTGCTCTTCACTGACGGGGCTGGCTTGCGTGGGTTTGGCGCCGGTGGTGATTTTTCCGGACGACGAGGTGCGGTAGGGCGTGACATAGACCGACAGCGAGCCGTTGGTCATGGTGGCCACATCGGTCAGGCGCAGGGGCAAGGCAATGCGGTTGCGGTTGACGGCGGTGCGGGGGTCGCTGATGAGGGCCACGCTGAATTTGCCAAATGCACCCAGCGGGATGTCTTCAATGCCAGCGCCGTCGCCGTCGTTGTTTTCGACGTCTTGGTCTGTGAGGTTCAGGTTCAGGCCGTTGTAAAAGCGCCGACCCGCCCAGACCTTGCCGCCGCCGAGTCCGGCCATGGGCGAGCCAAAGGCGTAAACCTCGCCAAATTCGGTGTAAAGGTTAGAGTTCTCGCCGTCTTCATAGGCGTGGAAGGCCCGTGGGGTGACGCGTACGCTCCACTGTGCTCCGTCAAACTCGGCCACCTTGTTGGCTGTCAGGGAAGCCTGGATCAGGTAGGTGCACTCGTTGCCCAAGCGCCAAGCCTTATCAGCGCCTGGAAGCTGAAAGCAGGTTTGCTGGCCGCCCTGCGAGTTGGTGCCCGTGCCCAGGCGGGCGTAGCCGCTGAAGTCAATCTCGGCGGCCCCGGCGGCGCACGCGTACAGGCAGGCAGCGCCGACCCATGCTAGCCCGTGTTTTCTCTTTGTCATGTGTTCTCCCTTACTTGGTTTAGTTGAAAAAAATCGCTGGCTTTAAGCCGCCAGCCGCTGCCCGGTCGGGCTAAAAAAATGGGTTTTCTCGGGGTCGGGGATCAGGCTCACCTGGTCGCCACGTGTGCAGGGCGCCAGGGTGGGGCTTCTGCGCAGTGAGACCGTGGTGTTACTGCCCAGCACGTTGGCATGGACCAGTACGGTGTCGCCTAAGTGCTCTACCAGTTCAACAACGGCTTGGAAGCCTTCGTTGCTACCGGTGTCGCCCAAAGTGATGTCTTCGGGGCGTATGCCAACGGTGCAACTTTGCGTGACGATCCGGGGTGCGATCCAGGTGCTTAGGCCGCAGACCAGGGCCTGGTTTGCCGCACCAGGAACCGGGTCGCAGGGAATGAAGTTCATGCGCGGCGCGCCCAAAAACCCGGCCACAAACTGGTTTTGCGGTTGTTGGTACAGCTCCAGTGGGCTGCCCACTTGTTCAACCACGCCGTGGTTGAAAACGGCAATGCGGTCGCCCAGCGTCATGGCCTCGACCTGGTCGTGGGTCACGTAAACCATGGTGGTGCCCAACTCTTTGTGCAGCTTGGACAGCTCAATGCGCATTTGTACCCGCAGACCGGCGTCCAGGTTGGACAAGGGCTCGTCAAACAAGAACACCTTGGGGCTGCGCACAATGGCGCGGCCAATGGCCACACGCTGGCGCTGACCGCCTGACAAGGCCTTGGGCTTACGCTCGAGCAGCTTGGTGATTTGCAAAATTTCGGCCACATCGCCCACGGCTTTGGCCACCTGAGCGCGGGGCATGCCTGCCAGCTTGAGTGCAAAGCCCATGTTTTGCGCCACTGTCATGTGCGGGTACAGGGCGTAGCTCTGAAAAACCATGGAGATGCCGCGCTGCGATGGAGGCAGGTGGTTGACGCAGGTGCCATCGATCAACAACTCACCGCCGCTGATGTCTTCCAAGCCGGCGATCATGCGCAGCAGTGTCGACTTGCCGCAACCCGAGGGGCCGACGAAAACGGCAAATTCGCCATCGGCGATGGACAGGTTGATGCCGTGCAGGACTTCAACCCCGCCCGGGTAAACCTTGCGCAAATTACGAATACCAAGAGCGGCCATGCTCAGATCTCCTCGTAAGTGGGGGCTGACGCGAGTGCATGCGCATCCTCGATGACACTGCGGTACCAGTGGCCAGACTGCTTGAGCGTGCGTTGCTGGTTGCTGTAGTCCACGTGCACCAGGCCAAAGCGTTTGTCGTAGCCCGAGTCCCACTCGTAGTTGTCGAGCAGACTCCAGTAAAAGTAACCGCGTATGTCCACACCGGAGGCGCGCGCTTGCGCCAGGGCTTCGAGGTGGCGGCGAACATAGTCGATGCGCCGGGGGTCGTTTACCTGGCCGTCTTGTAGGCGGTCGGCCTCAGCCATGCCGTTTTCGGTGATGTAAATGGGCGGCAGGCAGTAGTCGCGGTGCAGGTTGGTGAGCAGTTGGCGCAGGCCATCGGGATAAATCTCCCAGCCCATGTCGGACGCGCCCAGTTCCATGGGTGGGGACACCGGTGGGATGCTGGCGCTGGCCCACAAGCGCATGTAGTAGTTCACCCCCAGAAAGTCCAGCGGCGCGCCAATAATGGCCATGTCGCCAGCTTGCACCTGCGGGTAGATGCTTAAGCCGGGTACGCGGGGATAGTCGCCCAAGAAGATGGGGTCCATATACCAACGTACAAACCCGGCGTACTGGGTTTGTGCCAACGCCAAGTCTTGCGGGCTGGTCGAGGCCGGTGTGGCCGACGATTGGTTAAGCACAATGCCCAGCGGCGCCTTGACACCAGCCGCGCGCATCGCTTGCAGTGCCAGGCCATGCGAGAGCAGCAGGTGGTGCGACACCTGTACGGCCAGGGTTTCGTCTTTGAAGCCGGGTGCAAATTGTCCGGTTTGGTTGCCTAGCACGGCGGTGCACCAGGGCTCATTGTGGGTGGCAATGCCCGCTACGCGGTCACCCAGAATGCGGCCCATTTTTTCGGCATAGGTGGCAAAGTGAAACGCGGTGTCCCGGTTGGCCCAGCCGCCCAGGTCTTGCAGGGCTTGCGGCAGATCCCAGTGGTAGAGCGTGAGGTGGGGCTGTATGCCGCGGTCCAGCAAGCCATCGACCAATCGGTCGTAAAAATCCAGGCCCTTGGCGTTCCAGGCACCGTAGCCGCTGGCTTGTACGCGCGACCAAGAGGCGGAAAAGCGGTATGCGTCTACGCCCAGGTCGGCCACCAAATCGAGGTCTTGTGGCCAGAGCTGGTAATGGTTGCAGGCGGTGTCGCCATGGTCGCCGTTACGCGTCTTGCCTGCGGTGTGGGAAAAGGTGTCCCAGATCGAGGGGCCGCGACCATCAGTGGCGGCGGCGCCCTCGATTTGGTAGGCACTGGTGGCCACCCCCCAAATAAAGTCTTTGGACAAAGTGCGGGTGGCGGTGGCGCTGAGTGCCGTGCCATAGGAGATTGTTTTGTGTGCCATGGTGGGTCGGTGTTTTAATGGTGGATAAAGGGTTGCGCAGCAGGCGGGCCTTAGCTCTTGACAGCGCCCGCCGTCAGGCCGTCAATCAGGCGGCGCGAGGCCATGACAAAGATCAGCAGCAAGGGAATTACAGCCACGGCTGCACCGGCGCAAATCGCACCCCACTGGGTTTGGCCCGTGCCCTGAAGGGCACGCAGCGCCATCGGTACGGTGTAGCGGTCCATGTCACGCAAAATCACCAGTGGGCCCATGAAGTTATTCCACGAGCTGATGAAGGTAATCAGGCCCAGAGTGCCCAGTGCGGGCGTAATGAGCGGCCAGACAATGCGCAGAAAGATGCCAAATTCGCTACAACCGTCCATGCGTGCGGCCTCAATCAGCTCTTTGGGAACAGCCGAGCTGATGTATTGGCGCATCATGAAAATGCCCAAGGCGCCGCAGGCCCCGGGAACGATCAGCGCGCGGTGCTCGTTCATCCAACCTAGCCAGCTCATGGTGAGCACTGTGGGCACCAGACCGACAAAGCTGGGTAGCAGCATGGTAGCCATGACTGCGCCAAACAAGCGCTCGCGGCCCCTGAAGTCCAGCAGCGCAAACGCATAGCCGGCCAACGAGCAAAAAAACAAATTCAATGCGGTGACGGCCAGCGCAACATAGGCGCTCCAGCCCAGGTTGTTCCAGAAGTAAGGCAGGGCCTTGATTAGCTCGGTAATGTTGTCCAAAAACGCAGAGCCAAACCACAGCGGCGGCGGGAACGACAAGATCTCACTATTCGTGTGGGTGGCAAAAACGAACATGAAATAAAACGGCGCTAGCATCATCAGGCCGCCCAGCAACACCACGGCGTAACCCAGCAGTAGCACAAGCGGGAGGCGTTTTTGCACGGGGGCCGCATCTGGCGCGTCGGTAGGTGTGGGCTCAGGACTGGGGTGAGCCGTGGAGAGTGGGGTACTTAGGGTCATGGTGGTAGGCCTGTGGGTGTGTGGCTTAGTCGCGCTGGCCCAGCAGGCGGTTGTTGAACCAGGTGGCAGCGGCAATCAGCATGAAAAGCAGCCAGGCGATGGCCGATGCGGTGCCAAAGTCGCCGTCGGTAAAGGCCACGCTGTACATGTGCATGGCGGCGGTCTTGCCGGCCTGGTCGATGCCGCCGGTGCCATTGGTGAGGATGAAGGGTTCTTCAAAAAGTTGCAGGTTCCCGATGATGGTGAGCGTGACTGCGAAGAACGCCATGGGCTTGAGCAGCGGCAGAACCACATGGACAAACTTTTGCCAGCTGTTGGCGCCGTCCATTACGGCTGCTTCCAGCACGTCTTTGGGAATGGTCTGAATAGCCGACAGGTAGAGCACCACGTTCCAGCCCACGTAGCGCCAGAAAACCACAAAAGAAATCATCCACTTGGTGTACTGCGGCTGCGCCCAGTCGATGTTGGATGCTGGCATTAAGGCGCCCAGGAGCGGCATGTCTTTAAGCGAAGCCAGCACAGCGTTGACTACTCCAAAGTCTCTGGAAAACAGGGTAGAGAAAACCAGCGATATGGCCACTGACGAGGTGATGAAGGGCAGGAAATAGGCACCCACCACTGCATTGCGCCAGCGGCCAAAGGCGCTGTGCAGAAAATAGGCCAGCGGCATGGCTAACAGATGCTGGGGCAGGCCCGACACCAAAGCCATCCAAAACGTGTTGTAGAGCGACGCACGCAACCAGTCGTCGGACTGCAGCGCGTACAGGTAGTTCTCAAACCCGACCCATTCCATGGCCGCCAGACCGGCGGCCGGGTCCCAGCTGTGCAAGGACAGGTAGATCGAGAACACCAGCGGGAACAGTCCAAATACTCCAAACAAAATGAAGAAAGGGCTTACAAACAGGTAGGGCGCCCATTTGCGGGGCTGGCGCCACGTTGACATGGTGGTTTTCATGGGGTGTGGGTCCGATCGGTGAAAGCGTGTTGGTGGCCTGCGGCTTGGCGTGCGGGTCTTACTTGCGCCGCACCCTGCGCTCGATGCCCGTCTTGGCATCGGCCAAGGCCTGCTTGATGTCCTTGCCCTGCTCGAGCACCTTGTCGAGCTCGGCACCTACGATTTCCGCTGCTACCGGGTCGTAGCGGTCCACTGCAATAGCGGGGATCCGGTCTGCCGCTGTCTTCCACAGTTGCCTCGCCTTCTGGCCGCCTAGAAACTCGATGGGTTGGTCGGTAAATGCGTCGGTTTGCGCCTCTACCAGCGAGGGAAAGGCGTCCATATTGCGAAACGCAGTGAGTTGCTGGTCTTTATTGAGTGTGAGGTACTGCACAAAGTCCCAGGCCGCTTTTTTGTTGGCGGCTTTGGCCGGTACGGCGTAAAACGAGCCGCCATAGGCAGCAAACGCGCCTGCCGGGAGTTGTGCCGAGCGCCATTTGCCTGTAGTTTCCGGAACAATCCAGTTCTTGAGGTGGCCCGACAGCCACCCGCCCATCATTTGGGCCGCAATCTTGTCTCGGCGAAAGCCTTCGCTCCATTCAGTGGTCCAGGCGTTGACCTTAGCGTCGATGCCGGCTTGCCGGGCCTGTCGCGTGAGATCGAAGGCGCGCTCGAAACGCTCGCTGGCGACCAAGCTTTTGCCCTTGCTGTCAAAGTAAATGCCCTCGCCGTCTTTCAGGCCGGCGCGGATGTAGATGTCTTTGATGTCGGTGGCGTTGGCCAGCATGTAGGCACCGGTGCTGGCCTTGACTTTTTTACCAGCGGCAATAAAGCCTTCCCAGGTCTTGGTCATCTCGGGCTCGCTTACGCCGGCTTTTTGCATCAGGTCGGTGCGGTAAAACAAGGCGCCGGGGCCGATGTCTACCGGCAGCGCGGCGAGTGCGCCTTTGCTACTGGTGGCCGCAGGCACGGCAAATTTTGCGATTTTGGACACTTGGGCCGAGGCGTTGTAGGGCGCCTTAGACAGGTCCTCCAGGCTGCCAGACTCGACGAACTTGCCGATAAAGCCCATATCGATGCCGATCACATCGGGCAAATTGGCGCCCGTTGCCAGCGCGGTCGTCATGGCCGTGTGGTGGTCTGGGTAGGCCATGCTGGAGAGCTTGACCTCCAC
>Ga0164294_10003284_pt1 | contig 14431 bp, 13 predicted proteins | sample GEODES005metaG_FD_111479 | JGI IMG/M metagenome (GOLD analysis project Ga0164294, IMG submission 111479) | Oligotrophic lake water microbial communities from Sparkling Lake, Wisconsin, USA - GEODES005 metaG | ecosystem: Environmental > Aquatic > Freshwater > Lake | place: USA: Sparkling Lake...
CTGACTATCTGGGAGGTGTAGATACGTATGACCTCATTTATAGTCTGCAACTCGATGAAAAACATTCATTAGCAAAAAAAATAATTAATCGATTGCAATTTAGATGGAGGATACGAAAGAAATACATTCGCGCTAAGCTTGGTTTTAAGCTTGGTTAATCTTCCTGCGCTCGCCATACAACTCCTTCCATTAGCGGGATCAAAAAACGACCTACAGAGCCAGTCCAATTAGGAAGGCTTTATCTTAAAGATAGGTTTGCTATGGGAGCGATTCGGTAGAAGGGATATAGCTTGCAATTTTTTTACAAAGCGTTTTGTATGTAAGATTTAGCAACACCTTTTCTCTTCCGGATTTTTTTATTGCATCGACATCTACGTGCCCATCAAGCACGGCCCTGATAAGATCCGGCACATCTTCGGAGCGTTCATAGACAAGGCAATCTTCTTGATTTTTGAAATGTCGGTATAAATCTTTGGGCGCGTCAGTAAGAAGCAAGGCACCGCTTGCCAATGCATCAAATGCTCTGGTATCAAGCCCAGCTGTAGATTTCTTCAATCTTTGAGCGCTCAAGACAATCTTCGATCTATTCTTTATTTCATTTAGATGGGGTCCAACAATATCTCTGCCTCGTAGAATGCTTTGTAAATCTTTTTTTGAAAAAAGGACACAATTCTCTTTCCAGTGATTACCATAGAGTGCAATTTTTTTCGTTACTTTATGGGCTGCAAATAGCACCTCTTCACGCCAAGGGCTCCAAGACCCGTAGAAGAGTACATCAATATCTTTTTCCATTTCAGGAATTGGGTAAAAATCGGATGAAGAGGCTACGTGGGATTGGTATTCTGATCTAATATTGTGATTACTTAACAAGCCTACAATTTTGCTATCGTATGAAAGATAGAGATCAAAGAGCTTTGCAAACCGAATCAGATTGTCCATGTTAGGGTTAGGTTCCACCCACCATCCTATTTTAGGAATTTTAGTTTCCCTTAGGATTGCCCCACCGAGCTGATGGCCATGGATACATAAAATGAGATCTGGTTGAAATTGATTAATGCGGTCTACAAACTGACGATCTCGAAAGTTTTCATAAGAAAACCGCGACCATGCAAAGAGATCTTTATCGTTTGTTATAAACCTAAATTTTTTTGCAATTTTATTTATTTTTTTATAAATAAATCTATTTAACCAATGCTGAGATTTATTGGTTGAAAAAATATTGACCTCTATATCAAGTTCCTCAAATTCTTTCTTTAAACAAGACGATATTGAGAAATAATCGTCAAAAGAGATAAGAATTTTTTTCTGGCACATTTTAAATAATAAATGAAGTAATCTTTTGCATACTTAATCAATTTTTATTGGAGGATTTGTTTTAGCTCTGCTGAGCGTAGATTTTTATTCATCATCAAGCCGATCAGAATAATTAAAAAGAAATAAGTCCATGCGTGATTTAATCGTAACATATTAATGACCGCTTTCTTCGCTTCTCTACTAAGATGAGCAATTGATTTTTTACTAGGCAATTAGTAGGCAATTCCTCGCTCCGCAGAATAAGCAACTTCAGGGATAGAATTTTAAGCATCACAACTATCACCAAAAAACTGCAGCCGGCTACTGTGAAAATACTATTAAAATCTGAACATATAAAGCTTACCTAACAAAACTAAATCAGTACACTCAATTTGATCGCATGAATGCAGCATTAATGGAGTGATAAATACAGCAAGTAGTAATCATTAAGAAATGAATGGTAGGTTGTGAATATCAATAAGGAAATGCATGCGATCAGGTGGGAACTTAATGGACCAGGATAAATCCGGCTTAGTACTGGTGCTAATTAGCTCAGTTCTCTTGGGTATATGGGCAACCATGAATACCATTGCGTTACGCAATATCCTACTTTGGGTCGGCGCTTTAATCGCCATTGCGTATTGGTGGAATTGGTTTAAGACCAATAAAGCGAATCACACCTATCCATCACTCTCAGGGCTTTATTGGCTGGCGGTAATACTGATTGGACTAATGTTGATTTGGGTTGTGATCCACTATTTTTTGTTTGCTCAAAATCCCCAACAGCAATTCAGTGAATTAAAAAGTACTTGGCTTAGATCCTTTTTGGCGGTCATTATTAGTTCGGCAACGGGCTTGGCACTGAATCGCAATCCCCGTTTCATGCCCTGGCTATGGCTTGGCTTCTTACTGAGTTTTGTTGTGCTGATTTATCAGTACATTCCGAAAGCAATAGCAAAGCAAAGCCTCTTTGCGGTCGATTATTTTGGAGATTACATTTTCTGGGCAAAGTTTAATGGCGTATTAGCCGGAACCATTTTGATTGCCGGCCTATTGGGCTTGTTGATGGACTCCATTTGGCGGAATAAAGCTGTAGGCAACGCAATTCCGCTTGGTATAACTCCTGATCAAAAAATCACTGTACACCCAAATAGCGCTGTAGTGAAGGTTGGGATGATGAGTGGAATAGCAATACCAATCTATGTTTTTGTTGGAATCTGTATTGCTACTTATGCATTTGTTTTCATCTTTGATGCAAAAGTAGGTGTGGGTATAGCTTTTATTCTAATTACATTCTGGCTGGGCATTGGACTGCTTTTTATTCTGAAAAATGCAGCATCAGAGCAGGACAAAAAACGCAGAAGAGCATTCTTAATGAAGTCCCTCATTGTTTTTTCCCTGGCTGTAACTAGCCTAACTTGGCTTACCGCAAAGCACATCAAAAACAACCCAGGCTGGGATAGTTTATTTGAGGATATAGCTATTTCTGCACAAATTGATACGTACCAAAGTTGGAAGGGTACTGGGGCAGCTTTACCTTTACGAAAAGACGGCACGTCTGTTGCTGGCAATACATACGAACGCGTTGCTTTTGCAACCCTCGGAATGCGGCTAATCGCCCTAAATACACTTGGTAATGGGTCATTAAGGTCGTTTAGAGATGACGTTAAAAAGATTGCGCCAAACTACAATAATCATCACTATACCCATTCAGCGTGGATTGACCTGGGTTTGAGTTTTGGCTTGCCTGGCCTGCTATTTTTGCCAATTGCCTTTATTTCCCTCCTTGTGTGTGCAGCACTAAATCCTCAAATTCGTTTTCGGGCTACGATCATTACAACGGCAATTGCCATACTCATTTTGTATCTTGTCGGAGAGTATGCCTTCGGGCATAGCGTTGAAATGCTGTTTTATCTCGCAGGCCTCTTGTGCGGGCTTACCTTGGTTGATTATGCAAAATTAGGGCCGCATTATGCCTATTAGAGCCGGTTCTTTCATACTGTCTAGGGTCGAAATACAATGATGCGGTAAGTATTGATTGGAGTAATACGTGATATTGATAACAGGTGGCGCAGGCTTTATTGGCGGTAATTTTGTACTGGATTGGCTTAAAGACCCTAAAGCCGAAGGCATTGTCAATTTAGATAAACTCACCTATGCAGGTAATTTAGCCACCCTCGATTCCCTTAAGGGCGATCCTCGCCATATTTTTGTGCATGGCGACATTGGCGATAAAGAGCTCGTTAAAAAGCTATTAATAGAGCATCAGCCCAGAGCAATTGTGAACTTTGCAGCCGAGAGCCATGTGGATCGCTCGATTCATGGTCCGGCAGAGTTTGTGCACACCAATATTGTTGGTACCTTCAATTTACTGGAGTGTGCCCGCGAGTATTGGAATGGCTTAGTCCAAGATAAGAAAAATACCTTTCGCTTTCATCATGTGTCGACGGATGAAGTCTATGGCTCTCTTTCCGCAACTGCACCCGCGTTTACGGAGGCGCATCCCTATGAGCCCAATAGTCCTTATTCAGCTTCTAAAGCCGCATCGGATCATTTAGTACGAGCCTGGTTTCATACCTATGACTTTCCGGTGGTGACTACCAATTGCTCGAATAACTACGGCCCGTATCATTTTCCAGAAAAGCTCATTCCGCTCGTTATCCTGAATGCCTTAAACAGTAAGCCGCTTCCCATCTACGGTGATGGGCAGCAAGTACGTGATTGGCTCTACGTTGGCGATCACTGCTCTGCCATTCGGGAAGTGCTATCTAAAGGTAAGTTAGGTGAAACCTATAATATCGGTGGCTGGAATGAAAAAGCCAATATCGATGTAGTTAAAACCATTTGCCAGATCTTAGATGAATTAAAACCCAGGACAGATGGCAAATCGTATGCCGAGCAAGTCACCTTTGTTAAAGATCGCCCCGGTCATGATCGCCGTTACGCCATTGATGCCAGCAAACTTAAGCGTGAACTCGGCTGGCGCCCCGCAGAAACCTTCGATACCGGCATTAGAAAAACGGTGCAATGGTATCTGGATAGCCCGGCATGGGTCGAAGGTGTTGTGAGCGGCTCGTATCGCGATTGGCTAAAAAAGCAATATAACTAAATGCACAGCTAAATAGACTACCCAGATGAATATTCTCGTTTTTGGTAAGGATGGCCAACTTGGCAAAGCGTTTAAGGCCGACTTTGATGCCAGTAAGCTAGGTGAATTACACCGCATCACCTATGTTGGCCGTGCTGAATGCGATCTGAGTAATGCAGCTGTAATTACTACTCTCTTAGATGAACTAAAGCCAAATGTCATTATTAATACCGCTGCTTACACGGCGGTAGACAAAGCAGAAACTGAAGTTGATTTAGCTTATGCGATTAATGCCAAAGCCCCAGAGGTAATTGCACTTTATGCAAAACGCCATGGAGCCACTTTCTTACACTACTCTACCGATTATGTATTTGATGGCGGTAAGAAAGCGCCTTATCTAGAGAGTGATGTGCGCAATCCCTTGGGCGTGTATGGTAAAAGTAAGGCGGCTGGGGAAGAAGCGATTGAGAATGTCTTTAAGAGCGATCAAGAGAGTCTTGCCGAATCAAATGAAACAAAGAGCTCTAGTTTAAAAGGTCGATATGCCATTCTCCGCACCAGTTGGGTCTATGGCGATGGCGGTAATTTCATTCGCACGATTTTGCGTTTAGCCATCGAGCGCGAAACCCTTAAGGTCATTGCTGATCAATATGGCGTACCAACTAGTGCTACTTGGCTGGCAGAAGTTAGTTTGGCTTTAGTCCTAGATGAGCATCAACAGTTAAAGCCATTTCCGTCCGGCATTTACCACGCGGTACCGCTAGGGGAGACTACTTGGCATGCCTTGGCATGCCAAGTAGTTCAGGTGGCAATAGAGGCGGGTGCCACGCTCAAGCTACGCCCAGAAGCAATTCAGGCGATTCCTGCAGCAGAATATCCGTTGCCCGCCCCCAGGCCTGTGAACTCACGTATGGCAAGAGGCGTCTTAGAGGCAGCCCTTACTGATTCGCTAGGGGGCTCAGGCAATATGACAAAATCACATTTATTGGAGCAATCGTGGCAGTCACAGGCCGCAGTCTATGTTCAAGACTTAGTTTATCGAAAACTCATTTAAACGGTTTTAAGAGTATTTAAAGGCATTCATCCATGGCAGCAAATCAAACAAACTCGATTCAGCGCAAAGGCATTATTTTGGCGGGGGGCTCGGGTACACGTTTGTATCCGGTGACGCAAGCTGTCTCCAAACAGCTGATGCCGGTCTACGACAAGCCCATGGTCTATTACCCTTTAACAACATTAATGCTCGCTGGTATTCGGGATATTTTGCTAATCTCGACGCCACACGACACGCCGCGCTTTACCGAGTTGCTTGGCGATGGCTCGCAGTGGGGTTTAAACATCGAGTATTGTGTGCAGCCATCGCCCGATGGTCTTGCACAAGCATTTACTTTGGGTAAATCTTTTGTTGGTAATAATCCCAGTGCTTTGGTTCTGGGCGATAACATTTTTTATGGCCACGAGCTGGTTGGTCAACTCAATAACGCGAATGAGCGAAGCAGTGGTGCAAGTGTGTTTGCTTACCACGTCACCGATCCCGAGCGTTACGGCGTAGTGGAATTCGATAAAGAGTACAAAGCCCTCTCGATCGAAGAAAAACCCCTTAAGCCCCTTAGCAATTACGCAGTAACAGGCCTTTATTTTTACGATAATCAGGTGTGCGACATTGCAGCAGCGATTAAACCCAGTGCTCGGGGTGAGCTTGAAATTACCGACGTCAATCGCGCCTATCTCGATAATAACCAACTCAGTGTAGAAATCATGGGCCGTGGCTTCGCCTGGCTCGATACAGGCACGCACGACTCTTTACTGGATGCGGCTGGCTTTATTGCCACACTGCAAAAGCGCCAAGGTTTGATGGTGGCCTGTCCTGAAGAGATTGCCTACCGTCAAGGTTGGATCAGTGCAGAGACAGTAAAAAAAGTCGCCGATCAACTTAAGAAAAATAGCTACGGTCAGTATTTAACAAAAATACTGAATGAACTTAATTCCAATTCGCAGCCCAGTGGCCTTTTAAGTAAAAGATAAGCAATGACAGCCGATTCTAATTCCAAATTGCAGGTTACACCAACGGCTATTCCGGAGGTGCTTGTATTAGAACCAAAGGTGTTTGGCGATAACCGCGGCTGGTTTACAGAGTCCTTTAATGCCAAAGACTTTGCAACAGCAACTGGACTTGATGTGGAGTTTGTGCAAGACAACCATTCCTTTTCGAGGCAGTGGACGTTACGGGGAATGCATTATCAGCTCAAACACACTCAGGGGAAGTTAGTGCGAGTCACAGCAGGCTTAGTCTTTGATGTAGTAGTCGACCTCAGAAAAGACTCCAGCTTTTTAGGCAAATGGGTCGGCGTTGAACTCTCCGCTGAAAATCACAAACAACTCTGGGTTCCGCCTGGCTTTGCCCATGGTTTTTTGGTTCTATCTGAAACTGCCGAGTTCTTATACAAAACCACCGATTATTACGATCCACAAAGCGAAGTCTGTTTATCGTGGTGCGATCCATCGGTCAAAATCGATTGGCCTATTCCGCTTGGCAAACAGGCGCTGCTCAATGCCAAAGATGCTGCAGGGTTGGTGTGGGATCTGGCGCCAAAGTTCTAGTTTCCGTATGGTGGGGAATAGGCTACCAAGCACAGCGGTAAATAATACGATAATGCGGGTATGACTAGTCAGCATCAAATCCCTGCTTCGGAAATAGTGAAAGCAACGCAAGCATCTCAATCACCAAAAATACTATTGGTGAAGCTTTCCTCGTTGGGCGATGTCCTTCATAACCTCCCCATTGTCTGGGATTTACGCAAGCGTTTACCTGACGCCAAAATTGATTGGATTGTGGAAGAGGCTTATGTGCATTTGCTGGAGCCACTCAGAACGACGGCTACATTCAGGGGCATAGATCGCATCATTCCGGTGGCCTTTCGGCGCTGGCGTAAGAATGTATTTAGCCTTCGCACTTGGCGCGAGTTCTTTGCGATGCGCAAGACATTGCAAGCCACCAGCTACGATGTTTTGCTCGAGACGCAGGGCTTGCTGAAGTCGGCCTTGGTGTGCGCGCTGGCTAAAAAATCAAATAATGCAGTTGTTGCTGGTCTGGGCAATGCAACAGAGCATTCGGGTTATGAGCCCATGGTCAGAATGTTTTATACCGAGTCAGTTCATGTGCCTGTGAAATGCCATGCAATTGATCGCTCACGCTGGGTGATGTGTTCGGCGTTTGACTGGCCACTACTCAATCGTAATGAAGAGCCGCCACGGTTTTACCCGCAACAATTTGTAGAACAACTGCCCCCACTTATGTTCGAAGGCCTTAAGAAAGCCAATCAGGGTATTCCGATGCCATATGTAGTCTGCTTTCATTCGACGGCCAGGGCAGCGAAGCGCTGGCCTAATGAAAACTGGTTTGAACTTGGCAAAGTATTGTCCAGCCAAGGCTTTCAGTTGATCTTTCCGTGGGGTAGCGGAGATGAGATGAAAGTCAGCGCCCTCATTGCAAGCCAAATCGCGGGGGCGATCGTACCCAAAGCATTTTCGATTGAGGAGGCCTATTCTTTAGTGGCGCATGCTGCGCTGACTGTAGGTGTGGATACAGGATTAACCCATTTATCCGCAGTATTAGGAAAGCCAACTGTAGAAATCTATTGCGATTCGCCGCGGTGGAAGACCGAGGGGTATTGGAGCAAAGTAATTGCTAATGTTGGTGACCATAAAAAGACCCCAAGTATCGACGATGTGCTCGGTGCCGTAAGGACTATCAGCGGCACATGAAGTGGTGATGCGGTCCTTAAGTTGTGCTGAATCTCGTTTTTGAATCTATGTTTAGTTTGAATGCATACAACTTAAAAATTAACCAAGTAACGTTTTAAAGCCGTCACACCTTCTTTTGTAAAACGCTCACCAAATGCGGGATGATAAGGTGTTGGCTAACCACTTTGAAGGAGCCATTAAAGCCATACATTTCAGCGTTCCTACTCACGTCATCAAAGTATGCCGTGAATGTCTCATGCGTCAGTACACTAATGTGGGTTGGATCTCCGAAAATCGCGGAATAGGGGTAAACCGGGGTGTGCGAGAGAAAATAGCCATTAGGTTTCAGGGTGCGCCAAACTTCATTCATGAGCTCTACAAAAGGAAACCGTCGATTAGGCGCATAGATAACCTTTGGAATATGCTCAATGATGTCAAATGCAGTTATGAAGTCAAATGTATTGTCCTCAAATGGGATGGGCTCAACTGTCAGATCGGCAGATTTAATGTATTTTGAGGGGTTATCGCGGATATCAATACCGTATACCTGTTCAGCACGAAATGGATTTTGTGGGTTTAAACCACAACCCAGATCAAGGGTGCTTGTTCCGTGGAGATCGGACGCTTTGGCAATCAATCCCTTTAGGCATTGATCAACGGATCTGACTTCTGGTATGTCAATCAATGTGCCCATTGATTTTCTACTGGACCTGTAAATTTTAAAAAGCCGAGAAATTCGATAAAAAGGATTCATATATAGTATTTCTTACGTAAGTGGGTATCCACGAGAATGCAACGGATATATTGATGTTTGTGCTGAAAATAATACTACTTAATTTGGTATTATTGTTGCATGAATGGATTAGCTCTACCCGTAATTTTGTGCGGTGGCTCAGGTACCCGGCTGTGGCCTTTGTCGAGGACCGGATTTCCTAAGCAGTTTTTAGCACTCTCCGGCAATGATCAAAAAACGAGTCTGTTTCAGGGGGCGGTAGAGCGACTAAATCAAATTAGCCCTGGTTTTATTCCACTTGGCAGCACCTTGATTGTGACCAATGAAGACCATCGCTTTTTGGTGCTCGATCAGCTTCGCGAGATGAGCGGCATTAATGCAACCCTCTTGCTCGAGCCAGTGGGGCGTAATACTGCGCCTGCACTCACGTTAGCAGCCCTTTTTGCATCGGAAATCAATGCAGATCAAAGCAATGATCCTATTTTGGTCGTTGCCCCTGCAGATCAAACCATTCAAAATACGGATGCGTTCACAAATGCCTTACAAAACTGCATCTCGGTTGTGGCAGGCGATGCCAGTAATAAAACAATTGCTATCTTAGGCATCACACCAACTGCGCCAGAAACGGGCTATGGCTACATTAAGCGGTCTGGCGATAAAGGCAGTTTTGCTGAATATACCGTTGAGCAGTTTGCAGAAAAGCCGAATTTAGATACCGCAACAGCCTATTTGGAAGACGGTAACTACTTTTGGAATAGCGGTATGTTTGTGCTGCGCGCCAGCGCCTGGCTAACTGCATTAAAAGAATTTCGCCCTGATATTTTGGATGTCACACAAAAGGCCTGGGATCAAAAGACCCAAGATAAAGCAGATAGCACGACCTTTTTACGCCCCAATAAAGAACTGTTTAGCGCTATTCCGAGTGAATCAATTGACTATGCGGTGATTGAAAAATGCCCTGGCAGTAACTACCATGTCAAGATGGTCGAGCTGGATGCAGGCTGGAATGATTTAGGTGCTTGGGATGCCGTGTGGCAGGTAGGCAATAAAGATGCCGAGGGTAATGTGACGAGTGGCGATGTGTTACTCAGTAACTCAACAAACTCACTCGTGTATGCCAACAGTCGTTTAGTGAGTACAGTTGGATTAGATAATATGATTGTGATTGAGACGGCGGATGCGGTATTGGTGGCAGATCGCAGTAATAGCCAGGATGTCAAACACATTGTGAATCAATTAGAAGCCCAGCGACGCGAAGAAAAGAATTTGCACCGCAAAGTAGCCCGTCCTTGGGGCTAGTACGACAGTGTGGACGAGGGTGAGCGCTTTAAGGTGAAGCGCATTCAGGTAAAACCGGGCGCTAGCTTATCGCTGCAAATGCACCGCCACCGCGCCGAGCATTGGATTGTGGTGAAAGGTACGGCAGAGATTACCAATGGCGATAAGGTCATAACGCTCACTGAAAACCAAAGTACCTATATCCCGCAAGGTCAATCCCATCGCTTAGCTAATCCTGGCAAGACGCCTTTAGAGATCATAGAGGTGCAGTCTGGTAGCTACCTGGGTGAAGATGATATTGTGCGTTTTAAAGATACCTACGGCAGAAGTTAAACGAAGTGGTTTAAATGACTTTATAAAGAGCTATTCAATACAACACTTATTAAGATTGAACATAGAACATAAGAATGAATATGGCTAAGCAAAAAATCGCGCTCATTACAGGTATTACAGGCCAAGATGGCTCCTACCTTGCTGAGTTTTTGCTTGAAAAAGGCTACATCGTGCATGGCATTAAGCGCCGTGCCTCTTCTTTTAATACCGAGCGTATTGATCATTTGTATCAAGATCCCCATGTCAATCATCGGGATTTGATTTTGCATTATGGTGATCTATCGGACACCAGTAATTTGGTGCGAATTATTCAGGATTGCCAGCCCGATGAGATTTATAATCTCGGCGCGCAAAGCCACGTCGCGGTCTCGTTTGAGTCCCCTGAATATACGGCCGATGTTGATGGTATGGGCACCTTACGGATTTTAGAAGCCATTCGGATTTTGGGAATGGAGAAAAAACCCGCTTCTATCAAGCCTCAACGTCTGAGCTCTACGGCTTAGTCCAAGAAATCCCCCAAAAAGAAACAACGCCTTTTTATCCTAGAAGTCCGTATGCCGTTGCCAAGCTCTATGCCTACTGGATTACCGTGAAGCATATGGCATGTATGCCTGCAACGGTATTCTCTTTAACCATGAATCCAAGCGTCGGGGCGAGACTTTTGTGACTCGCAAGGTAACTAGGGGTTTAGCGAATATTGCCCAAGGTTTAGAGAAGCACCTCTTCATGGGTAATATTGACTCCCTGCGCGATTGGGGGCATGCCAAAGATTATGTACGCATGCAGTGGCTCATGCTCCAACAAGATAAACCAGAGGATTTTGTGATTGCGACAGGGGTGCAATACACCGTGCGCGAGTTTATTCAAAAAAGTGCCAAACAACTGGGCATTACGCTGCAGTTTGAAGGAAAAGCAGAATGCGAAAAAGCGATTGTGTCAAATATTGAAGGAGATAAGGCCCCTGCTTTAAAAGTGGGTGATGTTTTGATGAAAATTGATCCACATTACTATCGTCCAACTGAGGTTGAAACACTCTTAGGCGATCCCACCAAAGCGAAGCAAAAATTGGGTTGGGTGCCAGAAATAACACTTGATCAAATGATTGAAGAAATGGTCGCCCACGATCTTGAAAAAGCCAAACAACACGCCTTCCTTCAAAAGCATGGTTATTCGGTTACAGTTGGAAAAGAAAAGTAGGCGAGTAAGTAAATAAGCAAATAAGTGCCCAAACAAAATCACCGGAATACCATTTGTTAAATGATCTAAAGCAAAAGATATACATTGCTGGCCACCGAGGTATGGTGGGGTCCGCGATTGTGCGCGAGTTAGGGCGTATGGGTTACTCCAATCTGATTTATCGTACGCATCAAGAATTAGATTTAACCAATCAAGCTGCTGTTGCACGTTTCTTTGCAACTGAGAAACCGGATCAAGTGTTTTTAGCCGCCGCGAAGGTTGGGGGGATACATGCCAACAATACCTACCCCGCCGAGTTTATTTATGACAACTTGATGGTACAAAATAATGTGATCCATCAAGCCTTTATGAATGGGGTTAAAAAGCTCTTGTTTTTAGGCTCAAGTTGTATTTATCCAAAGTTGGCCACTCAACCCATGGCCGAAGATGCTCTTCTGACTGGAAAACTGGAGCCCACCAACGAGCCGTACGCGATTGCCAAAATTGCAGGGATCAAAATGTGCGAGAGCTATAACCGCCAATACGGTCAGTCGCACGGGGTTGATTACCGCTCGGTCATGCCTACCAATTTGTATGACCCAGGCGATAACTACCATCCTGAAAACAGTCATGTCATTCCTGCGCTTATAAGGCGATTTCATGAGGCGAAGGTGAGCAATACGTCGGAAGTAGTGATCTGGGGCACGGGCACCCCAAGGCGTGAATTTTTGCACGTTGATGATATGGCTGCTGCGTCCGTCTTTGTGATGGAGCTAGATAAAAAAACCTACGATCAGTCCACCGAGCCGATGCAAAGCCACATCAATATCGGTTTTGGTGGTGATGTCACGATTGCAGAGCTAGCAAAAGTCATTGGCGATGCAGTAGGTTATCAAGGCAATATCAGCTTTGATGTCAGTAAGCCCGATGGTAGCCCCAGAAAGTGGATGGATTCCAGTAAGTTAAATCGATTGGGGTGGCATCCCAATGTTAATCTAGAGCAGGGTTTATCGTCCACCTACCATCATATGAAAGCCCTGATGGTGCCAACTTGATCAACTTAGCTGCGCTTTGATTTTGATCACCGTTATAAGATAATCACCATTATTAAGTATTATTTATTTCCACAGGTAATTTAAAGAAAATCAAATGACCCAAAACCGCTCTAATTCGAGTCAAAACCACTTCCCACAAGATGAACCAGAAATCTCGCTCTTGGATATCCTCCGCTTTCTCAAGGGTGCCTGGAAAATAATTGCCGTAACAGGCGCCTTGGGTCTTATGGTGTCAAGCCTCTATTTACGGGTTATCCCCGACCAGTACGAGGCGACAACAAGAATTATAATGGCCAAAATACCTAATCCAAATAATGATGTCATCGGCATAAGTATGGAGGAGCCAGCCACACTAATTTCTAGGTTTAAAGTATCGTTAATTGATGATCTTGATACTTCATGTGGTTTTGGAAGTGCAGCCGAGATTCAATCCAACTTAAATCAGTATATTCATTTGTCTGTTGCCAAACAATATGATTCGACATTGGAGATTAAAGTCACGAGCCCCACACAGGATTTGGCAAAGTCTTGCGCCAGGAGTATTTCAGACCTCATTGTCGCCGACCAGAAGAAAATGCTTGACGCCCTACTTGAGAGCACCGAGGATCAAAAAAAATCGCGACTAATAATCATTGAACAACGGTTACGCCAGAACCGGGCACTATTTTCCAAATTAGATCAGACAGGTGCCTCCCTAAGCCAAGTATTCTTGGATTTGCTTTTGGAGACCCGACGGCTTGAAGATGAGAGTGACCAAATTTTAAATAATTCTATTCGTTTCAAGAGGTTGAAAGTAGACACATTGCAATCATCAATCACGGTTTCTGAGAATCTAGTCGTCTCGAAAGCACCAAGGATCGTGTCTATTGGGCTTTTTGGTGGAATCTTCTTAGGACTGTTATTCGCCCTAATTCGACCGGATATTAAAAAGCACAAGAGTGTGGCAGATGGTTTCCTGTAATTTTGGATTTCTCACAAGTGATGGAGCAAGATCGAGTATGGTTGAACTCTAGTAGATGTTAAATGGTTTTCATTCCTTTGGCCAAAATAGCTTTGTAAATTTGGTTAGTATGATTATCTGTATAGGTATTAGGAGATTATCAGTACTTGTCGATGTAATTGGTGCATACATGCCATTAAAATTAATGGCAAAGTGAGGTAGAAGGATGTCGATTTTCGTCGAAAGTTAGATAACTTAGTATAAGTTTAAGTTCCAAAACGATATGCTCCTCTCAGAAAATATCTGCTGACTTTTGAAGTTACCGAAAAATTTATAAATGCAGAAATCGATACCATCATTACTAAAACACCTTTGGGGCCACGTTAGCTTTCGTCGTCGCAAGCAGTTTGGCTTGCTGCTGCTCTTAATGTTGTTAACGTCCCTTACTGAGATTCTTAGTATTGGAGCTGTATTGCCATTTTTGGGAGTGTTAACTGCGCCAGAGCGAATATTTGAATTGCCTTTTGCACAACCGGTTATATGGGTATTAAATCTTACTGAGCCTAATCAGTTATTGTTTCCGCTCACGATTGCATTTGGCTTAGCTGCATTAATTTCTGGCGCCATGCGTTTATTTTTGCTTTGGATGAGCACTCAATTATCTTTTGCTACTGGAGCTGACCTCAGCATTAGCATTTACCGTCGTACTCTTTATCAACCTTACGCGGTCCATTGTGCGCGTAATAGTAGCGAAGTGATTAATGGCATTTCTAGTAAAACAGGTGGTGTGA
>Ga0164294_10003285_pt1 | contig 14428 bp, 15 predicted proteins | sample GEODES005metaG_FD_111479 | JGI IMG/M metagenome (GOLD analysis project Ga0164294, IMG submission 111479) | Oligotrophic lake water microbial communities from Sparkling Lake, Wisconsin, USA - GEODES005 metaG | ecosystem: Environmental > Aquatic > Freshwater > Lake | place: USA: Sparkling Lake...
ATTCTCGCGAGCTACCTCGCTCGGTGCCTTATTCTCGCGAGCTACCTCGCTCGGCGCGCCAGCCGCTCGGAGTCGCAGATCAGCACGCTCTTGCCCTCAAGCTTGATCCAACCTCGATGAGCGAAGTCGGCCAGGGCTTTGTTAACGGTTTCCCGGGATGCGCCGACGAGCTGTGCGATTTCCTCCTGGGTGAGGTCATGGGTCACCCGCATGGCGCCACCCTCCTGCGTGCCGAAGCGCTGGGCCAGCTGTAGCAGTTGCTTGGCTACCCGGCCCGGCACATCTGTGAAGATCAGGTCGGCCAGGTTGTTGTTGGTCCTACGCAATCGGCGCGCGAGCACCCGCAACAGCTGTTCGGCGATCTCGGGGCGATCGGCGATCCACGCCCGCAGCGCGTCGCGGTCCATTGCTACCGAGCGCACCTCGGTGATGGTGGTGGCACTGGAGGTACGCGGCCCCGGGTCGAAGATCGACAGCTCGCCGAACATGTCCGACGGACCCATGATCGTCAGCAGGTTTTCGCGGCCGTCCGATGAGCGGCGGCCGATCTTCACCTTGCCGGAAATGATGATGTAAAGCCGGTCGCCCGGCTCGCCCTCAGCGAAAACCGTGTGGCCCCTCGGAAAATCCACTGGCTGAAGTTGCTTGGTCAGCGCCGCTACGGCGCTGGGATCGACCCCCTGGAAGATTCCGGCCCTGGCCAGGATCTCGTCCACGTTGCCTTCCTTAATTCGTCGGTGTCTTTCAGCGCACTTCTCAGCGCGGCCGGCCGCCAGCATCGAGTTGGTCGTCTCAGCGAAGTATTGACGCTACACACGATCGGCGTATCACGTTGGCTGAAACAGTCGATTGGGCCGGGTCGGCAAGCCCGGTTCGTCAGCCAGCAGGCGGAGGCCCGGTTCGATCAGGGTGGTGAAGTCGGACAGGCACGGTACGGAAAGCGGCGCGGCACCCTCACCAGCGGTCCGGGCTGCGTGCTCGATCCGCGCAACGATGTCGCCCGCCCGCAGAGGATCGTCGTACATGACGCTCTCGAGCCGTTGCAGCCCGTACGCCGAAAGCATCAGGAGTCCGGGGAAACACGCGGCTACGAACCAGGACATAGCGGGGAAGTTAACCGTGGGGAGGTCTCATCAGGATCACGAATTGCCACCGGTCTGTCGGCGGTCGGCCAGAACCCGTCAGTACCCTGACTTCCGTGACGGCGGGTGCAGCGAAGAAAACAGGCACTAAGCGCCCAGTGACGGGTACCTCGAAAGGGGATGGCGAAACTCGTCTCGGCCTGGTTCGCCGCGCGCGCCGAATGAACCGATCGCTGGCGATCGCTTTTCCCAACGTCTATTGCGAACTGGACTTCACTAATCCACTTGAGTTGGCGGTCGCGACGATCCTGTCGGCTCAGTGCACCGATAAACGGGTCAATCTGACGACTCCCGCTCTGTTCGCGCGGTATCGCACAGCACGGGACTATGCCGAGGCGAACCGCTCCGAACTCGAAGAGCTCATCAGGCCGACCGGCTTCTACCGAAACAAGGCCAACTCACTGATCGGCCTCGGTGCCCGACTTGTCGAGCAGTTCGATGGTGAAGTCCCTGCCACCCTGGACGAGTTGGTGATCCTGCCCGGTGTCGGACGCAAGACCGCCAATGTGATCCTCGGCAACGCATTCGGTATCCCGGGCATCACTGTCGATACCCACTTCGGTCGGCTGGTCCGCCGATGGCGGTGGACCGAGGAGACCGATCCGGTCAAGGTTGAACATGCGGTCGGCGATCTCATCGGGCGCAGCGAGTGGACGCTACTGAGCCATCGCATCATCTTCCACGGTCGACGGGTCTGCCACGCCCGCAAACCGGCCTGTGGGGTCTGCGTACTGGCCAGGGACTGCCCGTCGTTTGGGGAGGGGCCCACCGACCCGCTGCTGGCCGCCCCACTTGTCAATGGTCCCGAGACTGAACATCTTCTCGCTCTGGCCGGGCTGCAGAGCTGATGAGCACCTCGACCCGCTGGACGTTGGCGGTGCTCGCCGTGATTGCGGCACTCGTGGTTGCCCTTGCCTTTCAGCTCACCGATGACCCTGTACAGCCGACCGGAGGGTCCTCGACCGAGGCTGAACGCAACCATCGTGACGCAGACACCCCCGAGGCACTCGCGGGCCCGCGACAGCGGGCTGACCTGCCGCCGTGCCCGGCCGACGGCAGTGGCCCGGGTCCGGCGAAACTGCGCGGCATCGTCGTCGATTGCGCCGCCGACGGCTCCCAAGTCGAGGTGGCCCGTGCGCTGGCCGGCCGCACCGTGGTGCTCAACCTGTGGGCTTACTGGTGTGCACCGTGTGCCGACGAACTGCCAGCGCTGGCGCAGTACCAACGACGGGCGGGTGATGCGGTGACGGTCGTGACGGTGCACCAGGACGAGAATGAGATGGCGGGCCTGGCGCGGATGGCCGAACTGGGTGTCCGCTTGCCCGTGCTGCAGGACGGCCGGCGCAGCATCGCCGCAGCCCTGGGAGTCCCTAACGTGATGCCTGCAACGGTGGTACTGCGGCGGGACGGTAGCGTTGCTGAGATCCTTCCGCGGGCGTTCACCGACGTCGACGAGATCGCTGCTGCGGTTGAAACCGCGCTTCGATGAGATCTGCACCGCGCAAGGCCTGACGATGTGACACCTGACGACGGGAGGGGCGGGTGAACGGCGGTGCCCCACTCCGTCCGGCAGCCGGGCCACCCTGGCTGGCACCCCTGCTCGACAACATCGATCAGGTACCGGACGCCTACCGTCGTCGGGTGCCGCCCGAAGTGCTTGCCGCACTGACCGGTGCGCGAGGCAGGGCGCAGGCAGCACGGTCTGATCGGGACGCCGCGGTCCTCGTGCTGTTCTCCGGTCCGCACCTTGAGCACCCGCCCGGGCAGGTACCCGCCGATGCCGACCTGTTGCTCACCGTGCGCGCCAGCACCCTGCGCCACCATGCCGGGCAGGCCGCATTCCCCGGTGGCGCAGCAGACCCCGACGACGCCGGTCCGGTGGCGACCGCGTTGCGGGAGGCGCGTGAGGAGACTGGTATCGACCCTGGGCGGCTGCAACCGCTGGCGACGCTCGAGCGGATGTTCATCCCGCCGTCGGGCTTCCATGTCGTGCCGGTGTTGGCCTACTCCCCGGACCCCGGGCCTGTCGCGGTCGTTGATGAGGCGGAGACCGCTATCGTTGCGCGGGTTCCCCTTCGTGCCTTCATCAACCCGCGGAACCGGCTGATGGTGTGCCGCTCCGGCGGTGAACACCGCTACGCCGGTCCGGCCTTCATGCTCAATGAGATGCTGGTATGGGGATTCACCGGTCACGTAATCTCGGCAATGCTTGATGTGGCCGGATGGGCACAACCGTGGAACACCGAGGACGTTCGAGAGTTGGACGAGGCGATGACGCTCGTGGGAGATGATCGCGACGGCGCCACGGCGTTCGTCGCCGATTACAGTGAGGAACCGCTGTGACCAGTTCACAATGGCTGGATATCGCCGTGATTGCCTTGGCGCTCATCGCAGCGATCTCGGGTTGGCGGTCCGGCGCACTGGGATCGCTGATGTCCTTCGTGGGTGTGGTTCTCGGTGCCATCGCCGGTGTGATGCTCGCACCCCACATCATCAGCCATGTTCACTCGCCGCGCGGGAAACTATTCACCGCGCTGCTCTTGATCCTGGCACTGGTGGTGATCGGCGAGGTTGCCGGCGTTGTCCTGGGCCGCGCGGTGCGCGGGTCGATCCGAAGTGGTCCGGTTCGGGTGGTCGACTCGATGATCGGCGTAGCCCTGCAACTGGTCGTCGTCGTCGTTGCCGCATGGTTACTCGGCAGCCCACTGACATCCTCTGGTCAGGTCGGTCTGGCATCCGCAGTCCGGGGCTCCAAGGTGATCTCGGAAGTGGACAAGTACGCACCGGAGTGGCTGCGGACGGTCCCGAAGCGGATGTCGGCGCTGTTGAGCACCTCCGGGTTACCGAACGCACTGGAGCCCTTAGGTCCGGCCCCGGCTCAGAATGTCGAACCGCCGGACGCCACACTGGCCGACAGCCTGGTAGTGGCCCGCACCCGGCCAAGTGTGGTCAAGATCCGCGGTGTCGCGCAGTCCTGCCAAAAAGTACTCGAGGGAACAGGTTTTGTGATTGCGCCCAACCGGGTGATGTCCAATGCGCACGTGGTCGCCGGCTCGGACAGCGTTACCGTCGAGGCTGAAGGCAAGAAGTACGACGCGACGGTCGTCTCCTACGACCCCGACGCCGACATTTCCATTCTCGACGTTCCGAACCTGCCCCAGCAGCCATTGGTATTCGCCGATCAGCCCGCCAAGTCCGGTACCGACGCGGTGGTGCTCGGCTATCCCGGTGGCGGCGACTTTGTGGCCACCCCAGCTCGGGTCCGCGAGATCATCGAACTGAACGGACCCGACATCTATAAGAGCACTACGGTCAACCGCGAGGTCTATACGATCAGAGGGATTGTCCGTCAAGGGAATTCGGGCGGACCAATGATCAATCGAGCCGGGCAGGTGATCGGTGTCGTGTTCGGTGCGGCGGTCGACGATAACGACACGGGTTTTGTCATGACTACCAACGAAGTGTCTCGCCAACTGGCCAAGATCGGCAATACCGCGAAGGTCCCCACCGGGGCCTGCGTCAACGCCTGATTGGTATCACAGGGATTCCAGGAAACGCTGTAGCTCTTCGTTGACCTCGATCGGCGCCTCCTCGTGGGCGTAGTGGCCGACGCCGGGCACGCTAACGAACCTTCCGCGTACTGCATAACGCCGACTACGTTCAACAGGATCGGCCAGCACGTACGGGTCGACATTGCCGCGAAGGTGCAATAGCGGGATGTCGAGCTGGCGGTTCATCAGCCTCATGAACCGTCCTCCTTCACCGCGGAACTGGCTGCGAACCGCCCAGCGTTGATACTCCAGCGCCGAATGCGCTGCTGATGGAATCTGAATGGCCTGGCGCAGGTGTGCGATGGCTTCGGAAAAGTCCTCTGACACAACCCATTTACCTGATGAACGGCTGCGCACCAGGGCTTCTAGCGCTTCACCGTTGTGGCGGGTGAGCACATGCTCCGGCCACAGCGGGATCTGATAGCGCAACAGACTGGGCAATAGTGCACGGCCCTCACCGCTTCGGCCGAATACCGACGCCCGCAATGCCGCGGGATGCGGTGAACTGACCAGAGCGATGGCCCGCACCATCCGGGAGTGCAGCACCGCGGTGGCCCAGCAGACCAGCCCGCCGTCAGCATGGCCTACCAGAGTCGCCGATGTGTGGCCCAGCGCGCGCACCAAGCCGGCGGTATCCCCGGCCAGCGTCCAACCGTCATACCCTCGGGGAGGTTTGTCGCTGCCGCCGTACCCCCGAAGATCGACCGCCACGACCCGGGCTCCGGTCAGTCCGCGTAACTGATGTCGCCAGGACCACCAGAACGAACCGAAACCGTGCAGCAGTATCACCAGTGGCCGGGTGGTCGCCGGAGTCTCGTCATCGAAATCGGGCAGAGCCTCGACGCACTGGAAACGGATTCCGTTGGCGTGGACGTCGTGGTGGCGCCAGGGCCCCGCGATGCGGGTTACCGATGGATCAGGCTGGGCCATCACCAACCTGACGGGTCGGCGGGGGCCGGCTCCGTCGTGGCGATGGGCACGGGGGATGGTGTGGCGGATGCCGTGGGGGATGGTTTGGGGGAGGCCGGGGTGGATTTGAAGTTCCCGGGTGCCAGCGCGGCGGTGGTCTGCTTGACCGACTCGATGGTCTGTTGCGGGCCACGGATACGGCGCACCTTGAGATAACCCAGCAGGGCGAAAACCCCGGTAGCGACCAGCATCAGAATGAACACGATCAGGAACGCCGCCCAACGCCACAGCCAGGTGTCCAGCAGTTCGGCCAAGAAGAAGAACATGAAGAAGGTCGAATACAGCAGCACCACCAGGGCGATGATGAAGAAGACACTGCCGGTGAGCCCCTTTTTCACATCTCGGGTGATTTCGGCCCTGGCCAGTTCGACCTCCGCCCGTACCAGGGTCGAAACCTGAGCGGTCGCATCCCTGACCAGCTCGCCGATGGAGGCGTTTTCGGGCACCGCATGCGGGTCTGCCAGCGGAATCGAGGTCACCGTGTCGGGTACCCCGTCTTTGCGATCCCGATTAGTCACGGCTGTCCTCCAGGGTCGGTGTGGTCGCGGTTCATGTTGCCACGTCCGACTCCGGCCCGGATGCGTGTCGCGCTGTTACGCAAGTTACGCATGGTGTCAAGTTAGACTGAGCTTCCGGGTGGGACGGCGATGGAGGTTTCAGTGATCACCGCACTTCATGTGCGGCATCTGGTGGGGGCCTCGGTCCTGGCCCTTGCCGTTTTGTTGCCGACTCCGCACGCACTGGCCGGCCCGGATGACATGGTGCCGATCGGTGGCGGCGCTGGCATCATCATCGACACGAACACCTACTGCACGCTGACAGCCATCGGCAACGACAACACCGGGGCACTGATCGGCTTCACGTCGGCGCACTGCGGGGGACCCGGGGCCCAGGTGACATCTGAGGCCGCACCCGACCGGGGCCCGATTGGCACCATGGTCACCGGCAACGACGGACTTGACTACGCGGTGATCCGATTCGATCCGGCCAAGGTGACCCCGGTGTCGAACTGGAACGGGTTCGCGATCAACGGCATTGGCCCCGACCCGGCATTCGGTCAGGTGGCCTGCAAGTTGGGCCGCACGACCGGTTACTCGTGTGGTGTGACGTGGGGACCGGGGGAGCAACCGGGCACCATCGTCAACCAGGTCTGCGGCAAACCGGGCGACTCAGGCGCTCCGGTGACGGTTAACAACAAACTCGTTGGCATGATCCATGGCGCCTTCACCGACGCAATACCCACCTGCATTATCAAGTACATCCCACTGCACACCCCGGCGGTGACGATGTCGATCAACGCGATCCTGGCGGATCTGGCCGCCAAGGATCGCCCAGGTACCGGCTTCGTCCCGACCGCGAGCCCCGCTCCCGGTCCGGCCTAGGTTCTGATCCTCGGCCCTAGCTCTCGGACTTGCTCGAACGGATGGCCTCGAACACGGTCGGATCGACGAGGGTGGAGGTGTCGCCGAGTTCGCGGCCCTCGGCGACGTCACGCAACAACCGCCGCATGATCTTGCCGCTGCGAGTCTTCGGAAGCTCTGGGACCACGTGGATTTCACGTGGTTTGGCGATCGGTGAGATCTCCCTGGCGACCTGTGCCCGCAATTCCTCGACCATCTGGTGCGGCGCCATCCCGGTGTGATGCGCCTTGAGAATCACGAAGGCACAGATGGCCTGTCCGGTGTGAGCATCGGTGGCACCAACCACCGCAGCCTCCGCGACGCCGGCATGGCCGACCAACGCCGACTCCACCTCAGCGGTCGAGATCCGATGGCCGGAAACGTTCATCACATCATCGATTCGGCCCAACACCCAGACCTCGCCATCGCTGCCGTACCGCGCGCCGTCACCGGCGAAATACCAACCCTGGTCGGCAAACCGCGACCAGTAAGTCTCGACGAACCGCTCCGGGTCACCCCAGATACCGCGCAGCATGGCCGGCCAGGGCTTGTCCAGCACCAGGTAACCGGTGACCTGTTCGCCGTGTTCAGAAGCCGACTGCAGTTCATTGCCGTCGTCGTCGACGATCCTGGCCGAGATCCCCGGCAGTGGGCGCATCGCCGAGCCGGGTTTACATGCGGTCACACCCGGCAGTGGTGAGATCATCACCGCGCCGGTCTCGGTTTGCCACCAGGTATCGACGATCGGTGTCTTGTCGGCGCCGAACACCAGTCGATACCAACGCCAGGCCTCGGGGTTGATCGGCTCGCCGACCGAGCCCAATAGTCGCAGGCTCGAAAGGTCGTGGGCGAACGGGATCTCGCGACCCCACTTCATGAACGTTCGAACCAGCGTGGGTGCCGTGTAATAGATTGTGACGCCGTACTTTTCGATGATCTGGAAGTGCCGGTGCTCATCGGGCGAGGCGGGGGTTCCCTCGTAGACAACCTGGGTCGCGCCGTTTGACAGCGGGCCGTACGCGATATAGCTGTGGCCGGTCACCCAGCCGATATCGGCGGTGCACCAGTAGACGTCGGTCTCACACTTGATGTCGAACACGTAATGGTGGGTGTAGGACACCTGAGTCAGGTAGCCACCGGAGGTATGCATGATGCCCTTCGGCTTGCCGGTGGTACCCGATGTGTAGAGCAGGAATAGGGGGTGCTCGGAGTCGAAGGCCTCCGGGGTGTGTTCGGTCGAGGCACCATCCACCGTCTCGTGCCACCACAGGTCGCGCCCCTGGGTCCACGGCACATCGATACCGGTGCGGCGCACCACCAGAACGTTGCGCACACACTCCTGACCGGCGACCGCCTCGTCGACAGCATCCTTGAGTGATACCGCACTGCCGCGCCGATACTGGCCGTCAGCGGTGATGACCATCGTGGCCTGGGCGTCGTCGACCCTGGCGCGAAGTGCCGATGCCGAGAACCCGGCGAAGACAACGGAATGCATGATGCCCAGCCGCGCGCACGCCAGCATCGCCACGATCGCCTCGGGCACCATCGGCATGTAGATGGCCACCCGGTCTCCGGCGACCAGACCGAGATCAGTCAGGGCATTGGCGGCCTTGCACACGTCGTCCTTGAGTTGGGCGTAGGTGATAGAGCGCGCATCGCCAACGGGCTCACCCTCCCAGAGGATGGCGACCCGGTCCCCGTTGCCGGCCTCGACGTGCCGGTCGACGCAGTTGTAGGCGACGTTCAGCTTTCCCCCGACGAACCACTTCGCGACCGGTGCGGCCGACCAGTCCAGAACTTCGGTGAACGGCGTATGCCATGACAGCCGCCTGGCCTGCTCAGCCCAGAACGCCAGCCGGTCGGCTTCGGCATCACGGTAGAGATCCGCTGTGGCATTCGCGTTGGCCGCGAACTCAGCGGGCGGCGGATACGACGACGGAACATCTGTGTGCGGCTCGCCCATGTCGGAAAGCGTAGGTCCTGACCCGGCGGTCGACCACCCCGGTGCCAGCCCGACCGGCTAGCGTGACGGCCAGTGACGAATGCCGGAAAGCGTGACCTGTTGGCGCCTCTGCTGGGGCTGCCAGGGGTGGCCGACGCCGCCGAGGCCGCGCGCACAGCGTTGGGCAAGGCGCACCGGCACCGGACCAATCTGCGCAACTGGCCTCTCACCGCGGCCGAGTCCGCGATCCGTGGCGCGCGATCATCCTCGGTGCTTGATGGCGGGGGCACACGAGTCGACACCGCCTCGGTGACCGACGACCCGGTGCTTGCCGGAGCCTTACGGCTCGGCCAGGCGCTCGAAGGTGGCACCACTGCTCTTGTTGGGGTGTGGCAGCGGGCGCCACTGCAGGCGTTGGCACGTCTGCACTCGCTGGCGGCGGCAGATCTCGTTGATGAGCAACAACTTGGCCGCCCGCGCCCCGTGCCCGAGGTCGCCGCGCGGTTGGACCTCCTGACCAGTCTGGTCACCGGTGGAAGCTCTGTCGGTGCTCCGGTGCTGGCTGCCGTCGCACATGGCGAGTTACTGACTCTCGCGCCGTTCGGTAGTGCCGACGGCGTTGTCGCACGGGCGGTTTCGCGGTTGGTAACCATCGCAACCGGGCTTGACCCGCACGGACTCGGAGTGCCCGAGGTCTACTGGCTGCGGCGTGCCGACGAGTACCAGACAACCGCGGCTGGCTTCGCAACCGGAACCGCTCAGGCCGTTGGAGAGTGGCTGCTGCTCTGCTGTCGCGCCCTGGAAGATGGTGCGCGAGAAGCATTGTCGATCGCCGAGGCTGCAGTCAAATAGCAGGAAATACGAAGCGGGCGGCGATCCGAAACGTGTTCGGCTCGCCGCCCGCCAGCACGGTTATACGGGTTACCAGGCGTGCTATGTGGGTTGCATTGATGGCCTCGGCGTTTCTTACACTCCGTGTGCAATTCCGCAGGCCTGCAACACTTCTGCCATATCGCGGCGTGCTCCGCGTGGGTGCTCGTCAACCATGCTGGATCACTTGGATCGGGAGGTAGAACCTTCTCTTTCGGGACTCCCTTGGCCTCACCAAGCATCCGTAGTTCCTTTGTACTCCGTGGCGACTGTCACATCAAGAGTCAAATCGGCAACAATTCAGATGAACTCGAGCGGCAACCGACTTCCTCGGGCACCGGCAGGGCGGTACTCGAGCCGGGGCGGTGCCGTGGTGCTGCACCGGGTGGCCCTCGGGTCGGCCGGCTGGCGCGTCGGCGATGCCCCGGGGGTGCGTCGGTGACGGTCGCCGGGATCTGTCGCGCGGCGGACGCGGCGCGCTCACACCGACTTCGCCCGACCTGTCACCGGCAGTCTTGGCGAGCCAGGTGAAAGTGGCGATGCGGGGCCGACTTCCCCGTCGTCGGCCTTGGTGAAAGTGGCAGCTTTGGCCACCTGACTGGGACTGCAAATTCACAGGAAAAACAAGGTTTTTGAGTCCGTCGGAGGGTTGCGCCACGATGCCTCGCCGTGTGTATAGTTGGCCTCACTCGGCTTCGGCCGGGAGTGCATCAGCCCGACCCCCCGGGGCTGATACACGACGACCCTCGCCTCCTCCCCCCCTGGCGAGGGTCGTCCTTTTTCTGGGGCCGTTTCTGGGGCCGTTTCTGGGGCCGCCTTCAATTGCTCCGCGTGAAGAGCCGGTTGTGAGGCTCGATCCTCGGGCGATGATCCCCAGACCCGGCGTCATCCACAGCCCTGATGCGGCGGGCTGGCGCTCACGCGGGTCAAGCGTCACGGTAGGGCTCATGACTGCCACTGTGCCCGTCGTGCTGACCGTGTTGGCTGATGACGACCTATCCGACAGCACCGACCGTGTTGCCGCCGCGGTTGGAATGCGAGCGGTCCGGGCCCAGGCCCCGAGCCGGAAAAACTGGACGATGCCCGCTGCGGTCGTTGTCGACGAGGACGGTGCCCGCCGATGCGTTCGCGCGGGGATGCCGCGCCGCGATGGGGTTCTCGTGGTGGGGGCCGATGAGCCGTCGCCGTCGATATGGCTGGCGGCGCTTGAGGTGGGCGCGCAGCACCTGTGCGTATTGCCCGCGCAGGAGGCAGAGCTGGTCCGATACCTGTCCGAGGCCGCCGAGTTGGGGCGCGCTGCACCCCGCCGCGGCCGGGTGATCGCCGTGACGGCCGGCCGCGGTGGAGGTGGCGCCTCGGTGTTCGCCGCCGCCCTGGCTCAGTGCGCAGGCGAGGCCCTGCTGGTTGACCTCGACCCCTGTGGCGGCGGCGTCGACCTACTGATGGGTGTGGAGTCCGAGCCCGGCCTGCGCTGGCCAGAGCTAGCTGCAGCGAGCGGTCGGCTGAGTTGGAGCGCGGTACGGCAGGTCCTCCCGCAGCAGCGCGAGGTAAGCCTGCTGTCGTGCTCGCGGAGCTACCAGGAGATCGATGCCGGCGCAGCGACGACGGTCGTTGATGCCGGCCGCCGTGGTGGTGTCACCGTCATCTGCGACATGCCCCGCTCGCTCACCGCCTCGGTCCTCTGCGTGCTGGAGTCCGCGGACCTCGTAGTAGTCGTGACCAGTTGTGACGTCCGGGCCGCCGCGTCCAGTGCGGCAGTGGTCGGCGTGATCCGAACAGTCAATCCCAATATCGGACTTGTGGTGCGCGGACCGGCTCCGGGCGGGTTGCGGGCCGGGGAAGTGGTCGACGTCGCGGCGGTGCCATTACTGGCCGCGATGCGGCCGGAACCGCTGCTCGATCAGCAACTGGAGAAGCACGGACTGCGGCTGCAGCGCCGCTCCCCGTTGACCGTGGCCGCGCGGAAGGTACTGGGGGTGTTGCAGTACGGCGTCGAGAACCCGGCCGCATGACCGGATCGCTGATTGACCGGGTTCGCGAACGGCTCGCATCTGAGTCGGTACCCCTTCGGCCCACGGTTGTTGCGGCTGCGATCCGGGCTGAGTCCGGAGGAGTGCTGGGTGACACCGACGTACTGAGCAACCTTCACCTTCTGGAGACCGAACTTAATGGCGCTGGCATCCTCGAGCCCCTGTTGCGGGCGGAGGGCGTAACCGACGTTCTGGTATCCGCACCGGATCAGGTGTGGGTGGATGACGGAAATGGACTGTGCCGCAGCGAGATACGTTTCCCCGATGAGGCGACGGTGCGTCGGCTTGCGCAACGCCTTGCTGCAGCCGCTGGCCGGCGGCTCGACGATGCCCAACCATGGGTGGATGCGCAACTTGCCGAAGTAGGGAGCGGACGGTTCACCGTACGACTCCACGCTGTGCTACCTCCTGTCGCGATGGCTGGCACCTGCTTATCCCTGCGCATCCTGCGACCGGCCACCCAGGATCTCGCAGCGTTAGCCGCAGCCGGCGCGATCAGCCCGGAAGCCCTCCAACTTCTGGAAGGCATCATCTCTGCAAGGCTGGCTTTCCTGGTATCAGGTGGCACCGGCGCGGGAAAGACGACCCTGCTGGCCGCGGCACTGGGCGCCGTCGCCGGCCGCGAACGGATCGTGTGCGTCGAAGATGCCGCCGAGTTGGCGCCGAACCATCCGCATCTGGTCCGCCTGGTTGCTCGCAGCGCCAATGTCGAGGGCGCAGGCGAGATTACGCTTCGACAGTTGGTCCGACAGGCGCTGCGGATGCGTCCCGACCGCATTGTCGTCGGGGAGGTCAGGGGAGCGGAGGTCGTCGATCTGCTGGGCGCCCTGAACACCGGCCATGATGGCGGTTCCGGGACCGTGCACGCGAACAGTCCCGCCGAAGTGCCGGCTCGACTGGAGGCGCTAGCCGCCCTCGGCGGGCTTGATCGGGCAGCGCTACACAGTCAACTTGCGGCAGCTGTCCAGGTGGTAATCCACGTCAGCCGCGGGCCCACCGGGCGACGTCTTAGCGAGATCGCCCTGCTACAACGCGATGCCACGGGCTGTGTTCACGCCGTGCCCGTCTGGCAGGTCGGCGTTGGACTACAGCGGGGAGCTGAACTGTTGCGCCGATTGATCAACGACCGGTGCGGTCGATGAGTGCGACCGCGACTGCCGCAGCCCTGCTGGCAGCTGCCCTGGTGACGACCCCTTCGAAGCGCCGCCGGGTGGCGGCCGCGACATCACGCCGTTGGCTCGGGCGCGTCCCGGTGTGGCCAGCGGTTGTCCTGGGCGCCCTTGCCACGGCGATGGTCTCGCCGGCCGCCGCGTTCGCCGTTGGGTTGGTGGCCGCCGTGATCGGCCGCCGCCGCCGACGACGGATGCGGGGTCGACAGCAGTACAGCGAGGGCCAGGCGATGGCAGCGGCACTTGAAATTCTGGTCGGTGAGTTACGAATCGGCGCGCACCCGTTGCGCGCCTTCACGGTTGCCGCCGCTGAGTCCGCTGGCGATGTGGGCGCATCGCTGCGGGCGGTGGCCACGCGAGCCGAACTGGGCGCCGATGTGACGGCGGGTCTGCGGTCGGCGGCCGGGCACTCGTCGGTGCCCGCGTATTGGGACCGCCTCGCGGTCTGCTGGCAGTTGGCTGCCGAGCACGGACTGCCGATGTCGAGCCTCATGCGCACAGCCCACTGCGACATTGTCGGTCGGCAACGATTCGCCGGCCGGGTGCAGGCGGGACTGGCCGGAGCCCGGGCGACGGCTGCCATCCTGGCCGGGTTGCCATTCCTTGGGGTGGCGCTGGGTGAGGTCATCGGTGCACGTCCGGTTCAGTTTTTGCTCAGCGGAGGTGGCTGGCTACTGGTCATCGGCGTCGGTCTGGTCGGTGTCGGTGCGACATGGTCGGACCACATCATCGATCGGTTGACGATATGACGACGGCCGCACTGTTACTGGCGGCCGCTCTGCTGCTCGATTCCGTACCGCGCCACAGGCGACTGCAGGCCCACACGGTGCGCGGTAGGCGGCCGGCGACGCAGGACGCTAGCGGGGAGAGCGATCCCCTGGCCATCGCTTCAGCGTTCGATGTCCTTTCGGTATGCCTCTCAGCCGGAATGGCGATGTCGGCAGCGGCCGCCGCGACGGCAACCTCCGCACCACCGAGGCTGGGTGCGCTTCTGCGGCGGGCCGCCGATCTACTGGCCCTGGGTGGCGATCCCGACACTGCTTGGCGGACGGGAGGCGATGACCGCGACGACGCCTACAAGGCACTGACCCGATTGGCACGGCGGTCTGCATCTTCGGGTAGCGCCTTGGCCCAGGGCGTCGCGGACCTCGCTGAGCAGTCGCGCCAGGATGCCGACCACGGCGCCACGGCGGCCGCCGAGCGCGCGGGGGTGCTCATTGCCGGTCCGCTTGGCTTGTGCTTCCTGCCGGCGTTCGTCTGCCTGGGCATCGTGCCGGTGGTCGCCGGTCTGGCCGGCGACATCTTCGGCTCGGGGCTGCTGTGACATTACCGAGAGTCCAGGCGTGTTTACTAGA
>Ga0164294_10003287_pt1 | contig 14410 bp, 8 predicted proteins | sample GEODES005metaG_FD_111479 | JGI IMG/M metagenome (GOLD analysis project Ga0164294, IMG submission 111479) | Oligotrophic lake water microbial communities from Sparkling Lake, Wisconsin, USA - GEODES005 metaG | ecosystem: Environmental > Aquatic > Freshwater > Lake | place: USA: Sparkling Lake...
TAAAAAAAAAAATAATTTATTAAAATAAATGAATTTTATCCTCCCCCCCCCCCTTTACAAATAGCTTGTATTCTATAATATTATATTATTATCTTTAAGTTATTTTTATAAATAAATTAGTGCTTCTAAATAACAAACATATATAAAATAATTAATATATTATTTTATACTATAATCTCTATTATGAATGTTAGTAAAACAAATATAACAAGTATTAATAAAAAATACATTTTTAAAACTGATTTAACACAACTATTTAACCTTTTAAATGTTAAAAAATTCTTCTTTATGCTAATTTTAATAAATTTGTTAATTCAAATAGCTATTACTTATTACATACATATAAATTTTGACAATTTTGAAATTACTAAAGATAGTAATCGGCGCCGACTACTTATTATTGGTGCACATGTATTAAGTTTTGTTTTTGTTTTTATTTTAGGACTGTTTCCTATGCCTATTTGGTTAAAATTTATATTATTTTCACTATTTTCGGTAACAATGGGAATAATTTTAGAAGACATAAAAACACTTATTGCTGAAGAAACTATAAAAACTTTATTTATTGGAGCCATTAGTATATATGTTTCATTGTTTGCGTTTGGACTAGCGCTTATAAAAAGTAATATTATGTTAACTTATAAATTTAGTCTTGGTCTATTCTTTGCCTTATTGTTATTATTACTTGGTATCATCGTTCAATATTTTATATATAGTTCTTCTATTCTTACAAAAATATTGACTTTATTAACATTATTAGTTTTTTCTGTTTATATTGTATATACTACAAATTGTATATTACAACGCGATTATAGTAACGATTTTATAACAGCATCTTTAGATTATTATTTAGAACTATTTAATATTTTGATTGCGCTATTATATACTAGAAAATAAATTGTTATTAAATTGTTACTTATTTCACAATTTATTTATATTATATATTTTTTTATATAATATAATAAATATCTAGATATATGGCCAAATCTATAATATATAGAAGTAAAGACGGTAAATATGAGTCTAGAATATATAGAGATCAAAAAGGTATATATGAAGATGTTCCACATGACAAAAATTATAATATTATAAGATCAATGACAATGGATGAAAATGGAAAAATAGATGATAATAAATTTATTAGTGAAATATTTACTGGATTTTCAAGCACAAATAAAGAATATATTGGTTATGCATCAACACTACTATTACCGGGTCATAAAGTGGTTATGGCTTCGCAAATATATGAAAAATCATTTGTATCCGGGAATTTTGAAGGTATAACTACTTATAAAGACTATTTTAGAGAAAGACAAAAATATGAAATGAGTAGAATTACATGGTTGGGTGCTCCTTCTATTGTATTTTCTTACAAAAATAGAAAAACATTAACCCCCTTTTTAAACGGGTCACCAATAATAAATATTATGTTTTGGATTACCAGTTTTACTAGTGCTGATTGTTTTAAAGAATTCACTAGCGAAAGAGAAAGCACAAGAAAAACAATTTCAGCATCAAGAGATAAAGTAACATTATATTGTGATAGATATGAAGATATTAAGGCAAAATGTAGGGAATATCAAAAATTTAATACATATAAATCATATTATGAAAACTTAAAAATTCCAGAAAAAAAAAACAAAGTCTTACAAGAACCTTTTTTTACAACTATAGATAGTGCTATTACACGGATTGAAGAAGAAGAAAAATACTTAAATGATTTTAATAAAGACAATAGCACAACATTTTATCAAAGATATAATGAAATACTTTCATATATTTATCCATGGGATATAGAAGGTATTGAAATTGGTAATCTTGATGAAAGTGAATTATTAAGAATAATTAAGTTACTAGAAAATGGGCGTGCTAAAACTCTAACTGAATTAGAAGACAATTTTAAAGATCCAAAAATTATTAGTAAAATTAATTTAATTATAACTATAATGTTACATAATGCTAATTATGTAGTACAAATCAAAAAAGAAATTTTAAGAAATAAAATAAATAGTACTCTATTTTTATTAACTAAAATGTTAATATTATCTGAATGTAATTTAATTACAAAATCTGAGGTCAAAGATTTTGAAATAGACGAATCCGAAAAACCAAAAATATTAGACTTAATTAACAATATTAAAATAATGATGGAAAAACCATTGGATTTATATGAATATAGAAAAGATATACCACATGGTGGAGGTTTTACATTAAAAAAGACGGGACAATATACACTAGATACAACTACAATTGATCGAAAAAGTCCTTTTGTTTTATTTGAACAAAACCAAGATGAAACAACAAAACTTGGTCATATAGTTGAATCAAAAATACAATTACAAAGAACACCAATAGAAACATTAACACCGCAACGTGCAAAAAGCATCGGAGGCAAAAATAGTATTAATGGCTCTACTTATACTAAATATAGTATAAAGAAAAAAAGAATAGATAAAAAAAGAATAAATAAAAGAACACGCAGGAAAAACTATAGAAAATATAAACTGTAAAGTTGTTACTATTAAATTGTTTTTAATAATATATATGGTAAAAAAAATTGATTTAAATAAACAATATTAACAACTATTTATAGTATTTATAGTATTTAATAATATTATTCGTGTTTATAATATTATGAAAACTGCCATTACTAAACTTATTCGAAAAAATGTTGAATATAATGGATGTGAATATGTAGATGCATTGTTATTGTTACATAAGGCATCATTATTGCCTAATTACAGTTCAAACAATCCCATTAATTACGAAATTATTGTAGCTAATTCTGAAAAATACTTAAATAAAGAGTTAATTAATAATGAACTAAAATTAAATAATGTTAGCGATTTGAAACACTATGTTGATGATTTATTAAAAAAACCAGAATTAATAAAGCAACGCATTCAGAAATTTTATGAATTAATAGACGCATGCCCCATTAAATTTGAAAACATAGTAGCTATTTATATTTCAGGAAAGAAAAACAAACACATTAAAATAAATAAATTAAATGAAAATATAGACAAAAAACAGGCCAAAAGTGATATATATATTGAATATGCTTGTGGAGATTTTGTAGGGTGGTCATGTAAACAAAGTAATAATGCTACAAAATCAAATTACAGCGTTCATAAAATTTTACAACATTCTAGTGCTTTAAAATTAAATAGTATTAAGCAAGAAGTTTTAACTAATAATGGATTTGTTAAATTTTCAAAACAAGACCGAGATGCTGTAAATTCGCTATTTTATCCAAACAAAGAAAATCAATATTGGGCACAATTGCGTATCGAATTAACCAATTCAAATGAGTTAGTAAAATCAGTGCTGTTAGATTGTTTATATGGGGCAACTTTGCCATATAGTGTGTATGAATTTGATGGTACATGCATTACAAATAATAGCAAAGAAGTTATTGACTATGCAAGTGTAATATTTGAAGAATATGATTCTTATTATATTAAAACCAATGGTGAGTTTAGAAATGCTGCAAAATTATTTTACAAATTAGTTGTTGGCAAAAAAAAATATCGCGTAGAAATAAGATGGAAGGGAAATATTCATAGTGCATCACCTCAATTTATGATTCATAATGATTCTTAAATCATAGCATAATGTTTTAACGTTGAACTAATAACATTGTACACATTTTCTACATTTACGCTATTGCCCAGTTGCTTATAACTTTTTTTATCATCAAGTGTTAATTTAAAATCTTCCGGAAATGATTGAAGTCGTGCACATTCCCGAGGTGTTATATAGCGTTTTTCTTTTCCATAAATGGGAATTTGCGATATTGCAACCAGTGTTGGAAAATAGTTACATTTTTTAACCCTTATTCCTGACTGACGAATTTGGATAAGATGATTAAAAATACTCTCATCTTTTTTAACAGGACCTGTTTGCCATTCTAATTTTCCATAAATTTCGCGTTGTTTTAATAATACTTTATGTTTTTCATACCATGGTCTTAAAATGGTATCATATTTTTCAACTAATGGACGATTTTTTTTAATATAGTCACGCTTCCATGCTGGAAATAAGTTTAACTGTTCTTCACTATAATTAACAAACGCATCATTTATCATTAATGTTGGAGTGAGTTTTTCTCCAGGTGCCATTTGTTTAATAATTTCATCCCACGCTTCCAGTGTTTCCAAAATACTAGAATTAATATAATATTTTGAAGACACATTTTCACTATTTATAAACTTAGTAAAATCAATAGTCTTTGGATCAATCGTGGGATTTAAAACAATGGTACTATTTGTAACATTTGGTACTATTAGTTCTCTATTTACACACACAAAATAAATACGCTCTCTTTGTTGTGGAATTCCGTAATTATGCGGTGATAATTGAAATAAAGTTAAATTATAACCTATTGAATCTATTTTTTCTTTAATATAGTTAATTACTTCACCATCACTGACTTTTAAAATATGTTTCACATTTTCTAAAAACATAAATTTTGGTTTTTTTACTTTTGCAATTCTAATTATTTCATCAAACAATAATCCTCTTGAATCTTCAAAACATTTTTTCTTACCGCCATTACTAAATGCTTGACATGGAAATCCTCCAGTTAATATATCAAAATCAGGCAGTTCTTCTGGAATAATTTTTGTTACATCTTCAACTGGTTTTATTCCATAATTTTCAAAATATACTTGGCGACAATCTTTGTCAATATCACATGCTAAAATACATTTTGCTCCTAATTTTTTTAGTGCTTGATGAAACCCACCAATTCCACAAAACAAATCAATAAATGTTAATGGTTCTTTTAATGTTGATGGTTCCATTATTAACTATGCTAGTAATTAATATTTTAATTAATAATTTAAAATATTAATTTATCAATTTTTTATTAATATTTTTTTATAATTTTTTATTAATATTTTTTTATAATTTTTTATTAATATTTTTTTAAATATTAATCATTATCTTGATACATTTCATTTGGACCATTTGCATAATCATCATCATTATCATAATTAAAATCATCATCATCTGGAATATTGTTCATACTATATTCTTCTGCATCTATTGCGGCATCGCTTTGCATTTGTTCATCCATAGCTAAATCATAAATTTCTTTATTCATTGCTGTAACATTATTGTTTTGTTGTAATTTTCGTTCTTTTAATGCTTGCTTTTCTAATGCATCGCGCTCTTCATCGTAATTTTCTTTAACATATTGTGTTAACCCTTTTTGCATACCAATATTCCACTTTTCTAACTTATTAGCTTTCAAAATATTCTCTATTTCACGCTCTTCATCAGAGAGATTTTTAAGAAAATCAGTTATTAGTGTTTTCTCTTTTTCTTTTGCCATTACTATTTTTTCTTTTACTTTAGCATACCCATTGGAAATTAGTACATAATGATTAGTCATTATATTTGAATAACACATAATATAATCTATAATATTTTTCATAAAATCAGTTTTATTATAATCTGTTGTTTCAACATTTTGTATTTGCAACATAAACTCCTGGTCTTCGCTTATAGACAATAATTCATTAATTATATTATAAAATATAAAAGTATAAAAAAGCGTTATTAATTTTTCATCAAATATGCTATTTACTTGTCTTGGTGCTGTTTGATTTAGATTGATTGGTTCGGTGTTTGGATTGGTTATTAATGCTTTATTATATAAAAATACTTTCATTAACTGCGTTAATACTTCCAATTTTTTTGCAACTATTTTAAATGCACTTGCTAACTCCGGTTTATTTGCAAAAGTATTTAATGTAATATAGTATTTTTGAATAATATTAAAAATATCAGAATAATGGACTGTTGATAAATTCCAATGTTTTGGAATTGCTCCATAATTTACATTTTTGTTAACAATGATTGATGGAAAAATATGGAGTATATTATTAATATAATTTTGATAAAAAATTATATTTTCAACATCAATAGACATATCTAAACAATTAGTAAATCCCGCAAAATCACTTTTGCTAATACTTGTTTGTGTGCTTACAATTTGTAATATTTTTTGTTTAAGTAACATATTAGATTGACCCAAGTAATTTTTTAACATACGCAATTCATTATTATCATCTTCAATAACAGAAAAAGAGTCTAACAGTAATTCTAACTTACTAATAAATAAATCGTCTATTTTATAGTAACTATTATTTTCATAAGCATCAATTATTATACGAATTGCTTCAACATTATTAATTATTGTAAAGTTAATAGGAACATGAATAATATTATTTTTACTCACAATATGTATTAATTCTATAAATGACGCATAATTGTATATTTTTCCATCATTCTTTAAAGACTCTATAATTTCTCTTATTGGTTTAGTGGTATCAAAATTTTGTGGTTTATCCAAACATAATCCTTTTAACTCGTCATCTAGTGGTAATTGATTTGAAAAATTACAAAAATATATGAATGCTTTATATATTAACTCTTCACTAAATGCACTATATAATATTATATTTTTTTGTTGACTATTTAATGGTACATAAATTTGTGATGAATATGTTAAATTGTCAATTCCTTTAAGTATTTTATTATAAAAAGTAGCTAAATTATTATAATCTATTATAGAGTTATTTGCATTTGTAAAATAGTTTATTGTATTTTTTTGCGAATTACAGCATGCATTTTCTAAAAATGGATTATCGTTAGAATTCTTCAATAATGGACTATTACTTTTTACAATATTTTGTATTAGTTCTATAATATGATTTGAACAACCAATTGCCTTTGATTCCACTAATTCTTTAATATTATTTTTTGTTCCGCGGGCAAATGTTTGATATAAAGTATTTTTAAAATTTACTTCCAATGGTTCTAATACTTGTGCATCTATTTTAACGTCCACTAATGGCGGATTAAATGTATGCCAAATATTAATTGATAAATATTCGGGTATTGCATTGCTTGTATTATCTTGTGTTAATAAAAATTCGCGCTTTTTATTTAAATGTTCTACCAATTCTTTATTTGACATAATATATTTTGTAACCAATTGTTCTATATTTTTAATAAGTGTACTTTCTGACATTTTTAATATGCTATTCCACGGCACAATTGAACTTTTTATTTTATTTGCTATACAGGCTATATATGTAATTGATGTTTTGTCTTGTTCATCATCTAGTGGATAACCCACAAATGATTTAATACATCCGGGAAATGTTTTCTTAGATTTTAAAGAGGGAATGTTTATTTGAATTGCATATATTATAAATGCAAGCGTTAATAATAACAACGATGAATTATACATATCATCATAACTAGGATTTTGTTTTACTTTGCCTTCTTTTTTAGCACTTTTAAGCAACATTTCTTCATATTTTTGTTTTGTTGGAATACTTGAATTTAAAAGAGTCAAAACATTATTAATTATTACTTCATGATTATGTGATATATTTATACCCATCATTAATGAAATTGCTTTTATAATATTTATAATAACTTGGACGTTTGGATTTAATGATTTTGTCAAAGGTTGTAAATTAATAGCATATTCAGTTTCTAATTGTTCATTAGTGTATACTTTAAAACCTTTATCGTCATAACCTTCATCTGTGTTAAATTCAATCGTTTTTATAATATAACCACTGTGTTTATCTACCCAAAAATTATTATCATCACTTATTGTTCCTTGTTCTGCACATAACGTATCCAACTCTAATACATAGTTTTGTTTAGTTAAAAATACATTTGCAAGTCTTAATAAAAATTGCGGAACCAATTTTACACCAGTTTTAATACAATACAACCAATATACATTTTCGTCATTTATAGCATTTCGTGTATAGTTTAAACAAAAACGTTTTAGCAATTCATATTTTAATGACAAGTCTTTTAATTGCAATACCATGTTTCTAATGTTTTCATAGGGCGATTGAAGTATTTTTGATTCATATACTTGTTCTAAACTTATTAAATAATTATTATTATGTTCTCTCTTAAATTTGTTTAAAGCCATTATTTTACTTATTCTAACTTTAGCATTATCATAATTGCTATTTATTTTGCTCTTAACTTCTTCTATGCTAAAATTATATTTGGTTTCAAATGTTTTTAAAATGTTTTTTACATCAGTGTCAAGATTTGTCTTTTTGGTCCCACTTATTGAGTTACATTTATCGTCTTTGCTTATACAATCTTTATTGGAATCGCAAAAAATTTGATTTGTTTCAATATAAAAATTGTTTTCAAATTGCGGATCTATTATCCACACATTATTTTCTCGTTTATAAATATAGTTTTTTGAGCTAGTTTTGTCCTTTAATACTGCATAATCGCCGTCTATTATTTCGCGTTTTTCCTCTATTATTGATTTTGCCTCTCTAGCAGCTTTGACCCTAGTTAATTTCATAATAGTCATTAGTTTTTCGGTCAAAAACTCCAAAAACTGTTTCTTATCCATTAGTTTATATTCATTTTGAAACTCATGTAACATGCTATACATTGTTTTATCATATATTGAATCGTAAAATATTAACTTATTATTATCATTTTCGAGAGATTGAAGTGTTTTGTAAGATTTACTTAAAACATAGCGTTCACAAGTAGACTGAACTTCGTCTAATTCTTTAAATAAAATGTCTTTTGATGAAAGTGGGGGTTCTTGTTTCATAGGATCGGTTGACTCTGTTGGATTTGCCAACTCTTTCTCTCGCGCTTTAATAAAATTATCTAGTAAATTTCCCACAACTAAATCCATTATATTTTTATTTAACGATTGTAAAAAAAACTCACCGCAATCCACATTGCATACAAAACTATATAATTCTTCATAATTATTAAATAACTCTTCTTTCATATTATAAAAATTAAATAATTCGTCTTTCAAATCTTTTGCAAGTAAATCAAACGAAAAAATAATAGATTCGTCTTTGCTTTTAATTGCAGAACTATTTAATGTCTTTATATTATATAAAAATTTTGTAAAATTTGCCTCATTTGACTTATAAATTTTTTTATAAATTTCTATGTTAGTCTGAATAATAGACTTTATATATTTATAATCATTATAATGTAAATTATAACTATCAATATTTAGACCCTGTAAATCATATATAAAACTAAGCAAACTATATTTACGATGGTCGAGAGATGATGGACTAATTTTTGAAATATATTCACCTATTAACGCTTTGTTTGTTGGAATAAATGACTCAAGTAAATAATTCATTTTTTCCAAATATGGAACGTCAAGTGTCTTATCAATTGTAAAATAATTTATGGTTTTCAAAAAACTATTATTATGTATGTTAGAATGACTATTTACATAAGTGTCTATATCCTGTTTTTCAAGCACATACTTATTATAAAGCGTATTTGTATTTAGCATAGTGCTAACATTTATAAAATTCATATTTAAATTGGCCCTATCATTAATATTTGTATAATGGGTAGTACTTAAAGAATACTCAAATAAAGGCAATGGTAAAGTAATAAATCCAATTATATTTACAAAGTCATTGGGTGTTAGTTTTGCGGATTTTGTAAATTTTTTATTGTTAACATAATGCGACTCTAACATAGTTAAACCCTCATTATATACATCTATCATAAAACGACTTTTTGTTAACGAACCTTTGACTATGCTATAATTATAAAAATCATCAACAACATCATTAATCATCATAATTTGGGCGTTAACATTTATATTTTCAGGACTGTTATTTGTATAATTGTCAAATAGTTGTGTCAGAGATTTTATATGTTCTTTGTAATTATTGATTTTCTCTTTTGAACTATTATTTACCCATTTTAGTGCTGTTGATGTTAATGCTTCAATGAATTCACCCATTGGTTGATAATTAAATGCTGTTTCACCAACCAAATCATCTTTAGTATCCTCATTTTCGCTTATTAGCAAATTTCGCGCATTTTCTAATACAGGAAATAAGAAGGTCATTTTTTTGTTTAAATTAAAGATTTGTTCTTTTAAATATTTATAATGTTCACCGCGTTCAATTGGTAACATTGGATAATTATTTGCATCAAAAGTAGAATAAGTGCTTCGTAATTGAACGTAATAATTTATTTCACTATGAATTTTTGCTATTACTTCTTCATTTCTTTCTTCGGGTAAATAAGCATTTATTAGTTTATCTAAATAATCACTTGTTTGTTTATCCAAACTATAACGTTGCTCTTCTTCTGAAACATTTACTTCATGTTCTAAATCATCTAGTTCACTGCCAAGTTCAATGCTATCAATAATTAATGACTCAAAGTCTTCTTTCGAGTCATAACTTTTTAAATCATAATCTAGGTCTGAAGGCGCTAAAATTGCATCACTTGGACTAGTTTCAGAACTAGATTTTTCTATTAAAATGGGTGAATCATCTTGACTTGCTATTTTTGTTTCATCTACTTTATCTCGTACAATAATTTTATCAATGTTTAAATTTTCAGGAATACCCGAATATGCAAAATCAATATATATTACATCATTTTCAGGCAATAATGTTACTTCTATCATATCATTTTCTATATTACTTATAAATCCATTTACTACTTTTGGTAATGGTTCCCCAAAATAAATGGATATATATTTTTTAATGGTTAGATTATTTTGCACGACAAAACTTGGACTACTAGACCTGCTTAGTATAATAATATTTGTTATTGACTCTTCTTCTAATTTTCCTAATTGCGTTAGAGTTAATGTTAACAAACCAGTTGAGTTTAATAATACAATTTTTTCACTATTTATAAATTTAATAAAATATATTTTATCATGTAAAACAGGATTACTTGGGGCATCTAATTGAATAATATCTCCTAATTGAAGATTTATAGAACTTGCTATTATAGGAAGTTCTGTATTTGACATTTTACTTTCACTAGTAATCATATTATAATATTATAATATTTATAATATTATTTATAATATTTATAATATTATTTATAATATTTATAATATTTATAATATTTAAAATACTTATTTAAATGGTTTAAAGATACAAACACTAATAATATTATTACCATTATTACATGGTAAACATTGTAAATTCAATTAATCTTAATGTTACACATGCATTAGCCAATGAAGACAATTATTTTAATATTAAAAAATACACATTTAATAATAATGAATATAACATTATTAGATATAATAAAGCCAAATTAAAAGAATTAAGTATAGTAAGTAATCCAGAAAAATACAATATTATTTCCAAATTTAGGTCAGTTATTATTAGAAACAATAAAGTAGTATGTTTTGCACCAGAAAAATCTGTAGATTATTCATATTTTGTAAATAAATATAGTACAGAAAATAGTTGGTTAGAAGATTATATTGATGGCACAATGATCAACGTATTTTATGATAACATTAAAGAAACTTGGGAAATTGCTACACGCTCAAGTGTTGGTGCAAATATTGTTTTTTTCAATGATGTTAAAAACTATAAGTATTTTGATAACAACAATTATTTTAAAGATTATTATAATCTTACATTTAGATCTATGTTTTTTGAAGCCTGTAATACTAACAATTTTGACCTTAATTGTTTAGAAAAAAAATATGTATATAGTTTTGTATTACAGCATCCGTTTAATAGAATTGTTACAACAATTAGTGCTCCCGCAATTTATTTGGTTAAAATATATGAAATTACACATCCAATTAACAATGTATTAAGTGTTGATAATCTTAACCATGTTATTATTAATGAAATTGACATTCAATCAATTATTAATGTTCCGCCCTATATTTTTCTAAATAGTACCATTAAATTGGCTGCAAAATATCCTGTGTCTAATTTTCAAGAAATTAAAGACTTTTATGAATCAAATAATGCTTCTTATCATTGTGTTGGTTGCTTTTTATATAGTAAAGATGGAACACGAAGCAAAATTAGAAATGTTAGTTATGAAGAGGTTAGAAAACTTAGAGGCAATCAACCAAAATTACAATTTAACTATTTAACATTAAAACAGCAAAATAAGGTAAAAGAATTTCTGCAATATTATCCAGAACACACCTTAATTTTTAATAAATTTAAAATTGCATTGTATTATTATACAAACAATTTATTTATGAATTATGTAAGTTGTTTTATTCGTAAAGAAAAACCATTAAAAGAATATGAGTTTGAATATAAAACACATATGTATAAACTTCATGAAAAATATAAAACCGAACTGAAACCAGAAAAGAAAATTGTTGATAAAAAATATGTGATTAGTTATGTAAATAGTCTTTTGCCGTCTCAGCAAATGTTTCTTTGTAACTTTAAAAATTACAAAACACAGAATTCTAATGCAAATGCTAATATTAATATTAATGCAAATGCTAATGTTAATCATGATAATTCAGTAACAAGTATGAATGTGTGTCCTTCATCAGTAATGACTAGTGCTAGTCTTAACTATGAAGAAGGCGAAGAAGAAGGGAAAGAAGAAGGGGAAGAAGAAGGGGAAGAAGAGGGCGAAGATGTTATGGTTTATTAAAAATGTTTATTGTAGCTTTTTATATTATTTTTTAAAATAATATAAAATAAAATAATATAAAATTAATTAATCACTAAGCACTTAAAACATTATTAATTTTTTCACATAGTCCAGTTATTTTATTTTTTCTACTACCATTAGGGCACCGCTTAGCTTTTGTTTTTTGTTTTAATGGTTTAACTTCTTTTATAACAGAAGTAGTTAATATTGACTCACATAAACCTGTTATTTTATTTTTACGAGTTCCATTGGGGCATCGTTTTGATTTTACTTTTACTTTTGCTTTTGTTCTATTCTTTCTTTCTGGTATTACTTTTATAGGCTCAATTAATGTAGGCACAATTATTTCATTTTTGACTTTAGTTTCCTTTTTAGTTTTAGTTTTGGCTTTAGTTTTCAATTCACTAATTGAGTCTAAATATGATGACTTAACACTGCTTAATTTTCCTAAATAAAATTTACTACAACCACTAGGAATTTTAAATTGGTCGTTATTTTGTAATGAAACTGATAGAACTATTACTGGGATTTCACCATAATATTGATGTGGCAATGTTGACTTTTTTATAAAAGTTAGTTTTAAATTTCGTGGTAATAATGTTTCATTTTCATGTTTGTATTTGGTTGTATTTACCATATTTACATATGGTACACCATTTGATATCCAAATTTTATATAGGCAACATTTGGCGTGTCCAACTTTTCCTATTCCAGAAAATCCTACTGCTACCCGGTAGTTTGTAGTAATAGACATAAAATTGGGCATTGTTATTGTATCGCCTTCTTTTGTAAAATTTTCAAAAGGTTGCTTCATTCCTCTATAATATATTTTTGCCGAGTCTTCGTGTCTTGGCGCGGCTTCTAAAAATGCTCTATCTAAATCTTCTACTTTAGCTAAAATTGCGAAGCAAGCATTTTTTTTAGTGTCTCCATAAACTTTATATGTTTGATTAAAAATAGGAGTCAAAAAATAGGGGAGACCTAATCGTAAATAAGAATTTATTGGTCCATCCCATTTATAAGAATAATCAAGTAATGCTTTTGATAATAAACTCTCAAAATAGACTTCTTCTTTATAGGGTATATTTTTCTTAGTAATTTTTTTATCTAGTGCATTTATTTCTTTAATTTTAAAAAGTCCAATTTTAGATAAGGCCAAAGTTTCTTTTGAAATATAGTTATTCTCTCCTGCATCATCAATATTTTCTGCATTTATTGAAACTTTAAAAATGCGTTCATTATGTAATGATGGTTTAATTGTTTTAATATCAATTAGCACATTTTTATTAATGTAATACCCTATATTATTATAAGTAGTTTTATTAGCATATGTTTTTTTTACCATAAGTTGGTCATTTTCTATAATACACTTTACATATATGTCTTTTATTTCTGGATTAAACAAAAATTGTTTTTTTAAACAAAAAACTTTGTCTTGTGATTTATTTTCATTACTACTATTTGGTGACGCAGAAAATTTTAAACTATGCTTATTAAAAATTACTAAAATATTATCCTCTGATTCATCTAACCATTCTTTTAAGTTTCTTTTTTCTAAAAATATTGGGTCATAACCATACATTATATATATAATGTATAGTATAAATATAAAAATATAAATATATAAATAGTAAAATGGGAAATTTTTACAGTTTTTTAAAGAAAAAAATTAATAATGAATCTTTTAATATTAATAGATCATTTATAAAAAATAGTCTAATTGATAATAGTAATGTTATAAATAATAAAACTAATCTTAAAAATGAGTATGATGATGAAAATGACGAGTCATTAGAACCACCCTCATATAGTCAAGTATAAAATTAGTTTTATTTTGAAGCAAAATATTCTTTAACAGAATTAATTACTAAGATTGCTGCATTAACACATTCTTCAAGATTTAATAATATGTCTTCTTTGGTGATTTGTGTTTTATAAGAACATTTAATAA
>Ga0164294_10003289_pt1 | contig 14404 bp, 13 predicted proteins | sample GEODES005metaG_FD_111479 | JGI IMG/M metagenome (GOLD analysis project Ga0164294, IMG submission 111479) | Oligotrophic lake water microbial communities from Sparkling Lake, Wisconsin, USA - GEODES005 metaG | ecosystem: Environmental > Aquatic > Freshwater > Lake | place: USA: Sparkling Lake...
ATGCCGGTGCTGCTGTTATCGGCCGGTCAAGCCGGTGCCACAGCGCCTGCCTCATTGGCCACGGCACTGGTGCAAGAAACCGCCGAATGCCTGGCCGGTTTGGTGTACGTCAATGCCGTCAAACCCAAGGCCCCCGCCATGTTTGGCACCTGGTGCTTTGTGTCGGACTTGCGCACCGGCGCCATGTCCGGCGGCAGCCCCGAGCAAGCGCTCCTGTCGGCCGCCAGCGCCCAGATGTCGCGCTTTTATGACCTGACCGGCGCTACCGCATCGGGTATGTGCGACGCCAAAATGCCCGACGCGCAAGCTGGATTTGAGAAAGCCTACAACCACGCCCTGGTGGGCAACGCCGGGGCTAACCTGATTTATGAATCCGCTGGCATGCTGGCCAGCCTGTTGGGCTTTTCGCTGGAGAGCCTGCTAATTGATAATGACATCATCGGCGCGGTGCAACGCACCATCCGCGGCATTGAGGTGAATGACGAAACCCTGTCACTCGACACCATCCGCGACGTCTGCCTGACCGGCCCGGGCCACTACCTGGGCGCGCCTCAAACCCTCAACCTGATGCAACGCGACTACCTGTACCCGCAAATCGCCAACCGCGCCAGCCCCAACCAGTGGGTAGAGCAGGGTCGCCCCAGCATCGTGGAAACCGCGTCCAAAAAACTGCAGGTGATTTTGGAGCAGCACTTTCCATCGCACATTTCGCCCGAGATGGACGCCCGCATCCGCGCCGAGTTCCCCGTGCGGCTGGCACGCGCCGCAATGCAGCCGCGCGCTTAAGCGGCGAAACGGCAACAACACGCGCCCTTACTTAAGCCGAATGGGCGATGACCGTGCGCTGAACAGCGCGGTCGTCACCCAACACAATCAGCGCGAACAGCAACTCAGCCAGTGACGACGCCAGCGCCGTTTTGCGCGCAAGTAAGGGCGTGGCAGACGGGTTAAGCACTACAAAATCGGCCTCGCAGCCCGGTAACAAATTACCTACTAAGCTGCCCAGCCCCAGGGCCTGCGCGGCGCCTGCGGTGTGCTGCCACCACAGCTGCTGCGGCGAGAGCGACAAACCGGCTTTGGTGTGGCCTTCGCGACCTACGTAGTACGCCGCCAGCATGGTGTGAAACGGGCTAAAGCTGGTTCCCCCGCCCACGTCGCTGGCTAAGCCGTAGCCAAAGCCCACGCGGTCTGCACCTGCGTAGTCAAAGAAACCACTGCCCAGAAACAGATTGCTGGTCGGGCTGATAGCGGCCACGGCGCCCGTGGCGCGCATGAGTTCCCGATCGGCGTCATCAAAGTGAATGCAATGCGCGTAGACGGCGCGTTCGCGCATCAGGCCAAAGTCGGAATAGGTAGCCAAATAGCTGCGAGACCGGGGGAACAGCGTTCGCGCCCAGGCAATTTCGTCCCGGTTTTCGGCCACGTGGCTCTGGATCCAGACGTCGGGGTAGCGGGCAGCCAGTTCACCTGCGCCGCGCAACTGGGCTTCGGTGGACGTGGGCGCAAAGCGCGGGGTAATGGCATAGCCCAGGCGGCCCTGGCCGTGCCAGCGCTGGATAAGCGCCTCAGACTCAATCAGACTTTGCTCGGCGGCGTCAGTGCCTGGCCCGCTCTGATTCAACAAAGCCGACGGTGCATGGCGGTCCATCAGGCACAGACCGGTAATCAGGCGCATCTGGCGCGCCTGCGCTTGGGCAAACAAGGCGTTGACCGAGGCGCTGTGCGAAGTGGCAAAGGCCAGGGCCGTGGTCACACCATTGCGCAATAACTCGTCGACAAAGAAACCAGCGGCCTCAGCGGCGTACTCGGGGTCTGCAAAACGCTGCTCCTCGGGAAAAGTGTAGTTTTCCAGCCAGGGCAAAAGGCCGTCTGCGGGCGAGCCGATGACGTTGGTTTGCGGGAAATGCACATGCATGTCCACGAAACCCGGCGCGATAAGGCGCCCGCTCAGGTGTTCCACCGGCAAGCGGCAATGCTGGGCGGACAGCGCACGCCAACTGCCAATCGCCTGAACCACCTGCAAGCCTTGGGCGTTGGGGCCGACGACCAAGAGGCCATCTTCTTCGTACCGGATGCTGTCGGCGCCCCGCGCCGGGTCCGCAAACCACAGTAGGCTGGCGCGGTAGCCCCGCAGCATCAGTTGCGGCCCAAGGTGCAGCTGTCGCCCACCGAGTCACGCCACACGCGCACTTGCGACAGGCCGGGTAATCGGATCTCCAGGTTACGCCAGATAAAGGCGCACAGGTTTTCCAAAGTTGCAGGGCCCAGTTCGGGCACTTCGTCGAGCATGCGGTGGTCCAGTTCCTCACGCACCTGCGCCACCTGCATACGCACCAGACCCAGGTCGACCACCATGCCGCTGACCGGGTCACGCGGACCGGCCACCGTCACTTCGGCGTAATAGGTGTGGCCGTGCACGCGCAGGCTGCCTTCGCGCTCGATGTCGCGCTGCAGGGTATGCGCCGCATCAAAAAAGAACCGTTGGCTGACCTGGAATTCGCGGCCAGAAATGGGTTGGGGGGATGTGCTCATCGGATTCCGGTCATTTTGTGGGTTTGCAGGCTGAGCTTCCAGGCCGGGTGTTGCAGGCACAGGGTGATGCAAATTTCGGTATTTTTGACGCGCAAGATGTCGTCCAGGGGTTGTAGATGGTGGTGTTCAAAGGCCAAGGCCTGCATGGCCTGCAGGTCGTCCAAACCAAAACCGGCCTGCGGCCACACCAACTTGAGCTCTTGGCCGGCGCGTTGTAGCCATGGTGCACCGGCCTTGGGGCTTACGCAGATCCAGTCAATGCCCGCGGGCGCGGCCAGGCTCCCGTTAGTTTCGACCGCGATTTGGAATCCTTGGGCGTGCAGCGCGTCCACCAGAGAAGTGTCGACCTGCAACAAAGGCTCGCCGCCAGTCAGCACCACGAAGCGGTGCGCATGGTCGGCCACCGGCCACAAGGCTGCAATTTGTGCTGCCAGAGCCCGCGCGCTCTCAAACCGGCCACCCAAGGTGCCGTCGGTGCCCACAAAGTCAGTATCGCAAAACTGGCACACCGCCGTGGCCCGGTCCTGCTCACGGCCAGACCAGAGGTTGCAACCGGCAAAGCGGCAAAACACCGCCGGCTTACCGGCGTTGGCGCCTTCGCCCTGAAGGGTGTAGAAGATTTCCTTGACCTGGTAGCTCATAGCGCGGGCCGGACGGTGAAATCGGAAGCGCGGGCTGGGATTTCGCGCACAGGCGTCGACTGGGCGACGGCCATCGCAGCGAGGTTTTTGTACATGGTAGTCCTCTACATGGCCCGGAATACAGAAACCCCACTGCGCCGGACGCGCTGACGTGGAAGGGTTTGAGTTTACAAGGGCAGCACCCGGGCGCTGGTGCGTTTACATAACCTCTCTTTGCGTTAGGGCAAATCGGCTGTACCAAGCCAGTGCTACCATGCGCGCCGCAGTCCGCACCCTTGTGGCCCATGGGCCTCATCTCTTTGAAATTTTCCGGCATGAGCAGCGCGTCCCACGATACCGCCCTAATCCCCACAGCCGCCAATACAGAGTGGCCTACTTGGTTATTGATTGCCGCCATTTACGGCAGTTGGCTGGCAGCGCTGGCCTGGTACGCGCATGGCGCTTCGCTTGGGGCCGTCGCGGCCTTGGTGCTTATTGCGGCGTGGTACATGAGCTTGCAGCATGAGCTGGTGCACAACCACCCGAGCCGACACGCCGCGCTCAACCGCGCCTTGGGACTATTGCCCATCGCCGTGTGGTACCCGTTTGACATTTACCGGCGCAGCCACCTGGCGCACCACCGTGACGAGTTGCTAACCTACCCCGGCCAAGACCCGGAAAGCAATTACCTCGATCCCGCAGACTTCGCCAATCGCAGTGCGCTGATGCGCGGCCTGCTCGTGGTGCAGCGTACATCTCTGGGCCGCTTTTTCGTCACCCCGGCGTTTGCCATTTTTCATCTGCTGTGGCCACTGTGCCAAACCGGCTACTGGCGCAGCCCCAAGCTACGCTGGACCTGGGCGCAGCACCTGGCGCTGCTGGCGCTGATGCTGTGGGCCGTCCAAGCTGCAACGGGCATGTCGCCCTGGATCTATGTGCTGGGAGTGAGCTACCCCTGCCTCGGACTGGCTTTCATGCGATCTTTTTACGAGCACCGCCCCGCCGCCCTACCGGCCCATCGCATAGTGGTCAACGAAGCTGCCTGGCCCTGGCGCCTGCTTTACCTCAACAACAACTACCACGCCGTCCACCACGCCCAACCGAACCTGCCGTGGTACGCCATTCCCAAAGCCTATTGGGCGCAGCGTGATGCCATCGTGGCCGGAACGGGTGGTTTTTTGGTGCCTGGCTATGGGGCATTGTTCGTACGCCACGCGTTCTCGCCCATAGACCACCCTGCGCAAGCCACGCGTCTGGCTGCTACAACAAGCACCCAGGCCGCATCGGATGCGACCTGAGCGCGCCATGCGCGCGCGCGTTGCATCCCTGCCGATGTACCTGGCCAACCGCCCCGCCGTGGCCGCGCTGTGGGAACTACTGCGTGAAAAGCTCAATGCTGCCGGGATGGAGCGCCTGCCCGCCCAATTGACCTGGCCGCAGGACTACCACAGGCATTGGCTGGAACCCGACTTGCTGCTCAGCCAGACCTGCGGCTTCCCTCTGACCCACGCCCTGGCCGGACAAGTACAACTGCTAGGTTGCTTTACCTACGACGCGCCGCATTGCGAAGGCATTTACTGCCGCAGCGTGCTGGTGGCACGCAGCGAACATGCGCATTGGGCGCTGGAGAGATTTAGGGGCCTGCGCGTGGCCTTCAACGCGCAGGATTCGCAGTCGGGCAGCAATGCGCTGCGGGTCTTGGTAGCGCCGCTGGCGCGCAAGGGGGTGTTTTTTGCCCGCACGCTGGAAACCGGTGCGCACATTGCCTCGGTGGCTGCCGTGCGCAACGGCCAGGCAGACCTCGCTGCCATTGACTGCGTCACCTTTGCCGCTTTGCAACGCTACACGCCACAGGCCACGCAAGGCCTGTGTACCGTCGGCACCACCGATGCCTATCCGGGCCTACCCTTGGTGACCGCGCTGGCCACTTCGGACGCCGAACGGGTGCTGCTGCAACAAGCTTTGCACGCCTTGGTGGCCAAGCCCCAGGCCGCGACAGCCCTAGAAACGCTAGGAATTACCGGATTTGAAACACCCGCCCTTAGCGTCTACCAGCGCTGCGTAGACATGCGCGAATCAGCCCAAGCCTTGGGCTACCCGGCCCTGGCTTGAACCCAGGCCAACAATTAGCAGGTGCCAAACGTAATGCCCACGCGCGACAGATAGCGCCGGTAGACCGAAGACGCCTTGTCCGCAGCTGTGTGTACTTCGGCCTTCACGTCCAAGGGCAAGCTGCGCGGCGTTTGTGACTCCAGCACTGGTCGGTCCTGGGTGAAGATGGTGTGCTGAAAGGCCTGCAGCTTGTCGTCGGGCGATTCAAAGTCCGCCACCGCCAGCCGAAACCAGACCCGGCTGAACTCGGGTGAAATCGGGCAAATCCAGAGTGCGATCGACTCGCGCCAGCCTGCCACTGCGGTGGTGCCATCCTCTGGAATCTTGGTCAGCACGGCCGCGTAAGGCGCAGAGACTTCGTAGCTGTATTCCACCTGCGCTGCTTGGGTGGAATGCAGATTGGACTGCGGCTGCCAGGCGCGGCAGTTGGTTGCCAACAGGCCGGTGGGCGTTGCAGCGACCTGGTAATCGGGAATTTCGGTAGCCTCGCGCGCACCCAGCCAGCCCTCGTGCACAAAGCCAAAGTGCGCCATATCCAAAAAATTTTCGACGATGCGCGGTGCGCTGGTGGCCACATCGTACGGGCCGCAGTTGACTTTGCGCAGGCGCGCATCGGCCTCGGCGACAAAGGCCGGTAATGCCTGTCCGCCTGGGCCGCGCTCGGGCGCTTGTAGCCGCACCCACAGCAAGCCATAGGCCTCTTGAGCCTCAAACACCCTGGCGCTGTGGCTTTGCGGCGGCGCAAAGGTGGGCAGCGCGGGTACCCGCACACAGGCGCCCGAGTCGGCAAACTGCCAGCCGTGGTAGGCGCACTCCAAGCGCCCTTCGCACACCCGCCCTAAAGACAGGCGCGCGCCCCGGTGCGGGCACTGATCGGCCCACGCATGGGCTATGCCTTGGGCGTCGCGCCACAAAACCAAGGCTTGGGTGAGCAACTGTGCTGCCAGCGGCTGCGCGCCCAAGTCGCAGGACAGCAGCACGGGGTGCCAAAGCGCGGCTTCGGCGGCGAAGGGCAAGTCGGGCTTGGTCATGGTGCTCATTGTGCGCGCGCCGTCCGCTACAGCGTTTGTCGGCTACCAGGTTTGACGCAAAAACCAGTCCACAAACAACTGCTCGCCCCGGCACACATTGGCCTGCCAATCATTGGCAGAGTCGCCGTTGGCGTCGTCCGACACAAACTTGATCGCGCGCCAGGCCACGTTTTCGCGCGCGCACACGCTGGCCACGGCATAGAGCTCCATGTCCACCAGTTGCACACCCCTGGTTTCAAACCAAGGGTCGGGCGCGGTGACAAAGCTGTCGCCGGTGCCGCAAACCACCCCGGCTCGGCCGGAGTGCAGGGTGTGGCCGCCGTCCTGAAAAGGCGTGGCGCCGCGCGGGGCCAGTGGCTCGGCGTTCATGTCGCGTTGCAGCACGCTGGCCACCTCCACCAAACCCGGCGCACACAGCCCCACCCGCCCGGCGGAGCCAAAGTTGATCACCAGTCGTGGCGCGTTTGCCCGGATCGCCTTTGCCGCCACATAAGCGGCATTTACCTTGCCCACGCCGGTGTAGTGCACGATGGCCTGCGGGCCGAGCAGATCCGCATCCAGCTCTTGGGGCAAGGCGACAAGAACGAGAACGGTGCGGGATACGAGCGGCTGCATGCAGTGTCCTTTGTCAAAAAAAAGGCCGCTGATGAGCGGCCTTTTGGTACACGGACGAAGGATTACTTCGCGCCGGGCACCTTGCCTTCCACGCCCTTGACGTAGAAGTTCACGCCGCTCAAGAACTTGTCGTCAGCGACTTCGTCTTTCTTGAGCAGAGTCTTGCCGGTGTTGTCGACCAGCGGGCCTTTCCAGATGGAGAAGCTGCCGTCTTTCAGGCCGGCCTTGATTTCGTCCACCTTGGCTTTGGTCTCAGCGGGCACGTCTTCGGCAATCGACACCAGGTCAATCGCGCCTTCTTTCACGCCCCACCACACGCCACCCGTGGTCCAGGTGCCTTCCAGGGCGTCCTTGGTGGCCTTGACGTAATAGGGAGTCCAGTTGATAACGGCTGAACCCAGATGGGCCTGGGGGCCGTAGGCGGTCATGTCGGAATCCCAACCAAAGGCGCGCTTGCCCTTGTCCTGGGCGGTTTTCAGCACTGCGGGGGAGTCGGTGTTTTGGAACAGCACGTCCGCGCCACCGTTGATCAGGCTGGTGGCGGCTTCGGTTTCTTTTGGTGGGTTAAACCACTCGTTGACCCACACCACTTTGGTCTTGATCTTGGGGTTGCTGGTTTGAGCGCCCAGGGTGAAGCTGTTGATGTTGCGGATAACTTCGGGAATTGGCACCGAAGCCACCACGCCCAGCGTGCCGGTCTTAGTCATCTTGCCTGCGATCACACCGGCCATGTACGCGCCCTCGTAGGTGCGGCTGTCATAGGTGCGCATGTTGTCGGCAGTTTTGTATCCGGTGGCGTGCTCAAACTTGACGTCCTTGAAATCGGGGGCCACTTTGAGCATGGTTTCCATGTAACCAAAGGTGGTACCGAAAATCAGCTTGTTGCCTTGGCTGGCCATGTCGCGGATCACGCGCTCAGCGTCAGCGGACTGTGGAACGTTTTCAACAAAGCTGGTCACCACTTTGTCGCCAAACTCTTTTTCTACCGCTTTGCGGGCGTTGTCATGGGCAAAAGTCCAACCGCCGTCACCCACCGGGCCGACATAAGCGAAGGCAATTTTCAGCGGCTCGGGCTTGGCAGGTGCCGGGGCAGACGCCGCCGGTTCTGCAGCAGGCGCTGGCGCTTCTTCTTTTTTGCCGCAGCCCACCAACGCGGCAGCAGCCACGGCGGTAAGTGCTGCAAGCTTGAGCAGCGAACGTTTTTGCACATCTGTCATTTCATTTCCTTTGTGAAGTAAGGGTTCAAGGGTAAACATCAGGAGCCAGGGTAAAACGGTTTTCCAATGGAAGCTGGCATATTAATCCGAATCCAGGCCGGATTTCGTGAAATCAGCGCCAAAACCACGATCGTGGCGACATAGGGCAGCATGCTCAGCACCTGGCTTGGCACGTCCACCCCGATGCCTTGCAGGTGGAATTGCAGCATGGTCACACCGCCAAACAGATAGGCGCCCAGCAGCACGCGCGCGGGCCGCCAAGTGGCAAAAGTGGTGAGCGCCAGCGCAATCCAGCCCTTGCCCGCCACCATCCCCTCGACCCACAGCGGCGTGTAAATGGTGGAGATATAGGCACCCGCCAGGCCGCACAGCGCGCCGCCCGCCAACACGGCACCAAAACGGATCCAGCGCACCGGGTAACCCAGCGCATGCGCCGACTCGGGCCGCTCGCCCACGCTGCGCAGCACCAGCCCGGCGCGGGTGCGGTACAGCCACCACACCAGCGCTGCGGCAAACAGCATGGTCAAGTACACCAGCGGATGGTGTTTGAAAAGCGCCGAGCCCAGGAACGGGATGTCCGCCAGGCCAGGAATGGCAAAACTGGGGCGCTCGGGCATTTTTTCTTGCACGTAGCTCACCCCGGCAAAGGCCGAGAAGCCCGCGCCAAACAGGCTCAGTGCCAGGCCCGTGGCGTATTGGTTGGTGTTGAGCCAAATGACCAGCGCGCCAAACACGGCAGCCATCACCGCGCCGGCCAGCATGCCCGCCGCAAAACCCAGGGTGTCGCTGCCGGTGTGGACCACCGCTGCAAACCCGGCGATTGCCGCGCAAAGCATCATGCCTTCGGCGCCCAGGTTGACGATGCCGGCTTTTTCGTTGATCAACAAGCCCATGGAGGCAATGGCCAGCACGGTGCCCGCGTTCAGGGTGGCGGCAATCAGGAGTGCGTAGGGTTCCATGGACTTGGGCGCTCCTTATGGCGTGGCAACAGTGCGCGCTTGGCGCACCAGCCGGTAATTGACCAGGGTGTCGCAGGCCAGCAGGGTGAACAAAAGCAAACCCTGGAATACGCCGGTGAGCGACTTGGGCAGCCCCAGGCGCGACTGCGCGAGTTCACCACCGATGTAAAACATGCTCATTAAGAGGCTGGAAAACACCAGGCCCACCGGGTGCAGTCGCCCCACATAGGCCACGATGATGGCGGCAAAGCCGTAACCGGCAGGCACATAAGGCGTGAGCTGGCCAATCGGCCCGGCCACTTCTAAGCCACCGGCCAGACCGGCCAGACCGCCCGATACCAATAGCGCCGTCCACAGCGCCTGGCGCGAAGAAAAACCTGCATAGCGCGCCGCCGCCGGGGCCAAGCCGCCCACCTGCTGAGCAAAACCGGCCCGCGTGCGGAACAAAAACACCCACACCGCGCCCACACCAACCAGCGCAAACAGCACGCCAATGGTCATGCGCGAGCCGTCAAACAGCTTGGGGATGCGGGTGGCGGCTTCAAAATTTTGGGTTTGCGGAAAGTTGTAGCCATTGGGGTCTTTCCAGGGGCCGTACACCAACAGGCCCAGCACCTGCACCGCCACATAAACCATCATCAGGCTGACCAAGATCTCGTTGGTGTTAAAGCGGTCACGCAACAGCGCAGTGATACCAGCCCACAACATCCCGCCCAGCACACCGGCCAATATGACCGGCACCACAATCCAGCCGCCGGTGGATTTGTCCGCCAAAAGGGCCACGCCGCTAGCCGCCACCGCGCCAAGGATGTACTGGCCTTCGGCGCCGATGTTCCAGACGTTGGAGCGGAAAGACACCGCCAGCCCCAGCGCAATCAGCAAGAGCGGCGTGGCCTTGACCACCAGTTCGCCCAAGGCATAGCCGCTTTTGATGGGCTCCCAAAAGAAGATCTGCAGCCCGCGCACCGGGTCTTTGCCCAACAGCTTGAACAGCACCAGACCAATCAGCACGGTAAGTGCCAGCGCCAACAGGGGCGAGGCAAAAGTCCACAGCTTTGATGGTTGGGGCCGAACCTGGAGTTTGAAACCCGTCATGCTGCGCTCCACAAACCGCTCATCCATTCACCGACCTGTTCCACCGTGGCCTGCGCCGTGGCCACCGTAGGCGAGAGCTTGCCGTGGGCAATCACATGCATGCGGTCGCACACTTCAAAGAGCTCGTCGAGCTCTTCGCTGACCACCAGCACCGCGCAACCGGCGTCTCGCAGAGCCAAAATCGCGCCCCTAATCTGCGCCGCCGCGCCCACGTCCACGCCCCAAGTGGGCTGCGAGACGATAAACAAGCTCGGCTGGGCGTCAATCTCGCGCCCCACAATAAATTTTTGCAAGTTGCCGCCTGAGAGCGAGCGCGCCGCAGCCCCCGGCCCATTGGCCTTGACGCCAAAGCGCTCCATGATGCGCCGGGCCTGGGCATCCAGCGGGCCCAACTGCAGCCACCCCCCCAGAGAGCCAGGGGAGGCGATGGCCTCATGGCGCGTGAGCAAGAGGTTTTGCGCCAGGCTGAGCGTGGGCACGGCGCCACGGCCCAAGCGCTCTTCGGGCACAAAGTGCAGGCCGAGCTTGCGCCGCGCACCCGGATGCAGGGCCGCCACATCGTGCGCGCCCATGGTGATGCTGCCCGCCGGTGCGCGGCAGTCTTCTCCCGACAAGGCGTAGAGCAGTTCTTTTTGCCCGTTGCCCGACACGCCGGCAATCCCCACCACCTCGCCCGCGTGCACCTGCAGGTCAATGCCTTGCAGGTCTACGCCAAACTGGTCTTCGCGCGCCAAGTTCAGGCCACTCACCCGCAAACGGGACTCGCCCACCTCTCGCGTGTTGTGCACCAACTTAGGCGGCTCGCTGCCGATCATGAGGCGCGACAAAGACGCATTGGACTCGTCGGCCGGGTTGCACACGCCAGTGACCTTGCCCCCACGCAACACGGTGCAGGCATTGCAAAGTGCCCGGATCTCGTGCAGCTTGTGGCTGATGTACAAAATGCTGCAGCCCTCGGCAGCCAGCTGCTTGAGCACCACAAACAGTTTTTCCACCGCCTGGGGCGTAAGTACCGAGGTGGGTTCGTCCAAGATAAGCAATTGCGGGTCAGTCAAGAGCGCGCGGATGATTTCCACCCGCTGCATTTCGCCCACGCCCAGGGTATGGACCGGGCGCTCGGGGTCGATGTCCAGGCCGTACTGCGCGGCTTTTTGGTTAATACTGCGCGTCACCTGGTCCAGGCTCAGGCTTTTGTCCAGACCGAGCCAGACGTTTTCTGCCACCGTGATGGTGTCAAACAAATTGAAATGCTGAAACACCATGCTGATGCCCAGCGCACGCGCTTCTTTTGGGTTGCGGATGTGCGCCACCTGGCCGTTGAACACCATTTGGCCTGCGTCGGGCTTGACCGAGCCGAAAATGATCTTCATCAGCGTGGACTTGCCTGCGCCGTTTTCGCCCAGTACTGCGTGGATTTGGCCGGGCAACACCGAGAGCGCCACATCGCTATTGGCGATGACGCCCGGGTAGGCCTTGGTGATACCGGTGAGTTGAAGGCGGGGGACAGGCATGCGGCTTTTTTTGGGGTTGGTGCGAGTGCGGGTGGCCGACAACGAATGAGTGCGTATGCTAATAGCTTGCAAAGGGCGGGTTTCACCTGAATTACCCTTGCACCATGTTGATGCACAAAGGACGGGTTTGATGAACACACCAGCAAGTTGCAAGCCGGTTCGATTTTTCAAAAGCGGTGCCGTGCACACGCTCGAGCACGTGGCACCCACACGCACCCTGCTGGAAGTGCTGCGCGAAGACCTGCACTGCACCGGAACCAAAGAGGGCTGCGGCGAAGGCGACTGCGGCGCCTGCACCGTGGTGGTGGGCGAGCTGCGTGCTGGCAAGCTGCACACCCAAGCGGTGAACAGCTGCATCAAGCTGGCGCACTCAATGGACGGCCTGGCACTGTGGACGGTGGAAGACCTGGCCGCGCCCGACGGCAGCCTGCACCCGGCGCAGGCCGCCATGGTGGCCTGCCACGGCTCGCAATGCGGCTTTTGCACGCCGGGCTTTGTGATGAGCCTGGCGGCACTCGCGGAGCAGCCGCCGGGCAAGGCGATCAGCCGCGAGGCTGCGTCACACGCCTTGTCAGGCAATTTGTGCCGCTGCACTGGCTACCGGCCCATATTGGACGCGGCGCAGACGATGGGCGACTTGCCGCGCCAGAGCCTGGACACGCCCGCAGTGCGCAGCGGCCTGCGTGCGCTAACCCAAGTGGCACAAGCCGAAGCCGCCGCGCTGGCGCCCCGCCAGCCAGCCGCCAAACGCGCCCTAAAGCCCGTCGCCAGCGCCTATGCCGCACCCACCGACCTGGCCACCCTGCTGGCGCTACGCCAAACCTTTCCCGATGCGCAAGTGGTGGCCGGTTGCACCGATGTCGGTTTGTGGATCACCAAGCAGCACCGCGACTTTGCCCAGGTGCTGGACGTGACGCGCGTGGCAGAACTGCGCCAGATAGACCATTACCAGCACCACATGGCCATAGGCGCACCAGTCAGCCTGACCGATGCCTACGCCGCCTTGGTGGCGCAGCGCCCGCAGTTGCAAAGCTTTGCCCGGGGCTTTGCCGGTCTGACGGTGCGCAATGCGGGCACGCTGGGCGGCAACGTGGCCAACGGCTCACCGATTGGCGACTCCATGCCGCTGCTGATTGCCCTGGGCGCGCACCTGGTGTTGGCCAGCGCCAGCGGCTACCGCGTAATGCCGCTGGAGGACTTCTACCTCGCCTACCGCAAGACCGCGCTGCGCGCCGATGAAATCGTGGGCTGGATTACCGTGCCCAAGCCCATACCCGCACCGCGCAGCCGCAGCAAAATAAGCTTTGCCAACGGCGAGTTCTGCCGGGTCTACAAAATCTCCAAACGCCATGAAGACGACATCTCCGCAGTCTGCTTGGCATTGCAACTGCGCGTGGACAAAGGCCAAGTGGTGGACGCGTCCATAGGCGCAGGGGGCGTGGCCGCCACGCCCGTGCGTGCCCGCGCTACCGAGGCGGCGCTGCGGGGCCAGCCCTGGACTGCCACCACGGTGCGCGCCGCCATGGCCACGCTGCGCGCCGAATTCGCGCCGATTTCGGACATGCGCGCCAGCAGCGCCTACCGCCGCGAGGTGCTGGGCAACCTGCTGTGGCGCTACTGGCTGGAGAGCCAAGGCAGCATCGCCACCGACCTGCAAAGCCTGACCCTGGAAGGGCCACAGCCATGAAAAACGCCACGCCCGTGAAGCCCCGCAAGGCCACAAAGAGCGGCACGCTCGGAAAGTCCGCCGCACCAGCGCCATCAGCGGCTCCCAAGCCCCTGGCCAGCGGCCGCACCATCGCCCACGAGAGCGCACTAGCCCAAGTGGCGGGCGCAGCCACCTACATCGACGACATGCCCGAACTGCGCGGCACGCTGCACGCGGCGCCCATCCTGTCCACCCAGGCCCACGGCCATTTGCGTGGCGTGGACGCTACGGCAGCGCTGGCCATGCCGGGCGTGGTGGGCGTGGTCTTGAGCGGCGACGTGCCCGGCGACCCCATGCTGGCCGCCTTTGCGGGTGACGAGCCGGTGTTTGCCATCGACTCGGTGCAGCACGTGGGCCAGGTGGTTGGCCTGGTGGTCGCGAAAACCGTGATGCAAGCGCGCCGCGCCGCGCGCAAGGTGGCGCTGCACATCGACGCCCTGCCCGCCATCCTGACGGTGCACGACGCCCTGGCCGCGCAAAGCTATGTGCTGCCGCCGGTGCACGTGCGCCGGGGCGATGTGCAAAAGGGCATGGCAAAGGCCGCACACACCTTGCATGGCACCCTGGAAGTGGGCGGGCAAGAGCACTTTTACCTGGAGGGCCAAGTGGCCTACGCAGTGCCGCACGCGCAGGGCCAATGGTCGGTGTACAGCAGCACCCAGCACCCCGGCGAGGTGCAGCACTGGGTGGCGCATGCGCTGGGCCTGCACAACCACGCGGTGCGGGTGGAGTGTCGGCGCATGGGTGGCGGCTTTGGCGGCAAAGAGACGCAGGCCGGCCACGTGGCGGTGTGGGCTGCCGTGGCGGCGCACAAGTTCAAGGCGCCGGTCAAGCTGCGCCTGGACCGCGACGACGACTTTATGGTCACCGGCAAGCGCCACCCCTTTGCCTACGAATACACGGCCGGTTTTGACACCACCGGGCGCCTGACCGCGCTGGACTTGATGATGGCGGCGAACTGCGGCTTTAGCGCCGACCTGTCCGGCCCGGTGGCCGACCGCGCG
>Ga0164294_10003291_pt1 | contig 14401 bp, 14 predicted proteins | sample GEODES005metaG_FD_111479 | JGI IMG/M metagenome (GOLD analysis project Ga0164294, IMG submission 111479) | Oligotrophic lake water microbial communities from Sparkling Lake, Wisconsin, USA - GEODES005 metaG | ecosystem: Environmental > Aquatic > Freshwater > Lake | place: USA: Sparkling Lake...
AGCTCGCCGTACAGCGCCAGTGCGTTAAAGCCGTGGTCTTGCAGCCAGTCCACCAGGTCTTTGCATTGCTGCTTGGTGTTGCAAAAGGCCAGCGTGCTGACTGGGCGAAAGTGGATCAGCAACTGACCCACCGCGTCAAAGCGGTTGGCGCGGGTGACCTCGTAAAAGCGCTGCTCAATCTGGCTTTGCGCCTGCGGGGCTTCGATTTTGATGTGCTGCGGCGCCTTCAAAAATCTCTGCGCCAGCTTCTCGATGCCTTCGGGGTAGGTGGCGGAGAACAAAAGGGTTTGGCGGGCTGGTGGTGTTTGCTGGACGACCTTGCGGATGTCCTCAAAAAAGCCCATGTCCAGCATGCGGTCGGCCTCGTCGAGCACCAGGGTGTTCAGGCCCTCAAGCGCTAGGTAGCCACGCTCCAAGTGGTCCATGATGCGCCCGGGCGTGCCCACCACAATGTGCGCGCCGTTTTCCAGCGAGGCGCGCTGGCCGCGCAGCGGAATGCCGCCGCACAGGGTGACCACCTTCACGTTGTCTTGCGCGCGCGCCAGGCGGCGGATTTCCACGGTGACCTGGTCGGCCAGTTCGCGCGTGGGGCACAACACCATGGCTTGCACCGCAAACCAGCGCGGGTTGAGTTTGGCGAGCAGCGCCAGGGCAAAGGCGGCTGTCTTGCCGCTGCCGGTTTTGGCCTGGGCAATCAGGTCTTGCCCGGCCAGCGCCGCGGGCAGGCTGGCGGCCTGGATGGGCGTCATTTCCAGGTAGCCCAGTTGCTCCAGATTGGCCAGCGTGGCCGGGGCCAGCGGCAGGGAAGAAAAGGCCTTGGTAGCGGGAGCGTTTGTAGTTGTAGCAGTCATGCACCCATTATCGAGCGCACGGTGTGGACTGCTGACGGCCCCAGTGGCAGGGGCCGTGGGAGCTTGCGCCTATTTGTTGATCGCCAGCAGTTCCACTTCAAACAACAGCGTGGCGTTCGGCGGTATCACGCCGCCTGCACCGCGTGCGCCGTAGGCAATGGCAGCCGGGCAGGTCAGCTTGGCCTTGCCGCCGACCTTCATTTTTTGCACACCCTCTGTCCAGCACGCAATCACGTTGCGCAGCGGAAAGTCGATGGGCTCGTTGCGCTTGTACGAGCTGTCAAATTCGCGCCCGTCCGGAAAGGTGCCTTTGTAATGCACTTTGACGCTGTCGGCTGCCGTGGGGCTGGCGCCTGTGCCTTCTTTCAAGGCGCGGTAGACCAGGCCGGTGGCGGTAACCACGGCGCCGGGTTCTTTGGCAGCTGTGTCGGTGACTGCGTCTGCCGTTGAGGCGCTGCTGAGGGCGAGGAGGGTGGCGGTGGCGGCTGCCAGAGTCGCAATGCGGAGGGATGTTTTCATGGGTGAATAAGTAGTAGAAATTGAAATCGAAATATTTACAAAGCGTCGCCTGGCAGCGACGCTACGTCGGGGCTGGCTGCAAGCCAGGCGTCAATCCCGGCCAGTTCGCCATGCGCTTGGCGTTCCTTGACATAGGCCTCGGTCTTCAGGGCCGCGACTTTTTCTGCGATGGCGGTCACCAAGAATTGGTTGATTGACACTTTTTCTTCCTGTGCCACCAAACGGGCGTATTCCATCAGCGAGTCAGGAACGCGCAAAGCACAGTTGGACATCAATTTTCTCCTTTATTCAAAAGTTGCAAAAAGGCCGCTGGCGTGGGTACCGGAAGCGCAAATTTTGCCGCAGCATCAAAACTTGCCAGCCTCCGGGGCAGGGGCTTCATTCTCGCAGGCCACACCGCCCATCGGCTAAGGTGTACTCCATGCCCCAACGCGCCAAACCCTCCGGCCACCACCACGTGTATGTCATTGAGCTGTCGAAAGACGTGCTGCTCGATGCCAAATTTATGCGTTGCAACCCCGGCTACATCCACGGCAAGCCCTGTGTGTATGTGGGTATGACCGGCCTGGACCCCGACATTCGCTTCGACAAACACAAAGCCGGCATACAGGCCAATGCCTATGTGCAGCGCTTCGGCCTGCGCCTGCTGCCCGATTGGTACGAAGCCTACAACCCCATGCAATACCAAGCCGCCGTGGATATGGAAATTGAACTGGGCATTGGCTTGCGCGAGGCGGGGTTTGGGGTTTGGCAGGCGTGAGCGCTTTTAGGGGGTCGACGGCATATGGGTGCTGCCCACATTTCTCAAACCCGCGCGCAGTGTAGGGCGCTGAGCTGGACGCCAGCCCTTTGACGAGTCGGCCGGTCACGTGGTGCAAGCGGGCCTGGTGCCGCGCGCTCGGAGCTTGCTGGCTCGACCTACTGGTGTTTTCACCGGACCGTTTTCGTCCGGTTGTTAAGGACTGCTGCCTGGGCCGAAGCTGGCTTAGGGGCCCGCCATCTCACTGCCCCAAAGCCAGCCTTAAATTTAGAAGCTGTATCAAACACCTTGACAATCAAATGGCGACGAACCCTTGCCCAGGTTTATTCGCTGCGCTCGGGGATGACCTTAAGGATGTCATAACTCCGCTCGAATGCTTCCGCCGGTGGTTTTTGGAAACACATTTTTTCCCCATCCCACCGCTGCCCGCACCAGCACTCACCTTCCGAATTGATGATGCAGGTACCGGTCCCGCAACAACGAGGATCTTCACTCATTTACGCTCCTAACATTTCTTTGACCCCGGACATGGGACCGCAAATACCAAACAATCACCGCGTGGTTAGTGTCATTCTTGGACATTGTCAAGGAGCGTGATTCCTTCATGATTCGCAACCATTTCCAGGGCACTCTCAAATAGAGCGCGCGCGGAACCCGACACTGAACTGAGGTATGCATGAAGGTGCGCATCTTCTGCAGACTTGTTTAAGCATTCGTGGCTGTATTGCTCAAAATTCGCCAGCTGAGTAATGATTTCTGCAACATGCCGCGGGCATTCACAAAGAACATTGGTGGAGATATTGGCCACGCGGGTGAGCGTTGATACGCTGTATTTCCTGGGGGGTATCACACTGCCGACTACCAGGCCAGTTGACTCCTTCTCTGTACCCATTATCAAGGCCGAATTGATTAAATCTGCCAACTCAGAATCCGCCATAGGTTCTTTGCGAACAATCATTCCAGAGCGCTTCATAACTTCAATGACTTTTTCCTGGCCGAAATTGTATAAAACGATCACTTGACTCGCTTTGCAGTTTTGAGCCAGTCTATGAATGTCAATTTGCATGCCCGCATGAAGAGAGCTAACTTTTACCAGGAGAAAGGGTACTTGTCGCTCGAAGGTCGATCCCAGCGCATGTGTTAAGTCATTAAAGATGTTGGTGATCTTTAAGTCTTTTGGGATGAAGCCTAGGGTAAATTTTTTCGACTCGATACGGCTAGCCAAAGGCACTCCAACGACGACCATAGATGCGCTTTGACCGGCGATGCGTGCGTCTGTGCGTAAACGGCTGGCATCTTGTCCTTGCATCAACAATGCATTGAGGTCCTGTGATGAAAGCTTGGCAAGTCCGCTGATTGCATGCCCTCGTTCCGTGAGTCGCCTGAGCAAGGTGGCCCTGAGCACATCGTCGTCGGTATAGAGGCGGTGCTGACCTTGTGACTTTTGAGGGGCGAAAGTGCCGTACCGCATTTCCCAAACCCGAAGGGTTGGGGTGGGTACACCACTCAAACTAGAAACCGCGCCAATCTTGTGCAATGTGCGACTAGGTTTTTCTTTGCTGTTCATTTTTGAGTAAAAGTTGAGTAGATAAAAACGAATATTTTACTACATTGCAAAGAAATTTTCTCTTCAGTGGTAAATTTCGCACATCTTAACTTGTTCAGCCGTTATGCCTCTAAGCCTGCTCGCCATCAAAGGTCTCCATGCCGTAGGGGTCATTGCGGCACATTCGAAACAACATCCGCTGCCCACAACCACACTGGCCCGGCACCTTGGACTGAGCGTGTCCAGTACAGAGATAGTCGCAAGAAAACTCAGAAGCGGCGGTCTGATTTACGCCCACCGTGGACCAGGCGGTGGACACCGGCTTCGCCAGCCTGTTGAGCACCTGGCGGTTTGGGATGTCGTTTCTTACTTCAAAGACAGCGGCCAGCCAACCCCGACTGAACATGGCAGCCCAGAGCGTGAGGCGGTCGTCGATTTGGTAGGCCAATTGGACCAAGCGCTCTGTAACTTCCTGCAGGCCTACCCCTTAGCTGACGTACTCAAGCAACTGCCTGCGGATGAGCCCCAGCGTGCGCAATCCAAGACGGGCAATACGGGCTTTCAACTTAAGCCCTTTCGCCAGTCTGCTCCACCGTTGGTTCCAAGTTGGGTGTTTGACTTGGCGAAGTTCAGCGGCGCGGCGCATGCATGAGGAGGTCGTATGAAAATTTCGTATGTGTTGATGAATAAAACCGGCAAGGGTCGCAAGATTCCCGCAGGGCATGCATGGCAATGGATTCACGAAGTTGAAGATGAGTACCAAACCTTTGGTGTTTTTAAAAAGCTGAAGAAAACGATCCGCGACTGCCGATTGGCACTGGTGAACCTACACATCGAGCAGCGGGGTTGTTCTGAAGAGCTTTTAGAGCGCGCAACCTTCGCCTACAAAGGCCCCATCCTTTATGACGAAAGTATCTCGCCTAACCGAATAATCCATGTGCATGAAGATACGCTTGAAGACCAAAACACCGAGACCACTTAACCATGCAAACGGCAGCCAAACCGACTACTGTCCTATACGACGGCTCCTGCCCTATTTGTAGTCGCGAGATACAGCAATACAAAAAAGGGGATCTTCAAGGTGACATTTGCTGGCTTGATGTTTCAAGTCCGAAATTCGTAGCACCTCCTGGGCATACCACCGAAGCTTTAATGCACCGGTTCCATGTCATCAGGCCTGACGGCTCAATAGTCTCAGGTGCAGCTGCGTTTGTTCATTTGTGGGAACAACTGCCCGGCTGGAGAAACCTGGCTCGTGTGGCGCGATTGCCGGGCATGTTGAACTTAATGGAGTACGGCTATGAAAAATTCCTTCGTTTTCGCCCAAGTTTTCAAAAAATATTCTCTTGATAATTAATTCTCAATTCCGTTGGTTTTTGCTTGATGTTTATAAAAGGAAAATACTATGAAAAAAATGTAATCGCAAGTGAACGCGTTTTTATACTGCAAACTTTGGCATTTGGTATGGGTGCAGTCTTGGCAACGCAAGCAAGTGCACAGGCCATGCTTGCCGAGTCAGACCCCCAAGCCAGCGCCCTTGGCTACAAAGCCGACGCGACTCAAGTTGATAAAGCGAAACAAACAAAATATGCAGCGGGACAGATTTGCGCAAATTGCACCTTGTTTCAAGGCGCACCTAGCGCCGCCGCTACAGGGTGCCCGCTTTTTGCAGGCAAACAAGTAGCTGCCAAAGGGTGGTGCACAGCTTACGCGAAAAAAGTGTAAAACCGTGCAACGATATTTAATTTAAATCGACAACTACATTGATCGGAAGAGTAAAACAATGTCAATCCAAAAATTACCTGTTACTTTTAACGTAAAAAACTATTGGCAGCAACTGCCAGATGTGAGTCTTAGTCACATCCTGTTGAGAGTTCCTTTGTCCCTTTTGTTCATCAACCAGGGACTTAGTAAGTTCCCGTTCGATCCGTTAGTCGGACAAGCTATGGGTATACCCGCACTGGTTTGGTGGTTTGTATGTTATGGAGAAGTCGCGGCCGGACTTGGGCTGTTAGCCGGTGGACTCGCAACCATGCCCAAGGTTAAAGACATCGCGGCCGTAGCGGTTTTGGGAGATTTGCTCACTCGCTTTAGTGGAATTGTGATGTGCTGCGTTGTGACGGGAATCATCTGGACTGTCCTAAAGCCCGAAAGCTTGGTGACATTCATTTTGACCGATTACTTGCACTTTTCACTCTGGGCTGGTGGACTTTATTTTGGGCTCAGAGGAAACTGGGCAGTTGCAGTTGATAAAAAGCTCTGATGATCCAATGGATATGCAAAGCTTGACGGTGACTGATAGTGCGGTATTCACCGCTTTTCTAACAAAAGAACTTCGGTCGGACCATGCTGGTGAAACCGGAGCGGTTTACATTTACAAGGGAATCTCTGCGATCGCGAGGCTCTCGAGCGACATCGAACTAATTAGCTTTGCCAAAAATCACGGAGCTACCGAATCGAAGCATTTGGAACTTATGGAGTCGGTGTTAGCGAAAGATCAGCAAAGCCGCCTTCTTTGGCTGTGGTGCATAGCAGGATGGCTTATTGGTGCGATACCAGCGCTGTTTGGTCGGAAAGCCGTCTATGTAACGGTTGTCGCAGTTGAAACTTTTGTTGAACAGCACTACCAGGCCCAGATAGATTATTTGCTCATCAACCGCTCACACAACGGTTTGTTGCAGCTTCTCCGACGCTGCCAGGAGGATGAGATTGCTCACAAAGCCGAGGCATCCATCGCGAAAGGCGATGCGAAACCAGGTTTCATACTTCGGGCCTGGTGTTCGTTGATGGGCATCGGTTCCCGCGGTGCCGTCGCCGTGTGCAAACGCATTTGAAGGATTTAGGCCATGACAACCATCCCAGGAGAAATTGAACGATTCAACCGACTGAGTGAGACTTGGTGGAACAAGCACGGGCCGATGCGCCCTTTGCATGTGGTCAATACACTGCGGTTGGATTATGTTATCGCTCAAGTGGCCCGCCATGTTGGTCGTAATCCGGCGAATGCTCTTTATGGCTTGCGAATTTTGGACGTGGGTTGCGGAGGCGGACTGCTGGCTGAACCCATGGCACGGCATGGCGCTATCGTCGTAGGTGTAGACGCGTCACCCGGTAACGTTTCGGCAGCTCAGCGACATGCGGCGTTGCATGGTGTTGCCGTTGAGTACAGGCTAGGTGAGCCCGCCGATGTTTTATCACCCGAAGAAAAATTTGATGTGGTGATGGCGCTGGAGGTGGTGGAACATGTCACTGATATGCCTGCCTTCTTGGCCACCGCTGCACGCAGCTTGGCGCCTGGCGGTATTCTCTTTGTCTCCACCATCGATCGGACTTGGAAAAGTTACATTTTTGCTATTGTGGGCGCGGAGTACGTGCTGAAGGTGCTACCGCGCGGCACTCATCAGTGGTCTATGTTCGTGCGTCCCGAAGAGCTGTGTGCGGCACTTTTGCCTCAAGGCTTGATACGACAAGACCTTCGCGGCATGCGCTATCAACCCTTGCAACACCGCGCGTCCTGGTGCTCGAGCACCGCTGTTAACTATATTGCCACCTATACCCACAGCGTTACAAGCGATCATCTCAGATGATGAATCATAGTAACTTTCTGAAAAATTCAAGATACTCATTTTTGGTCCAGTGGACGTCTCTAGCACTATCCGATAAATAACATTATTGTCAAGTATAAAACTCAGGAATATCGCATAACTTGTATCGCAAGTGCATATGCAGCTTACTCAGAAGTAAAGAGCATTGAGATAACTTTGAGAAAATTCTCCGTTCGCAATGGAGATGTGGCATTCGGCGTTCACCTAAAACTGGATGAGACTGCAATCAATACAATTTGGTCTAGTAAAAAACCTTGTAGCAAATGATTTTTCTTTTTTTGACTTGTATTTTTGCTTAACCGTTTTTTACTTACATAGGATTTCCAACTTGGAAGGAGCGCTAAATGTTTGATACCTACTTGCGCGTTGCCGCCATTTAAGTGGCTCAAGGGCGTGTCAAAAGGCGGCTGTCTGCAGCACTTGCACAAGAGCGTCCAGTCGTAAACAACGAGCCGTCGGTTTGCGCGCTCTGTGATCGATCAATTTCACCAGCCTTGCGGGATGCTCACCACTTGGTACCAAAGTCACGAGGCGGCACCAGCACGGTTTATATGCACCGTGCGTGCCACAAGCAAATTCATGCTTTGTTCACGGACACTGAGTTGGCCAAATACTACTCCAGCCTTGAGGCGCTTTGCGCACATCCAGAGATGGCAAGATTTATCAACTGGGTCAAAGACAAGCCAAGAGACTTTAATCCACCAGCACGGCGCAGCCGCAACAAAGGAAATTCTTAATCGTTTAGATCGCCACCAACGCCCTTGCCTACTCTTCGAATCGTGCTCATGCCCTCGTGCTGTACGAGATACGGCTTGATTGCTTTGCCGCACAGAGAAAAAAAGCGGACCGAAGTCCGCTTTTTATTTTGAACAGAAGTGCTTACTTCTTCATTTCCATCAGCTTTTTGCAATCAGCCTTCATCTTGTCGTCGGCCTTAGCAGGGTCCATCTTGGCGCATTTTTCGGTCAACTCTGCTTTTTCCTTGTCCGACATAGCACCGCCGTGGGATCCGGCAAAAGCGCCAACAGAAGCCAGTGAGAAAGCTGCTACTGCGAGCATAGACAGTAATTTATTCATATTCAATATCCTAGGAATTAATCGGTAGAAACGCAGCACAATAGCCGCCAACACAATGTACCGCAAACATGAATTCCAGATATCTACAACGGTCAATTTGTGCCGGATTTGCTTTATGCGGCAGTCTGCTGACAGCTCCGGCCCAATCGGCGCCGCGAACACCTGTGAACGACGCCACCGTCATCGAAAAGTTGCCGTTTCGTGCCGGTGACAGCCGCGCCCGGGAACTAGATGAATTGCGCGCGCGTGCTCGCAAAGCGCCCGTTGACGCGGCCGTTGCAGCGGCACTCGCCCAAGCCTACTTTGATACCGCGCAGGCCCGTGGTGATCCCCGTTACATCGGTTATGCAGATGCCGTCGTCAGCCCATTCGAGCAGCAGATGTCTGCGGACCTACTGGTGATACGGGGCATGCTGCGCCAATACCGCCACCACTTCGATGATGCGCTTGGAGACTTTGCCGCTGCGTTCGCGCAAGACCCCGAACGAGCAGGTGCCCATGCATGGCGGGGCGCCATCTATTTGGTGGTGGCGCAGTATGAAAAGGCTCGTAAGGAGTGCGTTGCCCTGCGAGAACTGCAACGCCCGGTATTGCAGGGTGGATGTAACGCACTGGTGCAGGCTTACACCGGCCAATTGAGTTCTGCATATGCAACGCTGCAAAAGACGCTGGCTCTTGCGCGCTATGACGACCAACGCCTGTGGTTGCTGACCCGCCTTGGTGAGGTTTCTGCCTGGCTTGGGCAGAACGCCCGGGCCGAGCGCCACTACCGCGATGCGCTGGCGCTGGGTCGGGATGATGGCTATCTGCTGGCAGCATGGGCAGACTTCTTGCTGGACAACAAGCGACCGGTCGAAGTTGTCAAATTGCTGGCCGGATGGGAGGCGTCCGACCCATTGCTGCTGCGGTTGACCGAAGCAGAAACCTTGCTGCAAGTACCTGCAGCAAAAGCGCATGTGCAAGCGCTGGACGACCGTTTTGCTGCGGCTAGGCTGCGTGGTGATACGACCCACCGAGCTGAGGAAGCCCGGTTTCAATTGCATCTGCGAAAAAATGCTGTACTGGCTGTGCAACTAGCCGCTGAAAATTACAAGGTGCAAAAAGAACCGCGCGACCTGCGTGTACTGTTGGAAGCTGCTCTGGCCGCCCGCGATCCTGATGCTGCTAAGCCCGCTCGCGACTGGCTGCAAAGCACCGGCTTTGAAGACACCCGAGTTCGAACGCTGGCCGCCAAAACGCTGCAATTGACACCCGCAGCTTCAAAGCCCGTGGTGAAACCATGATGCGCCAACTTGCAATTTTCTGGGTCCTGCTTTTCTGCCAGATGACAGCCTGGGCGCATAAGGCCAGCGACAGCTATTTAGTGGTGGATGTCAAAGGCAGCGCGATCACCGCGCAATGGGATATAGCTTTGCGCGACATTGACTTTGCGTTGGGCCTAGACCGCGATGGCAACGCAGAGATTACCTGGGGAGAATTGCGCGCACGCCAGAACGATTTAGCCGCCTGGGCGCTGAGCCGGTTTGAACTCACGCGCAATGGAACCTGTTTGCTTCAGTTCACCGGTTTACAAGTCGACGAACACACCGACGGCGGCTATGCGGTGTTACACCTTAAGGGCGTGTGTCCGGGCTCAACGGGTGCCTTGGGCTTGGAATACCGCTTGTTGTTCGATATGGACAGTTTGCACCGCGGCTTGCTGCGCCTGACATTGGATGATGCAACCCATACCACGGTACTGTCGCCCACCAGCGGTGTGCTGTGGTTCGGTACCGCGCAGGCGTCGCGCTGGGAGCAGTTCATCCAATACCTTGTCGAAGGTATCTGGCACATCTGGATCGGTTTTGACCATATCTTGTTTCTCCTCTCCCTACTTTTGCCTGCGGTGCTGGTATTGCAAATGAGACGCTGGCAGGGTGCCACCAGCTTTGGGATGGCTTTTCGCGAGGTACTTTGGGTGGTGACTTCCTTCACTGCAGCGCACTCCATAACCTTGTCTCTGTCCGCACTTGGTTTGGTTTCCCTGCCTTCCAGGCTGGTTGAGACTGCTATTGCACTGTCAGTGGTGCTTGCGGCTGCCAACAACCTGTCGCCTGTGGTGGAGCGCCGCCGCTGGTTGGTGGCATTTGGTTTCGGCTTGATTCACGGCTTCGGCTTTGCCAGTGTATTGGCCGAACTAGGTTTGCCTGCCGACGCGTTCGTGCTTTCGCTCCTGGGATTTAATGTCGGCGTGGAACTGGGGCAAATGGCCATCGTTGCAGGCTTTTTTCCGGTGGCTTTTTTGCTGCGAAACACCCGCTTTTATTTGAGCGGGGTTTTCGTACTGGGCTCGTGGCTCACCATGCTGGTAGCTATGATCTGGTTGCTGGAGCGTGCTTTTGACCTGAACCTGTTTCCTGCCTGAATCCAAAAGAGAAATAGCCCGTAAGTGCACTGTTTTTCTAGAAGTAAACCAAACTCTACTTTTATGCATGAACGATTCCCGTGCAGTCCCATGGTAGCGACCTTGATACGAACCTCATGAAAAATTCGATAACTCGCAGGTCAGAGACTGGCACCGCTGCGCTCTCGGCAGGCTGCATCTCCCGAATTATTGAAATGGCCTGGGAGGACAGAACTGCATTTGAAGCGATAGAGGCCCAGTTCGGCTTGAATGAATCTGGGGTGATTGATCTGATGCGGCGGCATCTGAATCGCGCGTCTTTCCGGTTGTGGCGCATGCGGGTGGCAGGACGCCGCACCAAGCATGTCGCGCTACGTGGTGCCGTTTATTTACGTCATCGCGCCACCCACACGCGGCCATAGAGGTCGGAAGTTTGATATTGCAACTTGCACAAGCGTGGTCCAGTCGAGATCTACGGGTAGGTGTCTTTGGCGGTCACACGCGCGTACGCAAATTAACCAGCAGTTTTTATCACTGAATCTGAATGGCCCAGCAGCCCCGACTACGAGGCTAGCAATGTCAACTTTGCGCTGAACTGCCTTCCCGGTTTGCGCACAGCCCGGGCCGACCGTGGCATACCGCTGCTGGTGCGCCCGGGCTTTGCGGTCGCGCTCACTGCGTAACTGGCGGACTCAATTAATGAGAGCGTCCATTCCATTCAGGGGGCCGCGTTACCGGCAATTGGCGAATGACCGCGCTTGGTCTGAAGTGATTGTTGACTTAGTTCAAGGTCTAAAATTTGCCTCGATTTTGGTCTACAGCACGAAACAAAAACACATATGACGGTTTGGGCATACGAGGTTTTGCATGCAAAAGAATTACTATGACCGTCCACCTTGGTTGCCGGATTTTGATGTGACCACCCTTTCATCGGCATCCAAGTTTTTGATAGTCTACGGCGCATTAATGTGGCTGGCTTGCGGTGTTTCTTTCATCCTCTCGCTCAACGATATGCGTACCTTGCGCGAGGTGGGTATCTGGGTTAAGCCCATGAAATTCATGGCGGCTACGGCCTTGTTTGCCTGGACCACCGTATGGCTTGCCGAATTGGCCAATTCAGCGCTCACGCACGGACAGGCCTACATGGGCATTTGCACTTTGCTCGTGGTAACGTCCTTTTTCGAGGTGGCGTACATCACCTACCAGGCATCCCAAGGGGTGGCGTCACACTACAACACCAGCGATTCCTGGCACGCCTTCATGTTTGGCCTCATGGCAATTGGGGCGGTGGGGCTCACCGCGTCGCAAGGATGGTTAGCTTGGGAAGTATGGCAAGCACGAGGCACTAACCCACTGCCAGTAACAGCATGGGGCGTCATCGTTGGCTTGATTCTCACCCTCATACTCGCCACCATCAGCGGATTCATGTTGGGAGGGAACCAACCGCCCGCGGGCCCCGGATTACCCATTGTCGGTTGGCACCTTTACAAAGACATTCGTCCATCCCACTTTTTGGGCGTACATGCCCAACAACTCATTCCAATATGGGGAATATTCGTTGATCGATTCTTTGGGACCTATGCGACACCCGCACTGGCCGCAGGGTGCGGCCTGTATGTGGTTTTGTGGGGGCTTCTGACCGTGAGCAGTCTGAAGACTTGAAGTCAATTCGATACATAGCCGTTTTAGGCCTCGACTGGAGATGCCCGAAAGCGTCATTTTCCGCTTCCACACTGTAGACCTCCGCAAATCACTGCAGATCGCCCCAAGCAGCCATTCTCGGACCCGAAGCCCAAGCAAAAAGCCCCGCCAGTCTCACAACCGCGGGGCTTTTCGCTATGAAGCCAAAGAGCGTTTACACCAACAACGCATTCACCCTTTTCACATAAGCCGCCGGATCCGCCGGCATGCCGCCTTCCGCCAAAAGTGCCTGGTCAAACAGAATGTGCGCCAGGTCGTTGAAGTGCACCGAGCCGTCCAGTTTTTTCACCAGCGGGTGGTCGGCGTTGATCTCTAGCACGGGTTTCACTTCGGGCGCCGCCTGGCCCGCTTGCTTGAGCATGCGGGCGAGCTGGGTGCTCATGCCGTGGTCTTGCACCACCAGGCAGGCCGGGCTGTCGACTAAGCGGGTGGTTACGCGCACGTCTTCGGCCTGCTCTTTCAGGGCTTCTTTCAGCTTGGCCAGCAGGGGCTTGATGGCTTCAGAAGCTTCTTCGGCGGCTTTTTTCTCGGCTTCGTCTTGCAGCTTGCCCAGGTCTACCGCGCCTTTGGCGACGCTTTGCAGGGGCGTGTCGTCAAAGTCGGTCAGGTAGTTCAGCGCCCACTCGTCCACGCGGTCGGTCATGAGCAAGACTTCGATGCCTTTCTTCTTAAACACTTCGAGCTGCGGGCTGTTTTTGGCAGCGGCCAGGTTGTCGGCGGTGATGAAGTAGATGGCCTCTTGGCCCTCTTTCATGCGCGCTTTGTAGTCGGCCAGCGACACGCTCACGGTGTCCGTGGTGGTGGAAGCAAAGCGCAGCAGCTTGGCCAGGCGGTCTTTGTTGGCGTAGTCCTCGCCCATGCCTTCTTTGAGCACGGCGCCAAATTCTGCGTAGAACTTGCTGTATTTGCCCACCTGCGCCTTGTCTTCTTCGGACACCACGTCGGTCACGCCGTCGGCGCTGGCCTCGGGTGCCTTGTCGTGCTTGGCCAGGTCTTCGAGCATACCCAAGACGCGCTTGGTGCAGCCTTCGCGGATGGCTTTGACGTCGCGGCTTTCTTGCAGTAGTTCTCTAGACACGTTTAGGGGCAAATCGGCCGAATCGACCACGCCTTTGACAAAGCGCAGGTAGTTGGGCATGAGCGCCTCGGCGTCGTCCATGATGAACACGCGCTTCACATACAGCTTGATACCCGCCGTTTTTTCGCGGTTGTACAAGTCCATGGGCGCTTTGCCGGGGATGTAGAGCAGCTGGGTGTATTCGGTGCTGCCTTCCACGCGGTTGTGGGTGTGGGCCAGCGGCGCTTCAAAGTCGTGGCTGATTTGTTTGTAGAAGTCGTCGTATTGCTCTTGGCTGATGTCCTTCTTGGCGCGCGCCCAGATGGCGTTGGCCTTGTTGACGGTTTCCCACTCGCCGGTCTTGACCATGCCTCCGGGCTGGCGGCCGCCTTTTTCGTCATTGGGGTCAATCAGTTCGCCGTCTTTCCATTCTTCCTTTTCCATCTGGATGGGCAGGCTGATGTGGTCGGAGTATTTGCTGATGATGCCCTTGACCTTCCAGGCCTGGGCGTAGTCTTGGGCGTCGTCGCGCAGGTGCAGGGTGACGCTGGTGCCGCGGTGCTCGCGGTTAATGGTTTCCACCTCAAACGCGCCGCCACCGCTGGCGCCGCCGTCGCTCACCCAGCGCACGCCTTCTGCCGCGTGCAAACCAGCGCGGCGGGATTCGACGGTGATCTTGTCGGCCACGATAAAGCCGGAGTAAAAGCCCACGCCAAACTGGCCAATCAGCTGCGAGTCGGCCTTTTGGTCGCCGCTGAGTTTGGAGACAAAGTCTTTGGTGCCGCTCTTGGCAATGGTGCCCAGGTTGTCAATGGCTTCTTGTTGGCTTAGGCCAATGCCGTTGTCGGTGATGGTGAGCGTCTTGGCGTCTTTGTCAAAGGTGACGCGGATTTTGAGTTCGG
>Ga0164294_10003292_pt1 | contig 14399 bp, 18 predicted proteins | sample GEODES005metaG_FD_111479 | JGI IMG/M metagenome (GOLD analysis project Ga0164294, IMG submission 111479) | Oligotrophic lake water microbial communities from Sparkling Lake, Wisconsin, USA - GEODES005 metaG | ecosystem: Environmental > Aquatic > Freshwater > Lake | place: USA: Sparkling Lake...
AGCGCCATGGGCCCCGGCCCACTCGACGAAAGGCCGCGCCGCAGCGCCGTACATCATGTCGAGCGCCAACGTGCCCTCGCGCAGCGCGCTCGCGGGCACCGGCACCTCGCCCGCGTTCAGGCTGCTGGCGCTGGCGTTGATCAGCACATCGAAGGCGCTGCCCGGTTGTTGCAGGCTGGCGCTTTGCAGTCGCACGCCGTGTGCCGCAGCCCACTGCGCGTGTCGTGTGGCCAGCGCTTCGGCCTTGTCGACGGTGCGGTTGCACAGCACCACCTCGGCGGGGCGCGCGGCGATCAATGCGCCCAGCGCGCCAGCGGCAGCGCCACCGGCGCCGATCAGCAGCACGCGCGCGCGCGCCAGCGACACGCCGGCGTTGTGCTCGATGTCGCGAACCAGCCCCGCGCCGTCGGTGTTGTCGGCCAGCCAGCCGTCGGCATCGAAGCGCAGCAGGTTGGCCGCTTGCGCCAGCGCTGCGCGTTCGCTCGTGCGCGCGCCCAGGGCAAATGCCTCGAACTTGAAGGGCACGGTGACGTTGCAGCCGCGGCTCACGTTCCCCGCGTCGGCCGAGCTGCCGCAGGCATCGAATTCGCCCACGCTGCCGCCGCGCGAGGCGGCGAAGTCGCGCACGGTCGACGCAAAGCCGCCTTCATCGAGCGGACACAGCAGCCGCCCATAGCGCAGCGATTGCCCGGTCTGCGCGGCGAACATCGCATGGATGAACGGTGATTGGCTGTGCGCCACCGGGTGACCGGCCACGGCGTAATGGTCGACGTTGTTCATCAAAGGGGCTTTCAGCGGGAGGGGCCTTGCATCGTGGTTTCGAGACCGTCTTCGCGGGTGAATCGAAAGCGCGAGGTGATCACCAGTTGATCGGCCTGCGCCCGCATCTTGGCGGTGAAGGGCCCGAAGGGTGCAGCAGCGCGAACGATGGCGATCGCCTGCAAGTCAAGCGCTCTGGAGTTTGAGGGCCGCACCACATCGGTATCGATGACCCGGCCTGCGGCATCCACCGTCACGTTCATCGTCAGCTCGCCATACAGCTTTTGACCGCCTTGCTCGGGAAAGTGCGAGGTGCCGCGCTCTTCGATGCGCCGGCGCAGCTGGTCGTAGTACTGCGCGTAGACCGCCTCGCGCGTGGCGGGGCTGATGTAGCGCTTCTTGGGGCGCGCATTTTCTTCATTCACCCGTTTCTCGATCTCGGCAAGCAGCTGGATCAGCTGGCGCCGACGTTCTTCCTTGGCACGCTGGTCGGGCGAGCCCTGGTCCTGGCTGGTGACCGGCAAGGGCATCAGCGCCAATTCGCGGCGCACCTGGGTGAGCAATTGCTGCTGTGCCTGCTGCAGCTGCTCGATTTGCCGGCGCGAGGTTTCCTCGGCATCGCCGGCCTCGTTGCGCGAAGACGGCAACAGCGGTGACGTGGCGCGGCCGCTGTCCGCCTGGCCACCGCCGGCCAGTGCCACCTGGGCGATCGCCTGCGCGCGCTCAGGCGGGGTGGTCGATCGCGAGTTGACCAAAATGACTTCGAGCGGCGTGTCTTCAAAGATGCGGTTGAACCGCTCAGGGTCGACGAAACGGATGGTCAGCAGCGCTGCGTGCACCGCCACCGAGAAGATCAGCGCCACCCACAGCGTCGACAGCTTGCCGAACATGCTTTCAGTCCGTGTGGGGTGGCTCGGCCGTGCGCTCAGGCGGCAGGCATTGCGGCATCTGGAACGCCTTCGGCCGCAGCGTCCTGCAAATCGATGGCCAGCGTCAGCGGGCCCGCGCTGTCGGCGCCCTCGTCGGCGTTTTCATCGGGTTCGACCGCGTCATCGGCTTCGGTGGTGGGGTCGTCGATGCGCGACAGCACGCTGGCGTGCAGGTCGAGCGTGAGCAAGTCGGTGCCGGTGAGGCGCACGCGCACCCGCGCACCGCGTGGCAAGGCCTCGGCACCGATGGCGCGAAACACCAGTGGCAACGTGTCGGCGCGCACCAGGCCGTCCTTCATCACCGCGGCTTCGAGCTCGGCGATGTTTTCTTGCGCCAAGTGCTTGAGCGTCCAGTAGCGCTCGATCGCCGACTGAAACGCGTTGTAGGCGCTGTAGGCGGCCTCGAAGCCCGAGATGATCGCGAACATCGCGGTGTCCTTGGGCTTGAACGGCGCGGCCAGCGCGGCGGTGCGGCCGTGCCGCACGCAGGCAATGATCTGCCACTGGTTGACCAGATCGACGTAGCGGCGCAGCGGCGAGGTGGCCCAGGTGTATTGCGCGACGCCCATGCCGGCGTGCGGCGCCGGCCGCGTGCCCATGCGCACCTTGACACCCGGCGCCATGCTGGCCTGGCTGCGGTAGATGCCGGGCACGCCGTGGGTTGCGATCCAGCCGCCCCAGGTGCTGTTGGCCAGGATCATGGCCTCGGCCACGATGAGATCAAGCGACGAGCCGCGAGCACGCGTGCTGATGAGCACGCGCTCGTCGCCGCGCGGTGAATCGGCGGGCTCGTCGCCTTCGACGGCTTCGAGCCGAAAGTTGTAGTCGGGCCGGTTGAAGTTTTCGGGCTTGCCGCGCAACACCTCGCGGCCGGCCTTCAGGTGGCGCGCGAGCCGGTAGGCAAAGGCCAGCTCGGGGGCGAAGTCGTAGTCAGCCGGCTGCTCACCGGTGAGCGTGGCTTCGGTGATCACGCTGTCTAGCTGGTCGTGCCGCAAGTTCGCTGCGATCGGCACGCGGTCGAGCCGGGTTTCGCTGGCGGTGACTTCGAGCGTGGCTTCGTCCATCGTCACGTACAGCGACACGGCCGGGCACTCGCGCCCGGCCATCAGCGTGTAGACCTGCACCACGTCGTCCGGCAGCATGGTCAGCTTGTGGCCCGGCATGTAGACCGTGGAAAAACGGTCGCGCGCCAACTTGTCGACGGCACTGTCGGGCGAGATGGCCAGCGCGGGCGCGGCGATGTGCACGCCGAACACCACGGTGCCGCTGCCCAGACCCTGCACCGACAACGCATCGTCGATCTCGGTGGTCTGTGAGTCATCGATCGAAAATGCCCGCACCGGGGCCAGCTCGAGCGCTTCCTTGATGGCAGGCGCTTCGAGTGTCGGGAAGCCCGTGCCCTTGGGAAAGTGCTCGAACAGGAAACGCTTCCAGTGAAACTGGTACGGCGAGTCGATGGCGCCGGCGCCGGTCAGCAAGTCGAGAGGTGCTTTTTGCGACCTGCGTGCGGCTTCGACCACCGCCTTGTATTCGGGGCCGTTTTTGTCGGGCTTGAAGAGGATCTTGTAGAGCTGCTCTCGCACCGGGGCCGGGCACACGCCAGCAGCCAGCTCGAGCGCCCATGCTTCGATCTGCGCGGCTTGCTGCTTCTTGCGCTCGATGCCCTGCAGCGCGGCCTTGACGGTTTCTTCAGGCGCTTTCTTGAAGTTGCCCTTGCCCAGCCGTCGAAAGTAGTGCGGCGCGTCGAACAGGCGAAACAGCGCGGCGGTCTGCTCGACAACGCCGGCCTTGGCGTCGAAGTAGTCGCGCGCCAGATCGGCGAAACCGAATTCGCCCTCGGGCGCGAATTCCCAGGCCAGATCGAGATCGATTTCACCGGCCCTGGCCTGAGCCTGTGTGAGCAGCTCAACGGGCAGCGGCTTGTCGAATTTGAGCATCACGTTGGCCGACTTGACCTTCACGCGCTTGCCCGAGTCGAGCTCGACTTGCATCGAACTGTCGGCTTCGGACATCACTCGACCGGCGTGGAATTTTCCTGCTTCTTCATAGAGGGCGTACATGCGATGGAATTGTCGTCCATGGCCATGTCGCGGCCGGCCGGGGCTGGCTTCCAGCTCAGGGCGATGCGAGTCCCGGAAAGAACCACAGCAGCGCGGCGGTCATCGTCAGGTAGCGGGCGAACTTGCCGATCGCCATGTAGACCACGCAGGGCCAGAAGGGCAGCTTGAGCCAGCCGGCCACCGAACACAGCGGATCGCCCACGAGCGGAAGCCACGCGAGCAGACAGGCCTTCGGACCGTAGCGCTCCAGCCAGCGCGCAGCCTTGCGGTGCGACGACGCGGGGTTTGAGGGCGCGGCTGGCGCACCGCCGGCATGTGCCCCGCGCTTGGCCTGCAGCCGGTGCCAGGCCTCGCTCGCGCCCAGCCCCATCCACCAGCTGACCATGCCGCCCAGCGTGTTGCCCACGGTGGCCACGGCGATGGCTGGCCAGAAGAGCTCCGGGTTCAGTTTGACCAGGCCGAAAACCGCCGGCTCGGACCCCATCGGCAGCAGCGTGGCCGAGATGAAAGACACCACGAACAGGGTGCTCAGCCCGATTTCCGGCAAGGCCAGCGTGCTCATCAACCACGCCAACAAGGACTGCATCCAAGCTTCCATGTCAGGGATTATCGGGATGCTCGCAGACCCCCTATTGGCGTGAAACCCGACGCTATACTCTGCCTCCTTTTTAAGCAGACGCGGCCCCTCCATCCATGCACATCGGCCACATTCCGCTGACAAACAACCTGTTTGTCGCGCCGATGGCGGGGGTCACCGACCGGCCTTTCCGGCAGTGGTGCAAGCGTCTGGGGGCGGGCTACGCGGTCAGTGAAATGGTCACCTCGCGCCGCGAGTTGTGGACCAGCCTGAAGACCAGCCGCCGCGCCAATCACGATGGCGAGGTCGAGCCCATCGCGGTGCAGATCGCGGGCACCGACCCAGCCATGATGGCCGAGGCTGCCGCCTACAACATCGACCGCGGCGCGCAGATCATCGACATCAACATGGGCTGCCCGGCCAAGAAGGTATGCAACGTGTGGGCTGGCTCGGCGCTGATGCAAAACGAGCCGCTGGCGCTGGCCATCATCAGCGCGGTGGTGGCCGCCTGCGAGCCGCATCGCGTGCCGGTCACCCTGAAGATGCGCACCGGCTGGTGCCACGCCGAGCGCAATGCATTGCAGCTCGCGCGTGCCGCGGAAAGCGCCGGCATCGCGATGCTCACGGTGCACGGCCGCACCCGCGAGCAGGCTTACACCGGCCATGCCGAGTACGACACCATCGCGGCAGTGAAGTCGGTCTTGCGCATCCCGGTGGTGGCCAATGGCGACATCGACAGCCCCGAAAAAGCGCGCGAGGTGTTGCGTGTCACCGGCGCCGACGCGCTGATGATCGGCCGCGCGGCGCAGGGCAGGCCGTGGATCTTTCGCGAGATCGCGCACTTTCTGGCCACTGGCGAGCACCTGCCGGCCGCGCCGGTGGCGCAGGTCAAGCAATGGCTGCTCGAGCATCTGCTCGACCACTACAGCCTGTACGGCGAGCTGGCCGGCATGCGCACCGCGCGCAAGCACATCGGCTGGGCGGTCAAGCCCCTGCCGGGCGGCGAAGACTTTCGCAACGTCATGAACCGGCTTGAATCCTGCGACGCTCAAATTCAAGCGGTGAGCGAGTTTCTGGAGGGTGTGGCCGACAGCCAACCGCTGTGGCCGGCGCTCGAGGCCCACGATGCATCTGATGCCGCAGCCAACCCACGCGATACGGCATCTCGATCAACCCCTCGCGGCGAGACTCTCGACGCCGCCAATCACGCTTCAATTCGACTGACAGCATGAGCAACAAGCGACAAATAGAAGACTGCATACGCGAAGGCCTGGAAGCGTATTTCAAGGACCTCGACGGCGTTGAGCCTGAAGCGATGTACGACATGATGATGAAGGTGGTCGAGCGCCCGCTGCTCGATGTCGTCATGAAGCGTGCCAGCGACAACCAGAGCCGGGCCGCCGAATGGCTGGGCATCAACCGCAACACGCTGCGCCGCAAGCTCGTCGAACACAAACTTCTGTAGCCAGCACTGCCGGCTGGCGCCGATCGCCGCGGCTCATTCATCATCGATCCAAGAGACCTATTTTCGGGACCCCCCATGCACGCGCTTCTTTCCGTATCCGACAAGACTGGCATCGTTGAACTGGCCCGAGGCCTGGTGGCCCAGGGCATCCAGTTGCTGTCCACCGGGGGCACCGCCAAGCTGCTGGCCGACAGCGGCTTGCCAGTCACCGAGGTGGCCGACCACACCGGATTTCCCGAGATGCTCGACGGCCGGGTGAAGACGCTGCACCCGAGGATTCACGGTGGCTTGCTTGCGCGGCGTGACTTGCCCGAGCACCGCGCTGCGCTGGTCGAACACCGCATCGACACCATCGATTTGCTGGTGGTCAACCTGTACCCGTTTGAGGCCACGGTGGCCAAGCCCGGTTGCACCCTGGAAGACGCGATCGAGAACATCGACATCGGCGGGCCGGCCATGGTGCGCTCGGCGGCCAAGAACTGGGAGCATGTGGCGGTGCTGACCGACGCCTCGCAATACGCCGGTGTGCTGGCTGAGTTGCAGGCTCACGGAGCCGTCCAGCGCTGCACGCGCTTCGCGCTGGCGGTGGCAGCCTTCAACCGCATCTCCAACTACGACGCGGCGATCAGCGACCACCTGTCGTCGCTCACGCTGGCCATTGAGGGCGAGCCCACGCGCAGCGAATATCCGGCGCAAAGCAACGGCCGCTTCGTCAAATTGCAAGACCTGCGCTACGGCGAGAACCCGCACCAGAGCGCCGCGTTCTACCGCGACCTGAACCCGGCCCCCGGCTCGCTGGTCACCGCGGCTCAGTTGCAGGGCAAGGAGCTGTCGTACAACAACATCGCCGATGCTGATGCTGCCTGGGAATGCGTCAAGTCGTTCGGGCCTGAAGACGCGGCAGCGGCGTGCGTCATCGTCAAGCACGCCAACCCGTGTGGCGTGGCACTGGCAGCCAGCGCCGCCGAGGCCTATTCGCAGGCCTTCAAGACCGACCCGACCTCGGCCTTCGGCGGCATCATCGCCTTCAACGTCGAGGTCGACGCCGAGGCGGCTCGGCGTGTGGCTGCCCAGTTCCTTGAAGTGCTGATCGCACCGTCGTACACCGCCGAGGCGCTGGCTGTGCTGTCGGCCAAGACCGCCACGCGCGTGCTGCGCATCCCGCTTGACGGCGTGGACCGCGCCGGCGCCACCGCCTGGTCGCGCGGACGCAACCTGCAAGACATCAAGCGCGTGGGCTCAGGGCTGTTGATCCAGGGCGCTGACAACCACGAGGTGCTGCGCAGCGAACTCAAGGTGGTGACCCGGCTGCAGCCCACCGAGGCGCAATGGACCGATCTGCTGTTCGCGTGGAAGGTCGCCAAGTACGTCAAAAGCAACGCCATCGTGTTTTGCGGTGGTGCCATGACGCTGGGCGTTGGGGCAGGGCAGATGAGCCGCATCGACTCGGCGCGCATCGCCAGCATCAAGGCGGCCAATGCCGGGTTGACGCTGGCCGGCTCGGCGGTGGCGAGCGATGCGTTCTTTCCGTTTCGTGATGGCCTTGACGTGGTGTGCGACGCCGGGGCGACGTCGGTCATTCATCCCGGCGGCTCGGTGCGCGATGCCGAGGTGATCGCCGCGGCCGACGAGCGCGGCATCGCGATGGTGCTCACCGGGGTGAGGCATTTCCGGCACTGAGCCGGGGCCTCATCACCGACCCATGCGCATCCTGGGCATTGATCCCGGCCTGCGAACCACCGGCTTTGGCGTCATCGAGTCCGAGGGCTCGTCTCTCGGCTACGTGGCCAGCGGCACCATCAAGACCGACACGGTCGACATCGGTCAGTTGCCGGCGCGGTTGAAGATCATCTTCGATGGCATCCGAGAGATCACCACGCGCTACCAACCCAACTGCGCAGCGGTCGAGATCGTCTTCGTGAACGTCAACCCGCAGTCGACGCTGCTGCTCGGTCAGGCGCGCGGCGCGGCCATCACCGGACTGGTGAGCGCGGGGCTCGAAGTGTCCGAGTACACCGCGCTGCAGATGAAAAAAGCCATCGTCGGCCACGGCCACGCCCGCAAGGAGCAGGTGCAAGACATGGTGATGCGCCTGCTGCAGCTGCCCGGTCTGCCCAGCAAGGATGCGGCCGATGCGCTGGGGCTGGCGATCTGCCACGCGCACGCGGGCGCCTCGTTTGCCGCCATGGCCAAGGGCGCCACGCTGGTGCGCCGCTCGCATGGGCAGTTCAAGGGCGGTCGCACCTATTGAGTCGGTGCGCGTCACGTTCCCGTGCCGCCGGAACCCCCGCCTACAATTTTTTGTCACAGCGCCACGAAAGACGAACCGATGAATCCTGAGTCGCCCCCCGCAGTCAACGATGCCTCGGCATCGAATGTCGATCTGAGCCACGTGTCGCCGCGCGACAAGGCTGAAATCCTGGCGCAGGCGCTGCCCTACATCCGCAAGTTCCACGGCAAGACCATCGTCATCAAGTACGGCGGCAACGCGATGACCGATCCCGCACTGCAGCAGGACTTTGCCGAGGACGTGGTGCTGCTCAAGCTGGTGGGCATGAATCCGGTGGTGGTGCACGGCGGCGGCCCGCAGATCGAGGACGCGCTGGCCAAGATCGGCAAGAAGGGCACTTTCATCCAGGGCATGCGGGTGACCGATGACGAGACCATGGAAGTCGTCGAATGGGTGCTCGCCGGTCAGGTGCAGCAAGACATCGTCGGCCTGATCAACGTGGCCGGCGGCAAGGCCGTGGGCCTGACGGGTCGCGATGGCGGGCTGATTCGTGCTCGCAAGCTGCGCATGCATGACCTGAAGGATCCCACCAAGGAGTACGACGTGGGCCAGGTCGGCGAGATCGAGTCCATCGACCCCAGCGTGGTCAAGGCGCTGCAGGACGATCAGTTCATTCCTGTCATCTCGCCATTGGGCTTTGGCGCCAACAACGAGAACTACAACATCAATGCCGACGTCGTGGCCGGCAAGCTCGCCGAGGTGCTCAAGGCCGAGAAGCTGATGATGCTGACCAACATCCCCGGTGTGCTCGACAAGAACGGCAAGCTGCTGACCAACTTGACCGCGCGCGAGATCGACGAGCTGTTCGCCGACGGCACCATCAGCGGCGGCATGCTGCCCAAGATTGCCAGCGCGCTCGATGCGGCCAAGAACGGCGTCAATACGGTGCACATCATCGATGGCCGAGTGCCCCACGCCATGCTGCTCGAGGTGCTGACCGAGCAGGCCTACGGCACCATGATCCGCTCGCATTGAAAGTGAAAGCGGCTGGCCGCGATCGGGTCTGGCTGTTCGATCTCGACAACACCCTGCACGACGCCAGCGCGGCGTCGTTTGCGCCGACCAATGTGGCGATGACGCAGTACATCGTCGACCATCTCGGCATGACGCACGAGGCGGCCGGCGAGCTGCGGCAGCACTACTGGCAGCACTACGGGGCCACGATGCTGGGGCTGATCAAGCACCATGGCGTGCGGGCCTCGCACTTCCTGGAGACGACGCACCGGCTGCCGGGTCTGGAGTCGCGCCTGCGCACCAGCGCGCACGACCGCGCCGCGCTGCGCCGGCTGCCGGGTCGCAAGTACATCCTGACCAACGCACCGCGCACCTATGCGCTGCGGGTGCTCGACACCTTGCGGCTGACTGGCTGCTTTGACGGCGTGATCTGCATCGAAGACATGCGCATGTTCGGACACCATCGGCCCAAGCCGGATGCCCGCATGTTTCGCCACATGGCCGCGCGTCTCAAGGCGCTACCGCACCGCTGCACGCTGGTCGAAGACACGCTCGAGCACCAGAAGTCTGCCCGCAGCGTTGGCATGCACACCGTGTGGATGCAGCGTTACTGGCCCGCCCAGTCGGGTGTTCGCCCCAGTAAAAAGCCCGCATATGTGTGTGCCAGAATCAATTCGGTACAGCGTTTGTTGTCGCTGTGAGCGCCCTCCGATGGGCTTTCATCGGCGGTGACCTTTGAGTCGAACCCCATGGTGCCCACACGATGACCGAGCGCCCCGACGACCCAACTGACAGCGATGCCGCCGAGGCGGTTGTCGAAACTGCTCAGGCAGGCGAAGGCCGCAAACGGCCCAAGCCAGGCGAGCGCCGGGTGCAAATCCTGCAAGCGCTGGCCACCATGCTGGAGCAACCAGGCGCCGAGCGCGTCACCACCGCGGCCTTGGCTGCTCGCCTTCAAGTCAGCGAAGCGGCGCTCTACCGCCACTTCGCCAGCAAGGCGCAGATGTTCGAAGGCCTGCTGGACTTCATCGAAACCAGCGTTTTCACCATCACCAACCAGATCGCCGAGCGCGAGCCCGCAGGCGCGCAGCAGGCCCGGCGCATGGTCAGCGCGCTGCTGCAGTTCGCCGAGAAGAACCCGGGCATGGCCCGAGTCATGGTCGGCGATGCGCTGGTGTTCGAGCACGACCGGCTGGCCGCGCGCATGGCGCAGTTCTTCGATCGCATCGAGTCGCAGTTGCGCATCGGTCTGCGTCAGGCGGGGGATGCGGCAGGCTCAGTCACGGCTTCTGCGGATGCGCAGGTGCGCGCATCGCTGCTCACCTCGTTTGCGGTTGGCAGACTGCATCGCTATGCCCGTTCGGGCTTCAAGCGCTTGCCGACCGAGCAGCTCGACTCCGCGCTGCGACTGATCGAGCTGTAAGCCAGACGGCTCGGCGCGCTCGAGCACCTCGCGCCGAGGTCGTCTGGCTACACTGCCGGCCATCCCCGACCCTTGCGCTTTCGCGTCCCACCCGCATGTCTTTTTCTCCAGACTCCTTGATGCACCTCGTGGTGCGTGCCGAAGCGCTGATGGCTCGCATCGAGGCGGTATTGCCGCACCCGCTCGTCGCGCCCGACTGGGCCGCGTCCACCGCGTTTCGCTATCGCCGACGCGCCAGCGGCGCTGCGCTGGAGCCGGTGCGCCACATGGCACCGGTCCGGCTGGCCGATCTGGTCGAGGTGGACGCGCAAAAGGAACGCCTGCTGCGCAACACCGAGCAGTTCGTGGCGGGTCGTCCTGCCAACAACGTGCTGCTGACCGGAGCACGCGGCACCGGCAAGAGCTCGCTCATCAAGGCGTGCTTGAATGAATTTGCGGCCCAGGGCCTGCGCCTGATCGAAGTCGACAAGGCCGATCTGGTCGATCTGGCCGATCTGGTCGATCTGGTGGCCGAGCGGCCCGAGCGTTTCGTGGTGTTCTGCGATGACCTGAGCTTTGATGAAGGAGAGCCTGGCTACAAGGCGCTTAAGTCGGTGCTTGATGGCTCGGTGTCGCAGTCGACGGACAACGTGCTGATTTACGCCACCAGCAACCGCCGTCACCTGCTGCCCGAGTACATGGCTGAAAACCTGACCTATCAGCACAAGGAAGACGGCGAGGTGCATCCGGGTGAGGTGGTCGAGGAGAAGATTTCGCTGAGCGAGCGCTTCGGCCTGTGGGTGAGCTTCTATCCGTTCACCCAAGATGAGTACCTGGCCATCGTGGCCCAGTGGCTGAGCGGCTTCGGGTTTGCTGATGCCGCAATTTCAGCGGCGCGTCAGGAAAGCCTGGTGTGGGCGCTGGAGCGGGGTTCGCGCTCTGGCCGCGTGGCTTACCAGTTCGCCAAGGACTACAGCGGCAGGCACGCGGCTTGAGCGCAACGCAGCGCACGCCGGTCGACGTGGCAGTCGGTGTGCTCATCGACGGCGAAGGACGCTTCCTGATGACCTCGCGGCCCACCGGCAAGGTCTACGCCGATCACTGGGAGTTTCCGGGCGGCAAGCTCGAATCGGGCGAGACCGTGGCGCAGGCTCTGCGCCGAGAACTCAACGAGGAACTCGGCATCGACATCGGGCAGGCCCATCCCTGGCAGGTCGAGCTGGTGGACTACCCGCACGCGCTGGTGCGGCTGCACTTTTGCAAGGTCTACGAGTGGGCGGGCGAATTCGAAATGCGCGAGGGCCAGGCCATGGCCTGGGAGCAGTTGCCGGTGCAGGTGCGCCCGGTGTTGCCCGGCACGATTCCGGTGCTGCGCTGGTTTGCCGAGGAGCGCCAGCACGCGGGCCCCACGCACGCTGATTGATCACGGCGTGGTCCTGCAGTGGCCGGTTGCTAAACTGGCCCGATGAACTGGATCGACGACGTGAAGTGGGACGCGCAGGGCCTGGTGCCGGTGATCGCGCAGGAACTGGGCAGCAACGACGTGCTGATGTTCGCCTACATGAACCGCGAAGCCCTTGAGCGCACCGCGCAGATCGGCGAAGCCGTCTACTGGAGCCGATCGCGCGGCCGGCTGTGGCACAAGGGCGAAGAGTCCGGCCACATCCAAAAGGTGCACGAGATGCGCATCGATTGCGACAACGACGTGGTGCTGCTGAAGGTCGAGCAACTCGGCCATCAACCCGGCATCGCATGCCATACCGGACGCCACTCGTGCTTTTTTCAGCGCCATCAGGACGGCGGCTGGCAGGCGGTAGACCCGGTCATCAAAGACCCTGCACAGATTTACCGATGAGCCAACCCGAACCCACCGCAATGACTTCGCAAGACGTGCTCGCCCGACTGGCCGACGTCATCGACGCCCGCAAGGTCGGTGATCCCGACAAGAGTTACGTGGCCCGCCTGTTCAGCAAGGGCACCGATGCCATCTTAAAAAAGATCGGCGAGGAGGCCACCGAAACCGTGATGGCGGCCAAGGATGGCGATGCGCAAAAGCTGGTCTGCGAGGTGGCTGATCTGTGGTTTCACTCGATGCTGGCGCTGAGCGCGTTTGGCCTCAGGCCGGCAGACGTGCTGGCCGAGTTGCAGCGTCGTGAGGGGCTGTCGGGTCTCGAGGAATTTGCCGCGCGCAAGTTGAAAGACCGCGAGGCGAACGGCACATGAACGGTGCCGCCGATCTGCGCGAACCCGACGAGTCGCTCAAGACCGTAGGCAACGTCAGTTATCTGCTGCACACCATCGTGGCCGTGGGTGCGGTGATGCCAGGAGTGCAGGCCAGCGTCGGCTTGCTCATCGTGGCTTTCGTGCTGGACCTGGTCAAAAAAGGCGATGCCGAGGGCACCTGGCAGGAGTCGCACTTTCGCTGGCGCATCCGCAGCGTGCTGTGGGCTGCTGGCTTGTACCTGGTGACGGCGCCGCTGTGGCTGCTCTTGCTGGCACCGGGCTGGATCGCCTGGGGGCTGGTATCGATCTGGTTTTTGTACCGTGTGGTGCGTGGCTGGATGAACCTCAGCCGCAACCAGGCCATGCCGCAGCCCTGACCCAACCTCAGACAACCGACCCGCTGGACCCCAGATGACTCACGATCCGAACTGCGTTTTCTGCAAGATCATTGCCGGCCAGATTCCCAGCCGCAAGGCCTACGAAGACGACGAACTGCTGGCCTTCCACGACATCAACCCGTGGGCTCCGGTGCACCTGCTCATCATCCCCAAGGAGCACATCGCCACCCAGGCTGATGTCCAACCCGAGCACGCCGCGATGCTCGGCAGGATGATGACGCTTGTACCCACGCTGGCGCGCGAGGCCGGTGCCACCAACGGCTTTCGCACCATCATCAACACGGGTCGAGACGGTGGGCAGGAGGTCTATCACCTTCACATGCACCTGATCGGCGGACCTCGTCCCTGGAAACAGGGCTGACCTAGAATCTGCGGCCCTTTCCAAGGAGACTCAATATGGGCTCATTTAGCGCTTGGCACTGGCTGATCGTGCTGGTCATCGTGGTGCTGGTCTTCGGCACCAAGAAGCTGAAAAACATTGGCGCTGACCTCGGCGGTGCAGTCAAGGGGTTCAAGGACGGCGTGAAAGATGGTGGCACGTCGCCTGATGCGGCCGCTCCAACCCAGCAGGTCACCGCCGAGAAATCGTCCGACGCGAACACGGTCGATGTGGAAGCCAAAACCAAGTCGTGATTGATTTCGGCTTCGACAAGCTGGCGCTGATCGGTGTCGTGGCGCTCATCGCCATCGGGCCAGAGCGACTTCCCAAGGTGGCTCGCACCGTGGGCCATTTGCTTGGCAAGGCTCAACGGTATGTCTCCGACGTCAAGGCCGAGGTCAACCGTTCGATCGAGCTCGAAGAGCTCAAAAAGATGAAGGGCCAGTTCGAGGACGCGGCTCGCAATGTCGAGCAGACGGTGGCGCAAAACGTCGAGCAGGCTCGCTCTGATTTCGACCAAGCCGCAGGCGAGTCATCGGGCGAGGTCGAGATCAATGAATTCAATCGCTACGACACGCTGTTGCTGCCGATCCCACCGTATCGAAATCCGAAAAAGCATTGGCGGCTCAAGCGCTCGGTGATGCCTCACTGGTACAAGCAGCGCCACGGCATACGGGCCAAGGCCCAATCCGGAGCCGCTCGGGTCGCGCGTTTCCGCCCGCCTCGCGCCTCGGCCTGATCGATGGCCACCAACTCACCCGGCCCTGACGAGCTCAGCGGCACCGAGCAGCCCTTTGTCGCGCATCTGATCGAGTTGCGCGATCGGCTGGTTCGCGCTGCGATCGCCGTGGGCGTTGTGTTTGGAGCGCTGTGCCTGTGGCCAGGGCCTGGCGGGCTCTACGACATCATCGCCGCGCCGATGATTGCCTCGCTGCCCGCCGGTGCGACCCTGATCGCCACCAA
>Ga0164294_10003293_pt1 | contig 14396 bp, 9 predicted proteins | sample GEODES005metaG_FD_111479 | JGI IMG/M metagenome (GOLD analysis project Ga0164294, IMG submission 111479) | Oligotrophic lake water microbial communities from Sparkling Lake, Wisconsin, USA - GEODES005 metaG | ecosystem: Environmental > Aquatic > Freshwater > Lake | place: USA: Sparkling Lake...
CGGGCCGAGCGCATCGAGACCGTCAACCTCCGCGCCCTCATCCCCGAGCTCGAGGTCGACGCGACCTGGGTGCGGCCGGTGACCACGGCCCTCGCGGCCGGACCCGAGACCAACGCTGCGGGGACGATGGAGACCCACCAGCTGCCGCAGCTGCCGTTCCAGGTCGCGCCCACGCTCCCGCCGCTGCTTGGGATGAAGTTCTTCGTCGGGTCGGATGTGTTCGAGAACCGGGCACAACGCTCGGTCATGCTCGAGATCGAAGTGGGCTTCGAATACGACGGCGCGTTGGTGGAAGAGCCGAAAGACGCCTACCACCTCCAGCTGACCTATCGGGCTGCGGACAACTGGCGGGTGGTCCACACGGCCGATGATCGGTTTTCGCAGTTCACCTTCGCCGACCTCGACGCCGAGGGCGCGCTCCAGCCGGGCAAGCGCAAGATCCGCATCTTGATCGACCCGGCCGAGAGCCTCAAGGGGCTGTATCGCTCGGTGATCGCTGGCAAGGAGACCTGCTGGCTGCGCTTTGAGATGACCCGCGCCGCGCTGACCCGCCAGCCGGACAAGCGCGAGCCGCCGAAGCCGGTGTCGCTCAAGGTCTTCAGCGTGAAGCTCGGGGTGGATGGCATCATCGGCAAGACGGTGTACGAGCAGCCGATGCCCGGACTGAAGGTGGCCTCGGTCGAATATCGGCCGTCGAACCGCCGCTTGACGCGGGCCATCGTCCGGACGATGGGTCGGCTGTCGGAGCACTATCCGTTCGACGGCTTCATCGATCTCGAGGAGCCGGCCGAGGGCGAGCGCACGGGCCACACGGCGCTCTATGTGAAGCTGGACCGCCCGCTTCCACCCGGCGAGCGGCACGCGTTCACCTTCAAGACCCGCGGGGAGACCTTCCTTCCGGAGGGGACCCAGGTCAGTTGGGAGCACCTCGAGCAGGACAAGTTCGGTCGCATCCGGTGGCGTCGCATCGGGTCGTCGGATGAGGCAAACGCGATGGTCTACCGGCTTAACCGCTCCGGTGTGCTCGAGTTCCGTCACGAGGAGCCGATCGCGCCGGGGGCAGACGGGAGCTGGATGCGCGCGCTGGTGCGGATGGCGGACCCCGACGCCTCTCCTGCGCTGCCGCCCTTGTCTCACCTGATGCTGAACACCGTCGACGCGGTGAACCTCCACGAGTTTCGGATGGAGAAGTTCTCCGGCGAGGGGGTGCCGAACCAGTCGGTCCAGGTACGTCGTTCGCCGGTGTATTTGCACCCGGAGGAAGGCGGCAACGGCTTCGCGGCCGACCACTTCCCGGATGTCCGCATCTTCGTCACCGAAGAGGATGGCGAGCGGCGCGAGTGGCGGCGCGCGCCGGGCAACTCGATGCTGACCGCGACCAAGGACGACCGCGTCTATGTGGTCGACCCCATCGACGGGACGCTGACCTTCGGCAACGGCATCCGCGGCAAGATCTTGCCGATCGGTAGCTACAATGTCTCGGTGGACCTCTACCACGTGGTCCCCGGGGAGCCGGGAAATGTCGCGGTGGGTGCCGTGTCGGTCAGCGAGGGGTTCAACGATTTGGTCCGGGTGACCAACGTCCTCCCGGCGGTTGGTGGGCGCAATCCCGAGACGATCGAGGAGATCGTGCGGCGGGCGCCGTCGGTGCTCACCAGCCGCGATCGGGCGGTGACCCGCCTCGACTTCGAGATCATCGCGCAGGAGGCGAGCGCGGAGGTGGCGCGCGCGGCCTGCGACGGGCGCATGGCGCACGACGGTGAGGTCGAGGTGGTCATCCTGCCGCATCGGCGCGAAGGGGAGCCCATCCCCGACGAATTCTTGTCGGCTGGCCTGAAGGACCATGTGCAGCGCTACCTGGCGCGGCGCTGCCTCGTGAATGTGCGGCCGACCGTGCGGCTGGCGAAGTTCTCCCCGGTCGATGTGTCGGTGGTCGTGCGGCTCCGGCCGAACGCCAACTTCATGCTGGTGCGCGAACACGCCCGCGGGTGGGTGCGGCGGTTCCTCGACCCCTACCACGGCGGGCTCGACGGCCAGGGGTGGCCCTTCGGTGGAACGCTGTACGCGCAGGACTTCAGCCGGATGGTCAACGACATCCACGAGGTCCGGCACGTGGTGGAGGTGCATGTGTACCCGGTCACCACGGAGGGCTCGGCGCCCGGGTGGGAGCGCGGGCAGGGACTGCAGACGATGGTCTTGGATCGCGCCGATCTCTTCGTGCTCCGGCAGGTGCGCGTTGTCTCGGAAGAGGGGGATGTGTGAGGCGCAAACGGCTCCAAACCCCACGGGGTCCGGGCGGACCTGGCGGCGGCGGACCGCAGCTGCCGATGGTGCCTGGCGGTGCGTCGCCGGCGGCGGCGTCTGCGGCGGCCCCGGCGTCGGATCTCCGCTACCTCGAGCACCTGGTGGCGATCCCCTTCACCCTCCGCGCCGGTCGGACCTACCTGCAGCGGCATATGGGGAACCCCATCACCTTTCGGCTGGTCGAAGCCCGGCGCGGCGAGGCGGTCGGGATGATCCGCGAGGTGGAGATTCGCCACGCGGATGGGGGAGAGCGAAGCGTGCTGCGCGGGGAGCGGCTGTTGCCCAATGGCGAGCCCGCGAGCTTCTTTGTTCCGGACCACCTGGTCACCCTGAAGCCCCGGGCCTTTGGCGCCTTGGCGCAGGGCCGCGGCATCGGGCCGCAGGACGAGGTGGTGCTGCATGTGCCAGTGCGCGGATTTCTGCGCTTTCTCCCCCAGATGTTTCAGGGAGAGGGGCCGGTTCAGTCGCGCGATGTCACCCGGGCGCGCCAGACAGACCTCCAGCGCTGGCGCGGCGCCGAGCTCGGAGAGCTGGGTCCCGCCAAAGAGATCGTCGTCGACGAGGAGCCGATGCGTCGGTTCCTCTTCCTCTTTCAGCATGTGATGACGTCGATCACGGACCGCATCGATCGCTTGCCGGAGGTGACCGACCCGCTGGCGTGCGACGCGAAGCTGCTGCCGTGGTTGGCGTCCTGGGTGGGCTTCCAGCTCGATGAATCGCTGCCCGTCCACCAGCAGCGCGAGCTGGTCCGCCGCGCGATCCGCCTGATGCGGACCCGCGGTACCCGCCCGGGCCTGGAAGAGATGGTCCGGGTGCTCACCGCGGCCCCCGCGCGGCTGGACGAGCGCGCCCGTCCGCCCGCGGTCGTGCTCGGCAAGACCTGGCTCATCGGCGGCCGCGATGTGGTCGAGCGGTTTCAGCGCGACGAGCCACTCGGACACTTCTTGTTCACGCCGGCCGAGGCGAAGCGCGGCCTCGAGCGTCTGGAGTCTGCGGAGCGGGCGGTCGAGCAGGTCTATCGGCCGACCGACATCCGACGCGACACCAGCTTCTTCACGCTCCGGCTGGAACCCCGCGAGCGGTTTCGCGCGCGTTTCGGCGAGCGGGCCGGCGCCGTGCTCCGACGCATCGTCAATGTGCTCTCGCAAGAGCGCCCGTCCCATGTGCTCTTCGCCCTTCGTTTCGAAGAGGCCGCTGTCAGCCCGGCGACCCGCCGGGCCGCGGCCCCCCCCAAGGAGTAGTCGATGACCTTCGATCACACCCTGCAGCGGCTTCATCCCTTCGAGGGACTGTGCTTGACCGCGGGAGATTTGCTCGCCGAGCAGACCTACCATCGGCGCACGCTGCACCGGCACACCCTCTTTCTCCACGGCTTCGGCGTGGTCCAAGGGTTGCAGGTCGAGCTCGAGCAGAAGAAGAAGAAGTACCAGGCGATCATCAAGGGTGGCTTCGGCATCACCCGCGCCGGACAGGGCGTGCAGCTGCGGCAGGACGCGGTGGTCGAACTCGAGGTCCCGAAGTCCGACGGCGAGTATATGCTTTGGCTGTTTCACCTCGAGCGGCTCGATGCGGACAGCGCGCGGCCGATTTTCGACACGGCCGACAACCGGGAGGCGCGGATCTCGGAGACCTGCGCGCCCAAGCTCGTCCCTCTGGAAGAGGAGCACGACGACGGGGTGGCGCTCTGCCGCATCCACGTCCGGTTGGGGCGCATGGTGCAGGTGCCGTTGCCGGTGCCGCGGGCGGGTCGTCAGGCCCGCGCCGCCGAATCCTGGCTCAAGCCGCGGGTGGTCGAGTTCATCCGCGTGAACCGGAAGATCCTCGCCAACCTCCTCCGCACCCAAACGCTGAAGGAGCAGTCCATCGGGATGGTGGCCTTCTTGTCGGCGCTGGTGTCGGCCGAGTTCCTGCTCATCGAAGAGGGGACCAGCGACCGCGTGCTGTACCGCGCGGCGGGGAACCTCATCGGCTATGCGCACGACTTCTACAACCCGCTGCCCAGCACCACCGATCGGGTCGCGCAGTTCACCGACTTCGTCCGGCGGGTGAACGCCGAGGTCCCAGGCGTCGACCAGACGGACGAGACCTGGCTGCGCTGGTTCCAGCAGTTCGAACGGCTGCTGCAACCGCTGCAGCGGATCAACGAAGAGCTCGAGCGCACCGTCGAAGCGATGCGGTAGGCGGCGACCTCAGCCGTCGAGGGCGGCGAGGGCGTCCTCGGGGACGCGGATCTCGACGTCGACCCGCGCCTGCACCCGGAGCGTGCCGAGCAGGGCGGCGAAGGGCCGGATGCCGTAGTCGGACTGGGACAGGCTGAACCGGGCCACCCGCCAGGCGCCCTCACGCCGTGCGGTGCCGCGCACGGGCCGGTGGACGCCGTGCAGGGAGAGCTGGCCGGCGACCTCCCACTCGTCGGGGTCGTCGCGATCGATGCCGCTGCAGCGGAACTGTGCGGTGGCAAACCGCGTCACCTCGAGCACCGGGCCGCGGGTGTTCTCTTCGATCTGGCGGGCGTCGTTCTCGGACAACACGCCTGGCGCATCCGCCCGCGCGCGGCGGGCGCACACCGTACGCACCGACCCGAGCTCGATCTCGGCGTCGATGCGCCCTGGCGTGACCGTGAGCGAGAAGCGGTCGAAGGCGAGCTTCAGGTCATGCCCCACGGCAGAGAGCATGCCCTCCTTGAACGAGTAGGCCCAGACCTCGGCGCGGTCCGGACCGAGCACCGCCGTCATCGCCGCCGGCGCCCGAGGAGGGCCGCGGCCACCAGGCCCGCCAACCACGGCGAACCGCCCGTGACGGCGCAATCGCCGCCGCCGCGGATGGCGCGGTTGGTCTCGCACACATCGCCGATGCCGTCGCCGTCGCCGTCCGCTTGGGTGTTGTCGGCGTCATCCGGGCAGTTGTCGCAGGGATCTCCGACGCCATCGCCGTCGCGATCGGCGCCATCTTCGGGGAGACCCAGGCAGCGGTCGCACAAGTCGCCGAAGCCGTCGCCGTCCTCGTCGGATTGGACCGGGTTCGCCACATCGGGACAGCTGTCGCACAGGTCGCCGAAGCCGTCCCCGTCGGCGTCGGCCTGGTCGTCCACCACGCCGGGGCACAGGTCGCACACATCGCCCGCCCCGTCCCCGTCGGCGTCACCCTGCAGGTCGTCGAACAGATCCGGGCAGATGTCGCAGTCGTCGCCGAAGCCGTCGTTGTCGGTGTCGACCTGGCTTCCCCCCGCCAGCGCAGGGCAGACGTCGCAACCGTCGCCGAAGCCGTCCCCGTCGGTGTCCGCCTGGTCCGGATCGGGCGCGACGATGCAGATGTCGCACAGGTCGCCGACACCGTCGCCGTCCGCGTCGGGCTGGTCGGTGTCGGGCAGAAACGGACAGACGTCGCAGGCGTCGCCGATCTGGTCGCCGTCCCCGTCTTCCTGGTCGGGATCGGGCACCCCGGGGCAGCCGTCGCAGGCGTCGCCGAGGCCGTCGCCGTCGGAGTCCGCCTGGTCGGTGTTGGGGAGCCCGAGGCAGTTGTCGCACAGATCGCCCGCGTCGTCGCAGTCCTCGTCGGCCTGGTCCGGGTTGGGGTCGTCGGCGCAGTTGTCGCAGGACAGGTCGACCTCGAGGTCGGGGTTGTCCTCGGGGATCAGCAGGGTGCCGTCCGAGAAGCCGTCGCCGTCGGTGTCGAAGGTTTCCAGTGGATAGAGGCACCGAAAGGTGGCGTAGTCGTAGTACGCATCGGCGGTCAGCGCGGGGTCGCACAGCGGGTCGAGCGGGTCGACCGGCGTCTCGACGGCGGCGTCGACGCCGTTGCAGTTCATGTCGCGCGAGACGAGCGTCTCACAGTCCTGAGCCAGCGCCGCGCCGACTCCGAGCAGCCAGATGATCATTGTTGATTCCTAACGCGGTTCGGCCTCACGGGCTCGCCGCGCGGAGCACGCGCTCGATCTCGGCGGCGACGCGCCGCTCCGAGCTGGGCGCGTTGATGAGCACGATCTGCACCACGACCTGGCCGGCGGCGACCCAGTGGGTCGACAGGTGTTGGCCGTCGAGCAGCGGCATGGCGATGACCTCGCGGGCGGCGAGATCTGCGCTCGGGACCGCGTTCCAGAGGCTGGCGTCGCCGTGGACCGCGCCGTGGGTCTCGCGCTGGGCGTCGCGGAGGAGCACCCGCGAGTGTTGGTGCATGGCCTCGACATAGGCCCAGGCAGACGCCGAGCTGTCGAAGCGGAGGTACTCCACCTCGGCGCCGGCCTCGTCGCGATCCGATCGCCGCGCGGTCCAGGCCTGTTGGATGGTGTCCGCGAGCTCCCCTGGCGCTTCGGAGTGGACCAGGCGCTTGCGGACGTCGTAGTCGCCGACCGCCTCGTCCTCGGCCGACCAGGCGTCTTCCGCCAAGCGGTCGCTCCCGTGGCGCAGGGCCGCCTGGATCCGGGCGGACGGCTCGGGCGCGGGTCCGCCGACATACCGCTCCGGGTGGACGATCATGGCCGAGAGGGCAGGGGGATCGTGGAGGATCTTCCAGATCTCTTCGGCACCCTTCTCGCGGGTGTGCCAGTCGACGAAGCCGCGACCGCGTCCATACACATAGGAGGTGTAGAAGCGGTCCGGGTCTCTGCTGATGTCGTCGTTCGAGGCGTCATAGCCAAGGATCTGGGCGACGGCCCGGACCTCCTCGTTCAGCCCGAGCGCGGCGCCCACCTGCTCATGCACCCAGACCGCGTGGCCCTCCACCAGGCAGTTCACCGCCATGACGCCGTCGTCGCCGGGTCGCAGGCCGACGAGGTCTTCGAGGCGCTCTTGCTGGTCCTGCAGCGCGTGGGTGAGCTCGTGGGCGAGCACGAGCGTCAGCACGCCCGGCAATAGCGAGGCGGGAAGCCCCTCGTTGGCCAGCGCGCGGCGCACGCCATCCGGCACGAGGTAGAGGCGGTCGTCGAGGAATCCGTACTTGCCGACGAAGGTGGGGGCCAGGTCCACCGCGGATCGCCGGGCGGCGTCGCGGGCGTCGTCCGCGTTCAGGCCACCGGCATTGCGCAACAAGTGGGCTTGTTCGTCGATCAGCACGCGCTCGAGCCGGGCGGGGTCGGTCAGCACCACCTCGGGCAGGTGGGTGAAGGGCCGCCCGGTGATCTCGGTCACCAGCGGCGCCACGCGCGCGGCCGCCGCTTCGAGCTGGGCCCGGTCGGGGCGACCATCGGTCAGCCAGGAGGCCGCGGGCTCGGCAGGCCCGGCGAGCGACACCCCAGCGATGATGGCGACCCACGGGCCCATGGGTCGAGGATACACGGGAATCGGGTGCTGCAGCAAGCGGTGTGATGCGCCCGTCAGCCGTCGACCAGGCGCGCCTCGAGGCCCTCCCATTCGGCGTAGAGCGCGTCCACCCGCGCGGCGGCGGCCTCTCGCGCCTGCGCGGCGGCCCGGCTGGCCTGGAAGTCGGTCGCGGCGTACAGCGCCTCGTCCAAGCGAGCGAGGGCGGCTTCTGCCGCTGAGATGTCGCGTTCCAGCTCTTGAATGCGTCGGCGCACGCGCTCGCGCTCGCGTTGGATGCGCTTGCGGTCCACATGTTCGCCCCCGTCGTCCGCTTGGCGCCGGTGTGCGTCGTGGGCGGCGGCGGGCGCGATGGGATCGAAGTCGTCGGGGCGGACGCCGGGGTGGAGGGTGAAGCGACCGTGCGCGATCCGACCCACATGGGTGGCGACGCGCTCCACCAGCCAGCGGTCGTGGGTCACCAGCAAGACGGCGCCGGCGTAGGCGTGCAGGGCGTCGACCAGCGCGGCGACGCTCTCGGCGTCGAGGTGGTTGGTCGGCTCGTCCAGCAGCAGGACATTGTGCGGTCGAACCGCCAGCGCCGCGAGGGCGACCCGGGCCTTCTCGCCGCCCGACAGCTCGCGGATCGGTCGCTCAGCGGCGTCCGGGGCGAGCCCGAGCGCGCCGAGGGTCGCGCGGATCTGCTGGGGGGGAACGGTCGGCGCCAGGGTGGACACATGCGCGAGGCCCGAGGGCTCGCCCGGCAAATCCTGGGCGAGATCCTGCGTAAAGACGCCGATGCGCGAGCGGTCTCCCACGCGCCGGCGTCCGCGGATGGGCGGCAGGCGACCGGCCAGGGCATGGAGCAAGGTGGACTTTCCCACACCGTTCGGCCCGAGCACGGCGAGCCGCATGCCGCGCTCGAGGTCGAAGGTCACCCCCTCGACCACCACCGCGTCGCCCCACCCCAGCGCGGCGTCGCGCAGGCCGACGGCCTCGAGCTCCCCGGGAGGCGCTTCGGGCAGGCGGAGCTTCGGGAGCTTGCCCAGCCGCTCCGGGGCGTCGATCCGCTCGATGCGGTCGAGGGCGTTCTGGCGGCTGCGGGCCTGGCTCGCCTTGGTGGCCTTGGCGCCGAAGCGTTCGATGAAGCGCTCGAGCCGCGCGATCTCCTCCTGTTGTCGGGCGAAGCGGTTGGCCTGGTCGGACAGGCGCGACTCGCGCTCGACGACGAACCGGGAGAAGTTGCCGACGTAGGTGTGCAGCTGCTGGCCGCGGATCTCGCCGATGCGGTCGACAGCGCGATCGAGCAGCCATCGGTCGTGGCTGACGACCACGAAGGTCCAAGGCACCTGCTGGAGGTAGCCCGCGAGCCAGCTGCGGGCTTCGAGATCGAGGTGGTTGGTCGGCTCGTCCAGCAGGGCGAGGTCGGGCTGCGCGAGCAGGAGGCGCGCCAGCGCGATGCGCATCTGCCAGCCGCCGCTGAAGGTGTCGCAGGGTTGACGCCAGCGATCGGGACCGAAGCCGAGGCCGCTCAGCACGGTGCCGATGGTCTCGTCGACCGCGTAGCCGCCGGCCGCTCGGAAGCGCTCCGTCGCGTCGGCCAGGCGCTGGTCCGAGCCGGGTTGACCAGCGTCGGCGGCGCGCATGGCGGCGTCGAGCTCCGCCTGGAGCGCGTGGTACCACCCCATGCGGCTGGAGACCTCGTCCCACACCGGCCGGGTGCTGCCCGACACTGCCTGCTGGGGGAGCCAGCCGATGCGGGCGCCGGGTCGTAGGTGGATGCGCCCGCCATCGACGGGCTGCTCGCCCACAATGGCGCGGAGCAAGGTGGTCTTGCCCGTCCCGTTGCGCCCGACGAGGCCGACGTGTTCGCCCGGATGGACGTGCCAATCCGCGTCGAGCAGGAGCGGCTCACCGCCGGGGGCCAAGGTGACGGCGTCCAGCCGGAGCATGGGTCAGGTCCTGGCGTGGACGAGGAGTCGGGGACAGTCCTCGTGCAAGGGTCGGTCGGCGTAGTCGCCGTAGGTCGCCTCGACGTAGAAGCCGGCGGCCTCCAGCATCCACTCGACCTCCGCCGGCCAGATCCAGCGCAGCTGCAGGGTGGACACGATGGGCGGATCGTCCGCCACAAACCACCGGTCGATGAGGGTGAGCCGCTGGGCGACCGGTCGGCGCTCCACCTCCCGCGTCCGCCGCACCGGGACGCCGTCGACCACGCCGGACCACGCCGGCTTTTCGGGCGTGTGGGACTCGCCGAGCCAACGGGGGTCGGGCATGGGAAGATCGAGGATCAGGCTCCCACCGGCTGTGAGGGCGGCCGCACAGGCCGCGAGGCAGGCCGCCTGGTCGGCGCGGGTGGGGAGAAACGAAAAAGCAGCGTTGGGGACAACGACCTGGCCGAAGCGACCGAGTTCGAACTGTCGCATGTCGCCGACCACCCACCGGTGGGTCGGGTGCCGTTCGGCTGCTCGCGCGATCATCGGCGGGGACCGGTCCACCCCGACACAGCGCACCGACGGGGGCAGCGCCGGGGCGATGCGTCCGCTGCCGCACCCGAGGACGAGGGTTGGGGTCGCCGTCAGGTGCCGGGCATACCAACCCAGATCGGCCGTCGCATCCGCGAATTCGGCGTCGTAGAGCGGCGCGATGCGCGCGTAGGGGTCGTCCGGGGTCTCGGAGGGCGTCATGATCGGGGGTTCGTGGGCTGCGCGAACTCGGGCGGCCCGTTAACCCGAAAGGACGGAAGTCGTCAGGTAGACCGAGGTGAGCACGGTGACAAGCGACGGGACCCTCGCGCAGCTGACCTTGCGCCGCCTCGTAGGCAGCACGGCGGACGGGCAGGTCTATGCGGGAGAGCTGTCGATGCCGGAGGGGTTTCAGCTGCCGGTGCAGGCGGCTGTGCTCCCCCCGCGCGCGGCGCATCGCCCGGCGGCGCTGGGGCGGTTTGCGCAGGAGGCGCGGTCGCTGGCGGCGCTGGGCGCATTGGCACATCCGAGCTTTGTCAACGTCTTTCGCGCGGGAGACCACCTGGTGGTCGCGTCGGAAGACCTGCCAGGCGTGTCGCTCGACCAGGTGATCGACCGGATCCCGCTGCGCGCCCTGGCCGAGGCGGTGGCGCGGGTCGCCGACGGCTTGGTGGGGGCGTGGGGGGGAGCGCGGGGAGGCCTACGGCTCGTCCACGGCTCCCTCGTCGCGAGCGCCATTCAGCTCACGCCGGACGGGGATGTCCGGTTGCCGCGCTTCGGCCTGTCCCGCGCGCTCGCAGCGCCCCTGGGCGAACCGGGGACGGCCTGGGACGCCTTTGCGCCCGAGCGGTTTCTTCGCGACGACTGCTCGCGGGCGGGCGACGTGTACGCCCTCGGCGCGCTCCTCTTCGCCGCGATCGCCGGACGTCCGGTCTTCGCGGGCATGGCCTTCGAGGACCTGTACCCGATGATGGGCGACGCACCAGGCGTCGAAGCGTGGATCGCCCTGCAGCTGGAGCTGTTGCCGCCGGGCACCTCGCCCGATCTGGTGCGCCTGCTGAGTCGGGCCCTCGCGTTCGAACCTGGGTTGCGGCCGGAGACCGACGAGTTCGCCACCGAGCTGCGACGGATTGATCCGGCCCTTCCCGGCGAGCGGCTCGGCCCCTGGTGCCGCGCGCAGGTGCCAGAAGTCGGACCGTCCGTAGACGAAGCCTGGCAGCCGGAGACCTGGGCGGTCGCGCCGCTGCAGATGGGCGCCGATCTCCCGTTTCCGACCCTCGCGCCGACGCCATCCAGCCAGGTTCCGTCTGTCCCGGGCGCCGGGTCCCCGGCCGAACGGTCTGCGCCGCCCGCGTTCTTGGGCGACGCCGACCGCCCCGAGCGCATCTCAGCGCCGGCGCTCCCCGAGTCGGTCTACCCGGCCGCACCCCCGATGGCGGCGGCGGTGCCGAGCTTTGGTGCGGCGCGGACGCCGTGGGCATCGCCCGATGAGCCGCCGTCCCTGGCGCCGGCCCTGCTCGAGCCGCCAGAGCCCCCGCGGGCGCGCTTTCCCTCCGCGTCGAGCCGTGGGTTGTCGCGCCCGCCGCGCCCGGCCTCGGAGGCGCCCGCTGCCGAGCTGTCGATCGCCCAGCTCCCCACCCGGGTTCCGGACGCGTCGCCGCGGATCGCTCCGCCCTCGCTACCGGGCGAGGGAGCCGACGGGCGCGCGGTCGATCGCGGCTGGATCTCGGGGGTTGCGCCGCTCGATGCACAGCTGCAGTCGGGCTGGCAACACACCATGACGCCCGCCCCCGCGCGGGATCGGACCGAGCCGCCTGGCGCGGAGGAGGAAGCGCCGCTGGTCGGTCTCGGCGCTGCGGTCGCGGCCACGGAGGTCGACGCGCGCTCGGCCCGTCTGGTGGTGCTGGGCAGCTGGCTGACCGTGGGCTTCGTCGCGTTGGCGGCGGGGACGGTGTTGGCGCAGGCGTGGTTTGGGGCGGGCGGTCCCGAGGCGCCCAAGCTCGAGCGCGTGATCCCGGCGCCCGGGCAGCGCCCGCCGTTGGTGGCACCCGCCACGGCGCTGGCGCCCGCGGCCGAGACGGCGCCGCCGGCATCCCCCGAGGACCTCGCCGCCGCCGAAGCCGCCGCTGCCGAAGGCTGGACGTTGGTCGATCGCGATCCCCGGGCGGGGGAGCAGGCGTTTCGCCGTGCGGTCGAGCGGGTGCCGGCCCACCCGGACGCGAACTACGGCCTGGGCTATGCGTTGATCCGCCTCGACAAGGTGCAGGCGGCGCGCCCCTACCTGTGCGCGGCCGGCTTGTCCGGCGATGTCGACCTCCGGCGGGAGGTCGCGTCGCTCCTACAGACCCATGGGCTCGTCTGCCGCTGACCGGCGACGGTGGCGGGCTCGCGCCATCCCCATCAGGCGCAGCGCGCCCCGATCCAGTCGGTGACCGCCCGCCAGTAGGCCTCGCGGCCGATCTCGTGGGCGAGCTCGTGTCGAAAGTCGGGCCAGGCCGTGTACGACTTGTCGGTGGCGCCAGCGGCGTCGTGAAAGGCGCGCGACGCCTCGGGGCTGGCGATCGTGTCGGCGGTGCCGTGGTGCATCGCGAAGGGCACGCGAAACGCCGCCGCTTCGGCGAGCACCTGCCGCTGGGCCGCCAGCGCGGCGAAGAACCACGATGGTGTGATCGTCCGACCATACAGCGGGTCCATGCGGGTGGCCTCTTGCCACGCCCCATCGCGGGACAGCTGGTCGAAGCGGATCTCGCTGTCGAAGGGAGCGGTCGGGAGCACCTTGCCCACCCACCGCGCGGCGGTGATCTTCCACCGCGGAGGCGTGAAGGCGAGCTGGAACCAGGGCGCGCTGAAGACGACCCCAGCCACCTCGGGCAAGCCGCGGGTGATGGCGGTGTAGGCCGTCATCAGGCCGCCGTGGCTGTGGACGTAGAGAAAGCGCGGGCGATCCGTGGGCACCGTGGCCAGCGCGGCGTCGAGGTCCGCCACCAAGTCGGCGTAGGCGGCGCAATGACCGCGGCGCCCCTCGGCGCGCCCGTGCCCCCGGTAGTCGAAGCCGTGCGCCGCGAAGCCTTCGGCGGCGAGGTGGTTCAGGAAGGCGTCGTAGCGGCCCACATGGTCGCCGAAGCCGTGAACGACCAGCACGTGGGCGCGCGGGGTGCCCGCGGGAAGTCGGGTTTCGCGGTACAGGCGCGTGCCGTCCGCGCTCTGGAGGGGTTGGGTCTCGATGGCGGTCACGATCGCTCCAGCGTCCGCGCATAGCCGGCCACGGACGGGGACGCACGCGGTGGCGGGTCGGCCCGTTTCGTGTAAGAATAGATCATTGGTGGGGGGAGTTCCATGCGGTTGCCCTGGCACGTGGTGTGTTTGTCGGCGTTGTTCGCCTGTACGGGCGCGGACAAGGATGTGTCGGGGACCCTCACCGACGGCACGGTCGAAGGCGACGCCGACACCGATACCGACGCGGACTCGGATGCGGACACCGATCCGACGACCTCGACCACCACGACCCCGACCGCACAGGACACGGATGGGGACGGCCTCACCGATGACGAGGAGGCGGCCCTCGGGACCAACCCGACCAAGCCCGACACCGATGGCGACGGCCTGACCGACGGCGCAGAGGTGCAGCAATACGGCACCGATCCTCTCTCTTCGGACACCGATCGGGACGGCGAGACCGACGACGACGAGATCGCGCTCGGCCTCGACCCGCTCAACCCCGACTCCGACAGCGACGGGCTGGCCGACGGCGCTGAGTTCGACACCGGCACCGACGCCCTGAACCCCGACAGCGATGGCGACGGCCTGCTCGATGGGGACGAAGTCGCCGCCGGCACCGATCCCGCGCTCCCGGACACCGACGGGGATGGGCTCCTCGACGGGGCAGAGCCGGGCCTCGGCCTCGATCCCGCCAACGCCGACACCGACGGCGACGGGCTGGACGACGGGGCAGAGCCGGCGCTCGGACTCGATCCGGCCAACCCCGACTCCGACTTCGACGGCCTCGACGACGGCGGCGAGCTCGACGCGGGCAGCGACGCGCTGAACCAAGACACCGACGGCGACGGGCTGCTCGACGGCGCCGAGGTGAACCAGTTCGGCTCCGACCCCACCCTCGTCGACTCCGACGGCGACAACTTCGATGACCCCGACGAGGTGGTGGCGGGCACCGATCCCGCCCTCGCCGACACCGACAACGACGGGCTCAACGATCCCCAAGAGATCTTCCAGTCGGCCACCGACCCGCTCGACGCCGACACGGACGGGGGCGGCGCGCGCGACGGCCAAGAGGTGCTGGTGGACGGCACCAACCCGCTCGACCCCAACGACGACATCGGCTGCGCCTACCCGGATCTCGCGTGGTCGAGTGCGCCGGCGCCTGCGTCGGGAACCC
>Ga0164294_10003294_pt1 | contig 14395 bp, 13 predicted proteins | sample GEODES005metaG_FD_111479 | JGI IMG/M metagenome (GOLD analysis project Ga0164294, IMG submission 111479) | Oligotrophic lake water microbial communities from Sparkling Lake, Wisconsin, USA - GEODES005 metaG | ecosystem: Environmental > Aquatic > Freshwater > Lake | place: USA: Sparkling Lake...
CAGGCCATTTCGTGAAGGTCATCCGCGCGCTGCGCGCTATGACGCCTGCGACCACAATCGAAATTCTCACGCCTGACTTTCGCGGCAAAGCAGAAAGCGCGGTAGAATCGATCGTCGAGGCCGGGCCTGATGTTTACAATCACAATTTGGAGACCGTGCCCCGGTTATATCCGACAATCCGCCCAGGCGCGCGTTACTACGCCTCGCTGCGGCTGCTCGAGCAGGTCAAACGCCATGATCCGCGCATTTTTACCAAGTCGGGGATCATGCTCGGGCTTGGAGAGGAACGGCTTGAAGTCCATCAGGTGATGGATGACATGCGCTCGGCCCAGATCGATTTTTTGACGATGGGCCAGTATCTTCAGCCCACCCCCAAACATGCCAAGGTGATGGATTTCATCACGCCCAAGGCGTTCGATGCCTTTGGTGCCATTGCCCGGGCCAAAGGCTTCTTGCAGGTCGCAGCCAGTCCGCTTACCCGTTCAAGCTATCACGCCGGTGAGGATTTTGCCGCTATGCGCGCAGCGCGCAGCGCCAATCTGGCCAAAGCTGCGGCGAAAGGCTAGAAGCAAACGTGCCAAAGATCGCCGAAACCCGCCATTTGCCATGGTCGGCCGAACAGATGTTCGACTTGGTCGCCGACGTGAAGCGCTACCCGGAGTTCCTGCCATGGGTGGTTGCCACCCGAATTCGGTCGGACAGCGCCGACGAAATGGTGGCCGATATGATGGTCGGTTTTAATGTGATCAACGAGAAGTTCACCTCGCGCGTGCGCAAGCATCGCGCCGAACAAATTGCCGTCGAATATGTCGACGGTCCGCTCAAGAATCTGCGCAATGTCTGGCAGTTCACGCCCGCTGGTGCGAACGCGTGCGTGATCGATTTCAGCGTCGATTTCAGCTTTCGCAATCTCATTTTCGAAAAGCTTGCCGGGCAGTATCTTGATCGCGCTTTCCGCAAGATGGTTGCGGCGTTCGAAGCCAGGGCCAAGAAGCTTTACGGCAGCAGCAGTTCGAGCGCGACTACCGCAGCCTGAAACCGCACCTCAGCGCGGGTGCTCGTTGGCGCAAACAGCTTCATTTCCGAATTGACCGCGTCCGGGTCCTCGCCGCGTTCGGCTCGCGCGAACACCACCGTTCCTACAGGCTTTAAGTCGCTGCCGCCGCCGGGTCCGGCAACCCCGGTGATCGCGACCGTGATATCGGCGCGCGAATGTTTGAGCGCGCCCTGCGCCATCGACCACGCGACCGCGACCGATACCGCGCCAAAAGTGTCGATCAGATCGAAGGAGACGCCCAGCATCTCATGCTTGGCCTCGTTGGAATACGTCACAAAGCCGCGATCGAACACTGCCGAACTTCCGGCTATTTCGGTCAGCGCAGCGGCGACAAGCCCGCCGGTACAGCTTTCCGCCACCGCAATAGTCCGTCCAGCGGACAGATTGGCGGCAATCACTTTTGCAGCAAGCGCGATCAAATCAGGAGGGAGCAGGGCATCCATCGTTCAGCTCCGCGCCGGACAGATCGGCAATTTCGATCCCTTGTCCGCTCCGGCCTTATCGGCCAATACGATCACAAAGGCGATGAGTTCGGCCGTATTCTGCGGCGGCAACGGAGCGATCAAACTGACGCCGCGTTCGATGACTTTGCATCTATCGGGCTTGATCTTGCTTGTGACCAGTTGCGCGACGATTCCTTCGGCAAAGGGCTGCAACGCAGAATCAGGCAGTTTGGCGATCATGTCTCGTGTCCCTGAGTCTTGCTTGGCCCCCAGTTTGAGGAATGCGGCCTTCGCCCCGGGCCAACTGGCAGCCTTGCTCGCGGCAAAGCGCGCGACCAGCGCCGGGCCTTGCCCACCGAAATACCCTTGCGGCGACAGTTGGGGCCCGCAGGTCTTGATCGTGCTATCCATGACTGTCGGCAGCGCAAAACTGACCAGACTGACCACTTCCTGCTCGGAAAGGCATGCAGCATCTTGCGCCAGCGCGCATTGCCCGGAGGCGAGCGCAGCCAGCGCGGCAAGACTTTGTAACAAACGCGGCCCGATCATGGCGTGGCTTTCTTCTAAACTTAGGCTGCAACCAGCGTTGCGATAGCTTGCGCGGCGATACCTTCACCGCGTCCGGTCAGGCCGAGCCGTTCGGTCGTTGTTGCCTTAACGCTGACCTGCTCGATTTTGATCCCCAGTATATGGGCAAGCCGCGTCCGCATTGCCAGCTTGTGCGGTCCGATGCGCGGTGCCTCGCAGATGATTGTGACGTCCACATTGGCAATGGCCATCCCGGCCGAGATCACAAGTGCACCGGCGTGGGCGAGGAAACGATCGGAAGCCGCGCCCTTCCATTGCGGGTCTGACGGCGGAAAATGATCACCGATATCGCCCGCCGCCAACGCGCCTAGCAGCGCATCGACCAGCGCATGGATCGCCACATCGGCATCGCTATGGCCCAATAGTCCGAAGGGATGATCGATCTGCACGCCGCACAGCCAGAGCTCTTCGCCTTCAACAAGGCGGTGAACATCGAAACCCATTCCAGTGCGGGGCATCAAGGCAGTCATCTGGTTTTCCTCAAAATCGGCGGCGAAGGTGATCTTGCGCAGCCTTTCGTCTCCCTCGACCAGCGCGACAGCAAGACCGGCGGCCTCGGCAACCGAGGCATCGTCGCTGGCTTCAAAGGCGCTTGACCAGGCACGGTGGGCATCGAGGATGGCATCAAAGCGGAACGCTTGGGGTGTTTGCACGCGGTAAAGCTCTTCGCGCGGCACCGCAGCGTGGCGCATTCCTTCCCCGCCGCGCACCATGCTATCGACCACAGGCAACACCGGGATTGCCCCTGGATGCGCCTGCAGACCCGCCATCAAGCGCTCGATCACTGCCGCTGGCAGATCAGGGCGCGCAGCATCGTGGATCAGCACTGCCTCGGGCGCGTCGCCCTCGAGCGCTTCCAATCCGGCCTTTACGGAAGCCTGCCTTGTGGTCCCTCCGCTGACCAAGCGCACGCCGGACACGCCGGCCAGCGCTTCGGCTGCGGTGCTTTCAAAGCCTTCGGGGATCGCGATGATGATCGGCGAGACGCCGCTTGCAGCCAAGGTTTCTGCCGCATGGCGCAAGAGCGGCTTGCCACGCCACAGCGCGAATTGCTTGGGAACAGTCCCGCCCGCCCGCAGACCCTTACCTCCGGCAACGACAAGCGCGGCTATGCGCATCGTGGCTGGAGCCGCATTGCGGTGCAAGGCAAGGAGTGGATCATCGCGCGTGCCCCTTACATAACTTGCCGAGGGGGATGCAATCCAGTAAGCGCATGCCTGTTTTTTAGGCAGATCCAATTCCAACAATGACCCCGCTTCCCATCCCGCCCAAGTTGGCCCCGATTGACGTCGGTCCTGTACAGATCCCGTGCCCGGTTGTGCTCGCCCCGATGACCGGGGTATCGGACCTGCCGTTTCGCACGATGGTTCGCCGCTTCGGCTCGGGGCTGAACGTCACCGAGATGATTGCCTCACCTGCTGCGATCCGCGAGACGCGGCAATCGATCCAGAAGTGGGCATGGGATCCCAGCGAGGAGCCCGTCTCGATGCAACTCGTCGGTTGCGATCCCGCTCAGATGGCGGAGGCGGCGAAGCTTTCGGAAGACCGGGGCGCCGCGATCATCGATATCAATATGGGTTGCCCGGTTCGCAAAGTCGTGAACGGGGAGGCGGGATCGGCGCTGATGCGCGATGTGGCGCTGGCCGCTGCCTTGATCGAAGCGACGGTCAAGGCCGTCAAAGTGCCGGTGACCGTCAAGATGCGCATGGGCTGGTGCCATGACAGTCTCAACGCGCCAGAACTCGCCCGGATCGCGCAGGACATCGGCGCGCAAATGATCACGGTCCATGGCCGCACCCGCAACCAGATGTACAAGGGCGCCGCGGATTGGCGCTTTGTTCGCATGGTGAAGGACGCGGTCTCCATCCCGGTTCTGGTCAATGGCGACATCTGCGAGATCGCCGATGCCGCTGCAGCGCTCGAACAAAGCGGTGCAGACGGGCTGATGATCGGGCGGGGTGCCTATGGCCGGCCATGGCTGCTGGGTCAGATCATGCACTGGCTCAAGACCGGTGAGCAGCGCGCCGATCCCACGCTTGCCCAGCAGTATGCGATCATCATCGAACACTATCAGGCGATGCAGGACCATTATGGCCCAGTTACGGGGGTCAATATGGCGCGCAAACATATCGGCTGGTATACCAAGGGGCTGATCGGCTCGGCTGAATTTCGCAATCGGGTCAATTTCATCGATGATCCGGAGGTAGTCCTCGCCAGCCTTGCCGCGTTCTATGAGCGCCTGCTCGCCGCGCCGGAACCGCTTCCGGAACGGTTCCCAGATCGACTCAACGCCGCATGAGCGGGCCTTCCGACTGGCGCAAAGGAGAGACCGCGCGTCCTGACCCCAAGCGGATGATCTCGAGCTTTCCACTCGCCGTGGTACTGCTGGCTCCTGACCTTACGATTTCCTCCGCCAATCCGGCTGCGGAGCAATTGACCGGGCAGGGCGCGCGGCGACTCAGCGGCAGGCCGGTCGAAGACGTCTTCGAGTTTGCAGAACCGCTCATCTTCAGCCGGCTGGCCGAAGGAGAAGCGCAATTGTTTGCCCGTGATGCACAAGTCCGCGTTCTGGGGCAGCCAGCGCGCCGGATCGATCTCATGACCGCGCCGGTGGCGCATTTCCCCGGCTGGCAGATGCTGGTCATGCACGAGGCCGTCGGGGTCGAGGCGTTCTCCGGCGACAGCGCAGGCGCGGGGGAGGGCACCGCGCTCCGCGCGCCCGAAGTGCTGGCGCACGAAATCAAGAACCCGCTTGCAGGCATCCGGGGGGCGGCGCAATTGCTGGGCCGAAAGCTGGAAGGCAAGGATCTGGCGTTAACGGATCTGATCACCGCGGAAGTAGACCGGGTCGCCAAGCTGATCGACCAGATGCAGTCGCTCTCGCGCCGCAGCCAAGTCCCTTCGACGGCGTGCAATCTTCATGAGGCTGTTCGCCGCGCGCAGGCGGTCATCGCTGCGGGGCGCAATGGCGCTTTCGTGGTCGAGGAAGAGTTCGATCCATCCTTGCCTTTGGTCAGCGCCAGCCCGGATGCGCTTGTCCAAGTCGTACTCAATCTTCTGGCCAATGCGCGTGAGGCGAGCGAGAGCGAACCGCTGCCACGCATCGCGGTGCGCACGCGCTTTGCCAGCGGCATCCAGCTTCACGCAGGAGCAGGTGAGAAGCCTGTTCGCTTGCCGATCGAGCTGCGGATCAGCGATAACGGCGCAGGCATTGACGCCGCTTTGCGCGATCATATTTTTGAGCCGTTCGTCACCGCCAAGAAAAATGGTCAGGGCCTTGGCCTCGCGCTGGTGCAGAAACTGGTCCGTGAGATGAATGGCCGGGTCACCCACGACCGCGACGAAATCAAGGGCTGGACGCATTTTCGCGTCCATCTGCCGGTGGCCGCCTCGGCGAAGCCCGTTTCTGGCAAGCCCGGTTCTGTGAAACAATGACGAGGCGGGTTCTGCTTGTCGAGGACGATGCTTCGATCGCCCTGGTCATCACCGCCGCGCTGGAAGCAGAAGGCTTCAGCATCGATCGCTGCGATTCGATCGCGGAGCGCGACCGGATGTTGGCGGGGCGATCCTATTGCCTGATGCTCACCGACGTTGTCCTGACTGACGGCGATGGGATCGAGACGCTTGGCCGGGCGAGGGAAGGTGCGCCGCATATGCCGGTGATCATCCTCTCTGCCCAAAACACGCTGGATACCGCGGTGCGCGCCAGCGATACCGGGGCCTTCGAGTACTTTCCTAAGCCGTTCGATCTTGAAGAACTGATCCGCACCGCACACCGGGCCATCGGCGCAGCGAACATGCCGAGTGAACCCGACGAGACGGACGAAGTCGCGCAAGGGCTTCCGCTGGTGGGGCGCAGCAATGCCATGCAAATGGTCTACCGCATGATTACCCGGGTGCTGCGCAATGACCTGAGTGTGCTCATCCTGGGCGAATCGGGTACGGGCAAGGAACTCGTTGCCGAGGCTATCCACCAGTTCGGCAATCGAGCTGTTGGCCCGTTCATCGCGGTGAATACCGCGGCGATACCCTCTGAACTCATCGAAAGCGAACTTTTCGGCCATGAGAAGGGCGCATTTACGGGGGCCGCCGCACGCCACCTCGGCAAGTTCGAGCTTGCCGCCGGGGGAACGCTGTTTCTTGACGAGATCGGTGACATGCCGTTGCAAGCGCAGACCCGGCTTCTGCGGGCGCTGCAATCGGGCAAGATCCGGCGGGTTGGCGGGACCGATGAAATCACTCTTGATTGCCGCATTGTGTCGGCTACGAACCGTGATCTTCTGCCGATGGTCGCAGCCGGGCATTTCCGCGAAGACCTGTACTATCGGATCGCGGTGGTTCCGATTTCACTGCCTCCGCTGCGTGAACGCGGGGAGGATATTGAGGCGCTCTCGCGTCATTTCCTCACCCGCGCGGCCATAGAGGGGCTGCCCCGGCGGCAGTTGACACCAGATGCCATCGCTCTCCTTGCGCGCCGGCCGTGGCGCGGCAACGTGCGCGAGTTGCGCAATTTCATTTTTCGCCTCGCCTTGCTGGCGCGCGAAGATGTGATCGACAGCGCGGCGATCGAGCCTCTGCTGCTTTCCGATCTGGCCGCGCCCGAGCTCTTAGTGCCGCAAGGGAAGGCTGGCAGCGCCGATCTGGCGCAAGCGCTTGTGCTGTGGCTTGCTGAAAACCAGCCAGAAGCCGGGACGCTCTATGACAAGGTGCTCGCCGCTTTCGAAGCCCCGCTCTTTCTGCACGCTTTGACGCAAACCGGCGGTAATCAGCTACGCGCGGCGCAACTGCTGGGGATCAACCGCAACACATTGCGCAAGCGCCTGTCAGAGCTAGGCATCAATCCTGAGAATGCCGCGCTCGTGCGGTGAAAATCACGGTTATGTCCACAAAATAGTACGATAGCGCTTGCAAAGGCGCAACAGTAGTGTTGTTAATTAGCAACGATGAACGGCCCTCTCAAACAACGTTCGCGGCGCTCGCCTCGATGGTATCGGCGGCTGCTTGTCGCACTGCGCCGTGCCAATGCGTTTCTGCTGCTCGAACTTGTGGCCGCCTTTGCGCTCGCTTTGATGATCGGAATCAGCTGGATGGCGCTGGCGGCAAACAGCGCCGGCAACCAGTTGTTGCCCGCCCGGCTAACGACCAGCCTGCTGGTGGGTACTCTGGTACCAGCCATGGCCCTGATCGTACTGGTGGGCCGCCGACTCGCTTTGCGGCGCGCCGCGCTTGGCGTGCTGGGCAGCAGCGGGCGGCTTCATGTGCGGCTCGTTTGGCTGTTTTCGCTCATCGCTGCGATACCCACCTTGCTGGTGGTGATTTTTGCCTCGCTGCTGTTCCAGTCGGGCGTCGAATTCTGGTTTTCGGATAATTCACGCGGTATGCTGGAAAATGCCAATAGCCTGGCGCGCGGGTATTATACCGACAAGCTGCGCGATGTTGGCAACGAAAGTGTCGCGATGGCGGGCGACTTGCGCGATTATCTCGCGCAGGCCCCCATTACCAGCCAGGACTTTGCGGAGGGGTATTCCTGGCAGGTGATCAACCGCAAGTTGAACGAATCGGCGCTCCTCGAGCGCGGTAGCGATGGCAACTTGCGCACCGCGGCTATTGTCGATCCCAATCAGAACGGCCAGCGCCTGCGGGTGACACGGGACCAATTGCGCAAACTGGACGGCGGTGAACCGGTTGTCGTCAATGCATCCGCCGAGCGGATTGAAGCTGTAACTCCGGTAGACCGCGCGCGCGGCATTTATCTCTATGTGGCGCGCACGTCCGACGCGCTCGCGCTGAACCAGTGGAAACGTGCGCAAAGCGTGCTGAGCGCCTACGATGTTTTGACCGGCCGCGCGCGCGCCTTGCAATTGCGGTTCAACCTGGCGCTACTGGTGATCAGCCTTGCGTTGGTCGGGCTGGCGGTCTGGGTGGCGCTTCGCTTTGCTGACAGGCAAGTCGCGCCACTGGTGGAACTGGTCTCAGCGGCGCGCAACGTGGGAAGCGGCAATTTCGCAATGCGGGTCGCGGTGGGCAGCGGCACCGATGAGGTGGGGATGCTGGCGCGCGCCTTCAACCGCATGACCGCGCAGCTTGAGACGCAGACACGGGCACTCGTCAAAGCCAATGCACAGTTGGAAGTCAGGCGCGCCTTCATTGAAGCGGTACTTGAGTCGATTACTGCCGGCATCCTGTCGATTGATCGGGAAGGGCATATCCGCCTGATGAACAGTTCGGCCCAGAACCTGCTGCTTGATCCGGGTGCGCCGAGTCCCGTTGCCACGCTATTGGCCGATACCGCCCCGCAACTGGCTCAGTTTATCGCGAACGGGGAAGTGAACGGCATAGTGTATTTGGCAAGGAGTGGTGAATTGCTGACACTTGCGGTGAAAGCCACCGCCGATCGCAATGGCCATGTCATCACGTTTGAAGACATAACCCGCCAATTGCTCGACCAGCGCCGCGCCGCCTGGTCCGATGTCGCGCGGCGCATCGCGCATGAAATCAAGAATCCGCTCACGCCGATCCAGCTTGCGACCGAACGGCTTAAGCGACGCTACGGTCGCCAGATTGAGACCGACCCCGAACTTTTCGAGGAATTGACCGCCACGATCATTCGCCAGGTCGGGGCCCTGCGCCGGATGGTTGATGAGTTTTCCTCCTTCGCGCGGCTGCCTAAGCCGGTATTTCGGACCGAAGATGCCAACGATCTGGTCCGTCAGGCGCTGTTTCTGCAGGAAGTTGCCCATTCCGCGATCGATTTTAGCTTCAAAGGCGCGCCGCTGATGCCGATTGAGGCTGATCGCCACCAATTCGGTCAGGCCATGACCAATGTACTCAAGAACGCCGTCGAAGCTGTCGAGCAGCGCGCCCAGAGCGAAGACATCGATTTTCGTGGCCGGATTGAGATCTCTCTCGCGGGCGACCAGCAGAGCGTCACGGTAACAGTCACGGACAACGGAATCGGGCTTCCCGCTGACAGGGAGCGTATCGTGGAGCCTTATATGACCACCCGCGAAAAAGGCACCGGCCTTGGTCTCGCCATCGTTAACAAGATCGTCGAAGAGCACGGCGGCGAAATGTCCTTCGCTGCCGCCGCGCATGGCGGCACGTGCGTCGCGATGCGCTTCGCGCGCCGCCCGCTTGAAACGGGCAGCAATACCGATCTTGCCGAAGCATTCATCGGTCGCGCTTCGCGATAGTTTTGAACCAACAGGACCCGAACAATGGCACTCGATATCCTTGTCGTCGACGATGAACGCGACATCCGCGAGCTTGTCGCGGGCGTGCTTAGCGATGAAGGCTATGGTTGCCGGTTAGCGGCCGATAGCGCCAGCGCACTGGCCGCGATCGACGAACGCCGACCGAGCCTCGTGTTGCTCGATGTATGGCTCCATGGCAGCGCGATGGACGGCCTTGAAGTGTTGGATGAGATCAAGAAGCGCGAGCCTGAGCTGCCGGTGATCATCTTTTCCGGGCATGGCAATATCGACACTGCAGTCTCGGCGATCGGGCGCGGCGCGATGGATTTTATTGAAAAGCCATTCGAAGCGGAGCGCCTATTGCTGCTGGTCGAACGCGCTACTGAAACCGAGCGCCTGCGCCGCGAGAACGCGCGGCTGCGCCGTGGCTTCTCGATGTCCGACGAGTTCACCGGCAATTCCGCTGCGATCAATCATGTCCGCGCCACGCTCAAACGCGTCGCCAATACCGGAAGCCGATTGTTGATTACCGGCCCGGCAGGGTCGGGCAAGGAGGTAGCCGCAAGGTTGCTCCATTCGTGGAGCCCGCGCAGCGCGCATGCATTTGTCACCGTGAATTCGGCGCGGATTACGCCGGAACGGTTCGAACAGGAACTGTTCGGCGAAGAGACCGATGGCAAGCTGGTGCGCGCCGGCCTTCTGGAAATGGCCGATGGCGGGACCTTGTTCCTGGATGAAGTGGGCGAAATGCCCGCATCGAGCCAGGCGCGCATTCTTCGGGTGCTGACGGAGCAGTCGTTTGTTCGCGTCGGCGGCCACCGCCAGATCCGGGTTGATGTGCGGGTCGTCTCTTCCAGTTCGCGCCCGCTTGAGCGCGAAATAGCGGATCACCGGTTCCGCGAGGATCTGTTCTACCGGCTCAATGTTGTGCCGGTTACCGTGCCCTCGCTGACCGATCGCCGCGATGATATCCCGGCGCTGGCCGAGCATTTCTTCGCCCGTTATGCCAATGAGCAGGGGGTTGCGCCACCGACTCTTGCTGCAGAGGCAGTTGCCGCGATGCAGAGCTATGATTGGCCGGGGAATGTACGCCAGCTGCGCAACGTTGTTGAGCGTACGATCATTCTGGCCCCGCGCGAGCGGCTTGGCCGGATCGATGCCGACATGCTGCCCTCCGAGATCGTCAGCACCCGGCTTGGAGGCGATACTGCGGCGTCTGCGCTCATGGGCGTGCCTCTGCGCGAAGCCCGCGAGAATTTTGAACGTGAGTACCTGAAAGTTCAGATACGCCGCTTTTCGGGGAACATCTCGAAGACAGCGAGCTTTATCGGGATGGAGCGCTCGGCCTTGCACCGCAAACTCAAGCTGCTCGGCATGGCCGAACGGCGCGGGGACGAGGATGTGGATTGAAATTTGCCTTGCCGTGGTTTAACTCAACACAATAAACTTGAAACTACCCCGGCTGAAGCGCCTTCGACCAGATAATACCTGCCGATGGAAGAACAGCCAGCTTGCCCGGATGCACCAAAACATCCTGGCCAATATATAGGAGGCTGACAAAATGGCCGGTAAGACATTAACTGCGCGCCCTAGGGCGAAGGCTGAACCATCGGCAGTGGCTCCCGCCCAAGCTGAAATTGCCGCACTGCCCGAAGTCGTGAGCGCGCCTGCCGGCAATGGCAAAGCTCAGAATTTGCAGGATCTGTTTCTCAATCATCTCCGTAAGAGCAAGACGCCGGTAACGATGTTTCTCGTGAAGGGCGTGAAGCTGCAAGGCATCGTGACTTGGTTCGATAACTTTTCGATTCTGCTGCGCCGCGATGGTCAGACCCAGCTGGTCTATAAGCACGCCATTTCAACCATCATGCCGGGGCAACAGCTTTCGGTTGTCCATTTTCAGAGCGGGCATGAAGATTCGGGCAAGCGGCGGCTGCTTCAGGATGTTTTCCTTTCCAGCGTGCGCGACGCGGGCGTGCAAGTTACGATGTTCCTCGTCAACGGCGTCATGCTTCAGGGAAAGGTGGCGGCCTACGATCTGTTCTGCATGCTCCTAGAACGCGAAGGCTATGTGCAACTCGCCTATAAGCACGCCGTCTCGACCATCCAGCCTGCAGGGCACGTAGACCTGTCGGGCGATTGGGAGGGCGAAGCCTCCTGAGCCCGCTGCTGTGAGCGGGTTCGAATTCGGCCGCAGCGATGAGGCGCTGACGGGAGAAGTTTCGCGCGGCGCGCGCGCGGTCGTCGTGCTCCCCGATGTGCGCCAACGCGGCGGCCTTGGCGAAGATGCCGATGCGCGGCTTGAAGAGGCTCAGGGGCTGGCGCACGCGATCGGGATCGAAGTGGTCGATGCCTTCATCTTGCCCATCCGCGCCGTGCGGCCTTCCACCTTGTTTGGCGAAGGCCAGGTCGAAAAAATCGGCATCGCGATCAACCAAAGCGATGCCGAACTCGTGATCGTCGATGGCGCGCTCTCCGCGATCCAGCAGCGCAATCTTGAGGAAAAGCTGTCGCGCAAAGTGATCGACCGTACCGGATTGATCCTCGAAATCTTCGGGGAGCGAGCCGCGACAGCAGAGGGCCGGTTGCAGGTCGAGCTCGCGCATCTCGATTATCAGGCAGGCCGGCTCGTGCGCAGCTGGACCCACCTTGAGCGCCAGCGTGGCGGCTTCGGGTTTCTCGGCGGACCGGGCGAAACCCAGATCGAGGCAGACAGGCGACTGATCCGCGGCCGGATGTCGCGCATTCGCCGCGAGCTTGAGCAGGTGCGCCGCACGCGCGGACTCCACCGCGAGCGGCGCCAACGCGCGCCTTGGCCGGTGGTCGCGCTGGTTGGCTATACCAATGCGGGCAAATCGACGCTGTTCAATCATCTGACCGGCGCGCAAGTGATGGCCGAAGATCTGCTCTTTGCGACCTTGGATCCGACAATGCGCGCCATTCGGTTGCCTGCCGTCGATAAAGCAATCCTGTCTGATACGGTGGGGTTCATCTCCGATTTGCCGACGCAGCTCGTTGCCGCGTTCCGCGCTACGCTTGAAGAGGTCACCGCCGCCGACGTCATCGTTCATGTGCGCGATATCGCTAACCCCGCCACTGCGCAGCAAAAGCTCGAGGTGGAGCAGATTTTGGGCGAACTCGGCGTGATCGGGGAGGAGGGGAGCACCATCCCGATCATCGAGGCATGGAACAAGTGGGACTTGCTCACCAGCGATGAGCGCGCCATGCGCCGCGACCTCATCGCGGCCGAGGTTCCTGATCGTGCCGTGGTGCCTCTCTCGGCCATAACCGGTGAGGGGGTTAGTGATTTGCAGGAGTTGCTCGGACGACTGCTGACCGGCGGCGCGCAAGTGCTTGAATTGACTGTTCCCATGGCAGACGGACAACGGCTAGCCTGGCTGCATGCGCACGGCGAGATTTTATCCGAGATCCAGATAGAGGATAATCTTGGTGCTCCGGCGCAGCGACTGAAGGTGCGGCTAAGCCAGCGCGAACTGGGCCGATTTGCGCAGATGTGACACCGGGCTCATGCTTTGGTTTCGGTGATTTTGACCGTTTGCCAGAGCTTTTCTTGCTCTTCTAGCGTCAGCGACGCAAATGCGCCCTCTGCCAACGCTTCCATCGCGCGAAACCGTCCCTCGAACTTGCGATTGGCGTGGCGCAGCGCATCTTCGGGTGCGACGCCATAACGTCGGACTAGGTTGACTGCGGCAAAGAGCAGGTCGCCTGCTTCTTCAAGCTTAGTGGAATCGGTCGTGGCCTCAGCGAGCTCGTCCATTTCCTCTAGCACTTTTGCGACAGGGCCTGCGACATCAGGCCAATCGAAACCGACCCTTGCAGCGCGTTTCTGGAGCTTCTCGGCACGCATCAAGGCAGGCAGCGCCAGCGCCACGCCATCGAGCGCGCCTTGCGCTCCTTTGGCAATGCGTTCAGCGGCTTTGCGGGTTTCCCAACGGTCCTCGCGCGATTGGCCGGCATCGTCCTCCCCGCCAAAGATATGCGGATGGCGTGCCTCCATCTTGTCGGAAATGGAATCGGCGACCGCAGAAAAATCGAAGGCACCAAGTTCTTGCGCCATGCGGGCGTGAAACACGACCTGAAGCAGAAGGTCGCCAAGTTCTTCGCGCAAAGTGGGAAGATCATCCCGTGCGATTGCGTCGGCAACCTCATAGGCTTCTTCTATTGTGTAAGGTGCGATGCTCGAAAAGTTCTGCGCGATATCCCATTCACAGCCTTTGAGCGGATCACGCAGCCGCGCCATGATGCCAAGCAGACGCGCGATCCCACCTGGGGAAACGTCTTGAGAGAAGGGTGGCGCACCGGCTGCTTCGTTCACGATCAGCATCTTTCGAATTGATAATAATTATTATGTTAAATAACGTTGCCTCTGAATCAGCGCCGAAACCCCGCAAACAGCACAGCAGCTGCGATAATGAGCACCAGCCAGACACCCGCCATCCACGCGTTCGCGCGCCACGGTAGCTGTCGCAACCGACCGTTTGCCAGAACGAGAACAAGTGCCATAACGATGCCGATAATCGCCACGATCTTATCGCCGGTCACAGCACAATTTCCATACCGTCATAGCCTGGATCGACATGCGCCGGCGTTTCATCGCACAAGCTTCGATAATCCATGCTCTTATCAAGATGGGTCAGCACGGCGCGGCCCGCGCGGCAAGCCTCGACGAATTCAAGTGACATCGCAAGATGCGCGTGTGTCGGGTGCGGTTTGCGGCGCAAGGCATCCACGACTAACACATCGACCCGATCGAACAACGCGACCATTTCAGCGGTTATCTCGCTGAAATCCGTCGCGTAACCGATTGATTTACCACCTTGCTCAAACCGGAATGCAGTCGATTGCGCCGGTCCATGCGGCATTTGACAATGGCTTATCCCAATCCCGCAGATCATCCGTACCCGGTCGAGGTTTTCGAGATTGCAGATGGTGGGATAGCCAAACTGCCCGGCAAACACGTAGCCAAACCGCTGGCGCAGCCGCCGGACGGTTTCGTCTGCCGCATAACCCGGGATCGGTGCGCTGCGGCCCATGCGAATGGGGCGCAAGTCATCAATGCCGTGGGTGTGATCGGCGTGGTCATGCGTCCAGACGAC
>Ga0164294_10003296_pt1 | contig 14391 bp, 12 predicted proteins | sample GEODES005metaG_FD_111479 | JGI IMG/M metagenome (GOLD analysis project Ga0164294, IMG submission 111479) | Oligotrophic lake water microbial communities from Sparkling Lake, Wisconsin, USA - GEODES005 metaG | ecosystem: Environmental > Aquatic > Freshwater > Lake | place: USA: Sparkling Lake...
AAACAGCGCGGTTGTTCATAGGCCCCCAAGAAGAGAAAACCCTTGAGGCTGTTTATCCAGGCTTGGAGTTGGTGAAAGACTATGGCTGGCTGACGATTCTGTCTAAACCCCTCTATTGGCTGCTGTATGAGTTGAACCGGTTGATTCAAAACTGGGGATGGTCGATCGTGGCGCTGGTCGTGGTGCTGAAAATCGCTTTTTACTGGCTCAACTCACAGGCTTACAAAAGCATGGGCAAGATGAAAGCCATCAACCCCAAGATCATGGAAATGCGGGAGCGCCTGAAAGACAACCCGCAACAAATGCAAACCGCGATGATGAAAATTTACCGCGAAGAAAAGGTCAACCCGCTGGGCGGGTGCTTGCCGATTTTGGTGCAAATTCCATTCTTCATTGCGCTGTATTGGGTCTTGTTGTCGTCGGTTGAAATGCGCAATGCGCCTTGGGTGGGCTGGGTGCATGATTTGGCTGCGCCGGACACGGCGTTTGGCGTTTGGTTTGGCGTGCCGATTGGTTTGCTGCCGATATTGATGACCATCACCTCATTGATTCAAACCTGGCTGAACCCAACGCCACCGGACCCGATCCAAGCCAAAATGATGTGGTTCATGCCGCTGGCATTCAGTGTCATGTTCTTTTTCTTCCCTGCGGGCTTGGTTCTTTACTGGTTGACCAACAATATTTTGTCGATCGCCCAGCAATGGTTGATCAACAAGCAGTTGGGTTTGCACAAGTAAGCCGCACCCCGCACGAGACGCAACCATGCTGGCGCTTCGTGACGATCCGATCATGGCGGTGGCCACCCCGCCTGGGCGCGGCGCGGTGGGCGTGGTGCGCATCAGTGGGCGCAACCTGCAAGACTATGCCGCGCGGTTGTGCCAGCAAGCGCTCAAGCCGCGCCATGCCCATTTGCTCGCGCTCAAAGACGACCAAGGTCATGTGCTGGACCAGGTGTTGGCGATTTATTTTCCATCGCCCCACAGCTACACCGGTGAAGATGTTTTGGAGTTGCAAGGCCACGGCGGCCCGGTGGTCATGCAGATGGTCATGGCACACTGCCTTGCACTGGCGCAATCGTCCAAATCGCCCAGTGCGGTTTGGCTGCCCCATTTGCGCTTGGCGCAAGCGGGAGAGTTCACCCAACGGGCGTTTCTGAATCAAAAACTCGATTTGGCCCAAGCGGAAGCGGTCGCCGATTTGATTGATGCCAACACAGCGGCTGCGGTGCGCAGTGCCAGCCGATCAATGCAAGGCGCGTTTTCCGACCAGGTGAATGCACTCAAAGCCGCGCTGGTGCATTTGCGGGTTCAAATTGAAGCCTGTCTGGATTTCCCCGAAGAAGACCTCGACTTCATAGAACAACTGCAGGTGCGCGCGCAATTGCAAAACGTGCTGACCCAGACCAGCACACTGAGCGCGCAGGCCCAGCAAGGCGCATTGCTGCGCGACGGCTTGAAGTTGGTGATTGCCGGACAGCCCAACGTCGGAAAAAGCTCGCTCTTGAACGCCTTGGCGGGTGCTGAGTTGGCCATCGTCACGCCCATTGCCGGCACGACACGGGATGTGTTGGGCCAATCGATTCAGATGGAGGGCGTGCCCATCCATGTATTGGATACCGCGGGTTTGCGCGCGCATGAAGAGGCCGACGAAGTCGAACAAATCGGCATGCAGCGCGCTTGGGCACAAATCCAACAAGCGGACATGGTGTTGTTGCTCAATGATGTGTCACGCACCGCGCCTGATTACCAAAACCAGCAACGGCAACTGCAGCAAGACATTCAAGGGCGCTTGGCCAAGCACACCCATCTGCTTTTGGTCGACAACAAATCAGACATGCGCGCGCAGGCCGCGATGCCGAGTGCGACAGCAAGCGTGCGCATTTCTGCAAAGCATGGCGATGGTCTGGACGAATTGCGCGCGCAGATTTTGCGATTGGCGGGCTGGCAAAGCAGCGCCCAAGAAGGCGTTTTCACGGCGCGTGCGCGGCATCTGGACGCCTTGGCCCGGGTGCAACAGCATTTGAGGGCGGCCGATGCCTTGTTGAACCACGCGCAGCCGGCCTTGGACTTGCTGGCCGAAGAATGCCGCTTGGCGCAACACAGCCTGTCGAGTTTGACCGGCGAGTTCAGCGCGGACGATTTGCTGGGTGAAATTTTTTCCAACTTTTGCATTGGCAAATAACGGTGGCCGCTGATCGCATAATAGAAATCATGAAGCCGCTGAATGCCGAACAACACACGCACCTGCTGAACTTGGCGCGTCAAACCTTGGCCATTGAGGCCGAGGCCGTGCTCAACCTGCAGCAACGTTTAGGCCAAACCTTTGTGCAAACCGTGCAAGCGGTGTTGTCGGTGCGCGGGCGCGTGGTGGTCATGGGCATGGGCAAGAGCGGGCACATCGGACGCAAAATTGCGGCCACTTTGGCCTCGACCGGGACACCCGCGTTCTTTGTGCACCCGGGCGAAGCCAGCCATGGCGACCTGGGCATGGTCACGCGTGAAGATCTGGTGATCGCGTTGTCCAACAGCGGCGAGAGCCATGAACTCTCGGCCATCTTGCCCATCATCAAGCGACAAGGCATGGTCTTGGTCGCAATAACCGGCAACAGCGATTCGACCTTGGCGCAGCACGCCACTTACGTTTTAGACAGCAGCGTTGACAAAGAAGCCTGCCCATTGAACTTGGCGCCCACGGCCAGTACCACCGCCCAGCTGGCGCTGGGCGACGCCTTGGCGGTGGCGATTTTGGATGCGCGTGGCTTCAAGGCCGATGACTTTGCACGCTCTCATCCGGGCGGCAGTTTGGGTCGGCGTTTGCTCACGCATGTCAGCGATGTGATGCGCCATGGCGATGCGGTGCCGCGGGTTTTGCCCAGCGCCAGCTTGAGCGAGCTGATGCGCGAGATGAGCCAAAAGGGCATGGGCGCGTCGGCGGTGGTGGATGCGCAAGACCAAGTGCTCGGCATCTTCACCGATGGCGATTTGCGCCGTTTGATTGAAAAAGGCTTGGACTTGCGGCAATGCACCGCAGGCGAGGTGATGCACCCTCAGCCCAGCACCATCAAAGACAGCGCGCTGGCGGCGGAAGCGGCTGAATTGATGGAACTCAAGCGCATCACCAGTGTCTTGGTGGTGAATGCGCAAAATCAACTCTGCGGCGTCGTCAACAGCAACGACCTGATGCGCGCCAAGGTGATTTGATGAACAACTTTCCCGCGGAACTGCTGAAACAAGCGCAACCCATTCGGGTCTTATTACTCGACGTGGATGGTGTTCTCACCGATGGCGGTTTGTACTTCACCGAAGCTGGCGAAACCATGAAGCGCTTCAACACCTTGGACGGCCATGGTTTGAAATTGTTGCAAGCTGCAGGCATTGAGCCGGTCATCATCACCGGTCGCGACAGCGCCGCGCTACGCCTTCGTTTGCAGGCCTTGAATATCACGCATGCGCATTTCGGCGTTGAAGACAAACGAACAGCGGCCCAAAGCAGCTTGCACAGCCTGGGTTTGACCTGGACTCAAACGGCGGCCATGGGCGACGATTGGCCGGACCTGCCCATGCTATTGCCCAGTGCCTTGGCCTGTGCACCTCCGAATGCGCACGGGGAAGTGTTGTCACGGGTGCATTGGGTCACCAAAGCAACGGCTGGGCATGGCGCTGTTCGTGAAGTTTGTGATTTGTTGTTGCAATCGCGCGGCAAGTACAACGACGTGTTGAACCAAGTCTTGCTGTGAACTTGAGTCGTTTGCCCATGGCCAAGTCGTCAGTGACGCCCTGGCAACGCCTGCGCCAAGCCGGCGACTTTGCCTTGGCTTGGTTACCGATGCTGTTGTTGGTCGCCGGTTTGCTGTGGTCGGTGTGGTTGGTGCGCAGCACACCATCGGTCGTCCCGCTGGTGGCCATGAAAATACCAAGCCAAGAGGCGGATTACGACGTTCGTGTCTTCACCCTGAAAACCTTCGACTTGCAGGGACGGTTGAAGTCCTCCATGACCGGCGCTTCGGCGGTGCATTCACCGCAGGCTCTGATCACCATGGTCGAAAAGCCCAAAGTATGGATCTACAAAGAGGGCCGGGTCACGACAGCCACCGCCAATCAAGCCTTGGCCAATGAAGATGGCTCGCAAGTGCAACTGATGGGCAAGGCCGTGATTCAACGTGACCCTTCCGCTGACGAACCGGAGGCTTTTGAGATTCGCAGCGAATTCCTGCACCTGTTTGCCAACACCGATGTGGTGCAAACCGATCTGCCAGTGGACATCTTCAGAGGCGACAACCATTTCAAAGCCAACAGCATGAAAGCCGACAATTTAAATCAATGGCTGGTCATGAAAGGACGCGTGAAGGCGGTCTTGCACCCGAAACATGAAAAATAAAAAAGGCCTCCGAAGAGGCCTTGTTTGATCGGGGTGGATCAGTATTCGTTGCGACCGCCGCCGCCATAGCCGCCGCCGCCTTCGCGACGACCACCACCACCGCCGCCGCCGTAGCCACCGCCGCCTTCGCGACGACCGCCACCACCGCCGTAGCCACCACCACCACCGCCGCCGCCGCCGCCATAGCCGCCACCACCACCACCACCACCACCGTAGCCACCACCGCCACTGCGGGGAGGACGGGGTTCCATGGGGCGTGCTTCGTTGACAACGAGACTACGACCACCCAAGGGTTGGCCGTTCATGCCGCTGATCGCGGCTTGCGCTTCAGCGTCACTGCCCATCTCGACAAAACCAAACCCTTTGGAGCGACCGGTATCGCGTTCCATCATGACTTTGGCGCTGGTGACAGAGCCAAATTGACCAAAAGATTGTTCCAAGTCGCCATCGCGCACGGAATACGGCAGGTTGCCAACGTACAGTTTGTTGCCCATTCAGGGACTCCATAAAAACAAATAAAAAAGCGATGGAGTCCCGATTGCACCTGTCCACGAAAGCCAAGAAGCGAAACTAGCCGATCACCCACACACTGCCCTCTCACCCCTGTGTACACAGGCAGTCGAAGTCATTATGAAACAAAAAACTGGTTCAAAACCAAGTATTTATCCTGAATTGATCGTGGAAACTCACAAAAAAACCACATAAATCACCAACTGGTCTCCCGATCGGGACTGGCATTGATCTGGTGGATGCTCAAATCCGCGCCCTCAAACTCTTCCTCTTGGCTCAGACGCAGCCCGACAAAGTGCTTGAGCAGGGCGTACAAAACATAGGAAGCCAGCAGCGCCCAAGCCACGCCCAACATGGTGCCAATCAGTTGCGCCGAGAAACTCACGCCACCCAAACCGCCCAAGCTGGTGCTGCCAAATATGCCCGCCGCGATGCCGCCCCAGGTGCCACACAAACCATGCAAGGGCCACACGCCCAACACGTCATCAACCTTCCATTTGTTTTGGGTCCAGGTGAACATGAACACAAACAAAGCGCCGGCCACGCCGCCCACCACCAAGGCGCCCAACGGGTGCATCAGGTCCGAGCCCGCGCAGACCGCCACCAAGCCGGCCAAGGGGCCGTTGTGGACAAAGCCCGGGTCGTTTTTGCCCAGCCAAAGGGCCGTGAGTGTGCCTCCCACCATCGCCATCAAGCTGTTGACGGCGACCAGGCCCGAAATCTTGTCGATGGTTTGGGCGCTCATGACATTAAAGCCAAACCAGCCGACACACAACACCCAAGCACCCAGCGCCAAAAACGGGATGCTTGAAGGCGGATGCGCCGAGATGGCGCCGTCCTTTTTGTAGCGATTGGCGCGCGCACCCAGCAGCAGCACGGCCGGCAAGGCAATCCAGCCACCCACGGCATGAACCACAACAGAACCAGCGAAATCATGAAACTCGGCACCGGTGTTGGCCTTCAACCAAGCCTGGAAGCCGAAATGCTGATTCCAGACGATGCCCTCGAAGAAGGGATAAATAAAGCCGACGATGACAGCCGTTGCAAACAATTGCGGGTAAAAGCGTGCACGTTCAGCGATGCCGCCGGAGACGATGGCGGGAATGGCGGCGGCAAACGTCAGCAAGAAAAAGAATTTCACCAGCTCATAGCCGTTGCGTTCGGCCAAGGTGGCGGCGTCGGTGAAAAAGGTCACACCATAAGCCACGCTGTAGCCGACGAGGAAATACACCACGGCCGACACGCTGAAATCGGCCAAGATTTTGACCAAGGCATTCACTTGGTTCTTTTTGCGGACCGTGCCCAGCTCAAGAAAAGCAAAACCGGCGTGCATGGCGAGCACCATGATGGCACCGAGCAAGATAAATAATGCGTCTGTGCCCTGTTTAAGTGCGTCCATGCGATCTCCTGGGAATAATTGTTCGTTTGTGGTGCAAAAAAAGGCGCAAACCTGGTTGCGCACCATTTGTAAGCAAATAGCGCACCAAATGATGACAGCGGTGTGAAAACAAGGCAAAACCAAGCAGATCGTCGATTTCCAGTGGCGAGCCGTCGCGCAACAAAGCGCCGCTCAAACTTCGTTAAACTGACGGATCAGAGCGCCGATTTGAATCAGCTTGCGGGCGCTTAAACAAATTCAGCTAAAGACGTTCGTCGGTCCGGCCTCGTTTTTAGCGATGCCGGATTTTTTTCGAGATGTCATTGATCGCCACACCGCAGACCCTGTCGTTTAGCCAGCCCTTGGCCCTGCAAGGCGGTGGCCGCTTGCGTGACTACCAGCTGACCTATGAAACCTATGGCGAACTGAACGCCCAGCGCAGCAACGCGGTGCTCATCTGTCATGCCTTGAATGCGTCACACCACGTGGCTGGCAGTTATGCCGGCCAAGCCAAGAGCGAAGGCTGGTGGGACAACATGATTGGTCCGGGCAAACCGGTCGACACCAATCGCTTTTTTGTGATTGGCGTGAACAACCTCGGTTCGTGTTTTGGCTCGACCGGCCCCATGCACCGCAACCCCGACACGGGTCGCGTTTATGGCGCCGACTTTCCGGTGGTGACGGTGGAAGACTGGGTCGAGGCGCAAGCGCGATTGGTTGAGGCCTTGGGCATCACGCAATTGGCCGCTGTCATGGGCGGCAGCTTGGGGGGCATGCAGGCGCTCAGTTGGAGCTTGCAATACCCCGAGCGTTTGCGCCATGCGGTGGTGATTGCCAGTGCGCCGAATTTGAACGCGGAAAACATCGCTTTCAACGAGGTCGCGCGCCGCGCCATCGTCACCGACCCGGACTTTCATCAAGGCCATTTTTACGAACATGGCGTGGTGCCCAAGCGTGGTTTGCGCATCGCGCGCATGTTGGGCCACATCACCTACTTGAGTGATGACGTGATGAACACCAAGTTTGGTCGTTTGTTGCAAACGGGTGAGGTTTTGAAATACAGCACGCAAGAAATTGAATTCCAAATCGAGAGTTACTTGCGCCATCAAGGCGATAAATTCAGCGAATACTTTGATGCCAACACCTATTTATTGATCACGCGCGCATTGGATTATTTCGACCCAGCCCTGCCGTTCAACCACAACCTGACGGCCGCCTTGGCGCGCGCCAAAGCACACTTTTTGCTGGTCAGTTTCACCACCGATTGGCGTTTCGCGCCCGCGCGCAGCCGCGAGGTGGTGCAAGCCTTGGTCGCCAATCAGCGCGATGTCACCTATGCCGAAATTGACGCACCGCATGGGCATGACGCATTTTTGTTGGACGATCCCCGTTATGTCGCCTTGGTGCGCGCGTATTTCGAGCGCATTCACCTGGAGGCGGCATCATGAACAAAGTTTTGCGTGACGTGGTGACCCGCATGGTGCCCTTTGGCAGCCGTGTGCTCGACCTGGGTTGTGGCGATGGCACGCTGTTGGCGCATTTGCAGCAACACCATGGCTGCAGCGGCTATGGTGTGGAAATTGACGACGCCAATGTCTTGGCATGTGTGCAGCGGGGTGTGCACGTGATTCAACTCAATCTGGATCAAGGCTTGGCGCTGTTTGGCGATCAAAGCTTTGATGTGGTGCTGCAAATCGACACCTTGCAGCATTTGCGCAATGCCGAAACCATGTTGCAAGAAACCGTGCGGGTCGGGCGCATGGGCGTGGTCACCTTCCCCAACTTTGCCCATTGGCCCAATCGACTGCGTGTCATGCAGGGCCATATGCCTGTCACGAAAAAACTACCCTACCAGTGGTATGACACACCCAATATCCGTGTTGGTACGTATGCCGACTTTCGCGCCTTGGCTGAAAAAAACAATTTGCGCGTTCAAGATGCGTTCGGATTGCAAGAGTTCAGCGAGGTGCGCTGGTGGCCCAATGCGCGAGCCGCCACGGCTGTGTTTCAATTGACAGCTGATCCATCCTAAAGTCTTCATGTCCTCCCTTGCCGCACATCACGTTTTTCATGCCACCACCAGCGACTGGCTGTGTGGGGACCACACGCTGGCCCGCTACCATTGGCCCGCACCCGCCTTGCCTGCCAAAGCCCATGTGCTGTTGGTACACGGCTTGGGCGAGCACATGGGCCGCTACAACCATGTGGCCTATGCCTTGCAGACAGCCGGCTATGCGGTAGAGGGCTATGACCATGCAGGGCATGGCTTGTCCAGTGGCGAGCGCGGGGATGTCAGCACGCCCAACCAACTGGTCGATGATTTGGCTGCTGTGGTCGCCGACATTCAACACCACCAACCGCGCCCTATTCCCTTGGTATTGCTCGGTCACAGCATGGGCGGTTTGGTGGTGGCGCGCGCCTTGGCGCAACAGGCCTGCAAGGTGGACGCGGCGGTCTTGAGCGCCCCAGCCTTTGCCGCATTCACCAATGCGCTGCAAAAACTGTTGCTCGCAACCATCCCTCGGTTTTTTCCACATCTGCGCGTCGCCAATGGATTGCAGTTGCCATGGTTGGCGCGCGACGCGCAAGTCGTGCGCGCTTACCGTGAAGACAAACTGGTGCATGACCGTATTGCAGCAGGCTTGGCCGCTTGGATCATGGTGGAGGGTGAAAAAGCGGTGCAAGAAGCGGCGCAATGGCGCACACCCGCCTTGCTGCTTTATGCGGGGCAAGACCATTTGGTCAACCCCCAAGGCTGCGTTGACTTCGCCCAGGCGGCGTTGCCCGAATTCCTGCAAAGCCATTGCTTCAAAGTGATGTACCACGAGATCTTCAACGACCCTGAAAAAACCCTGGTGTTCAACAAATTGTTGACCTGGTTGGATCAGCGGTTTGTCAAATCCTGAAAACCTTCGCTCAGATCGTCTAGCGACGTGTTGCTGGCACGGCTAAAGCGCCACGCTGGGCATCACAGCAATTGAGCCAAGACGGCCAATGGCGCGGTTTCAGCGCGCATCACCCGCGGCCCCAAAAGCACCGGCACAAAACCTTTGGACTGTGCCAAGGTCTCTTCCTCCGGGCTCAGGCCGCCCTCCGGGCCACTCAGCAAGGTCAGTTGGGCGGGCGGTGTCAACCACCAATCGCGCCAATCGAAGGCGCCAGCTTGGAACGACAGCATCACACGCGGATGTGCGGCCGTCTCGGGCAAGCCATGGATCCAATCACTGAGGGACATCGGCGCGTCGATCTGTGGCACCCGATTGCGGCCCGATTGCGCACAGGCGGCATGGGCGATGCCTTGCCAATGTTGTTGGCGTTTCAAGGCGCGCTCGCCGCTCAATCGCAATACGGTGTGCTGGGTATGCAAGGGGGTGATGTGCGAGACACCGAGTTCGGTGGCTTTTTCCACCAGCCAGTCCATGCGCTCATTGGCCGGCATGCCCAAAGCCATGTGCACGCGGCAGGCGGCCTCGCGCTCTTGCGGATCGTGCGACACCACCTGCACGGTCACGCTGTGTTTGCCCATGTGGGTCACGCGGGCGGCGTAACAACCGCCTGCGCCATTGAACAAACTGATGCTGTCATCGGGTTGCAAGCGCAGCACTTGGACATGGCGCGCCGACTCATCGGGCAGAGTCAACACAGCACCCGGCGTCAACGGGACGGCGCAATAAATGCGTGGCAGGCGGCTGCTCACAAGCGACCAAACGCGTAGCCACTGACCGCTTGCGTGCCTTCGATCTGATCGAGCAACCGCAGCAAAGGGGTGAGTTCACGGTAGCGACTGGCGGTGGCGCGCATGTAGCCGATAAAGCGTGGCGCATCGGCCAGGTATTTGGGTTTGCCGTCGCGCAAGGTTAATCGCGCAAAAATGCCGGCGACTTTCAGGTGGCGCTGCAACCCCATCCACTCCACCGCGCGGTAAAACGCGCCGAAGTCGCTGTACCAATCGTCGTGGTTCAACAAACCCAATGCGCGCGCTTGTTGCCAGTAGCGCACGGTGATGTCCAAGCAAAAATCCTCATCCCAGCTGGCGAACGCGTCACGCATCAAACTTGCAATGTCGTAGGTCACGGGGCCATAGACCGCGTCTTGAAAATCGAGCACACCCAAGCGGGTTTCCTCAGGGTTGTTGGACACCATCAAATTGCGTGGCATGAAGTCGCGATGCACAAACACCTGTGGTGACGCCAGGTTGTGGGCCACCAAGCGGTCGAATACGGTTTGCAAACTGTGTTGTTGCGTGTCATTGAGCTGGATTTGCAAGTGCTGCGCGACATACCAATCGGGAAAAAGCTGCAACTCGCGGCGAAGCAAGGCCTCGTCATAAGGCGGCAGCACACCCGGCCGGGAGGCTTGTTGCCACAGCACCAAGGCGTCAACGGCTTTCAAAAACAAAACTTGGCGGTCTGCCTCTGCGCTTTGGTTCAACACCGCCATCATGGTGTGATGCCCCAAGTCGTCCAGCAGCATGAAGCCTTGCGGCGCGTTCCACGCCAAAACGGTGGGCGCAAGCAAACCGGCTTGCGTCATGAGTTGGGCTATGGTCACAAAGGGCTGTGCGTTTTCTTTGTCGGGGGGCGCGTCCATCACGATGAAACTGCGCGTGCGGCCATCGATGCGAAAGTAACGGCGGAAACTGGCGTCAGCCGAAGCCACGCGCAAGCTGGTGGGGTTCAGCTGGTGTTCGCCGGCGATGGCCAACAGCCATTCGGCGAAGGCTTGGCCGCGCGCAGGGGCAGACCATCCCAAGGCATTCACGGCGGCTTGGGGCGACAGCGCAGTGGCCGAGGTGGGTTGGAAGTTGCTCATGGATAATCCAAATTCTACAAACAGCGCTGTTGCCAGCGATATCGTTCCCCATGCGCCTGCCCATTCCCTTGTCTTTGCTTGCAGTATTGCTGCCATGGACCTGTTTTTGGGCGCGACCTGGTTTGGCGCAAACAGCGCCGCCATTGCAAAACGCAGAACAGTTGCAAAGTTGGGCGCATCCGCCCAGCACCGTGCCGCTGGGACCGCAAGACGGCGGCCAGACGCCCAAACTCCAACTCAAGCCCAGTGCCCGCTTGACTGAAACCCCTTCGGCCAGCGACAAGCAAAAGCAACCCACTTACGTGCAAAGTGATCAGGTGCAGGGTCGCTCGGATTTGGCGGTGCGACTACAAGGCAGCGTGGTGCTGCGCCGGGGCGACACCTTGATCCGCGCCGACAACTTGGACTACAACCAGGTGACCGACCAAGTTCGCGCCAGTGGCCATGTCTACATGAACCGCGCGGGCAACCGATACACGGGTGAGTTCTTGGACTTGCAGTTGGATGCGATGAACGGTTTTGTTCTGCAACCACACTACCAAATATTGCGTGGCACCGGTCATGGCGAAGCGCTGCGCATGGACTTTATCGACGAAAAGCGCTCGGTCGCGCAAAAGGCCACCTACACCACCTGCACCCGCAAGCCCGGCCCTTCTTGGCTGCCGGACTGGCTATTGACCGCCGATCAAATCAATTTCGACATTGATCAAAACGAGGGGGTGGCCAAAGGCGCGGTATTGCGTTTTTTGGGCGCGCCCATCTTGCCCGTCAGTGAGTTCAGCTTTCCATTGACCAACGAGCGCAAGTCGGGCTTTTTGCCGCCGGTGTTTGGGGTGGACAGTTTGGGGGGCGTCGAGATGAGCTTGCCGTATTACGTCAACCTGGCGCCGAACCGCGACTTGACCGTCACCGCCACCCCCATGACCCAACGCGGCGTGAAATTCAGTAACGAGTTCAGGTACATGGAGCGGCCCTTGCCATTGCCGCCATTTCAAGGCATCTCACGGCTGGAGTTGATGCCGGTCGACAGTTTGCGCGGCCAAGCCCGTTGGGGCTTTAGCCACACCCACACCGGCTGGGCGGACATCAGTCAGCCGATTGGCTTGAGCTTCAACATCAACCGGGTCAGTGATTTCAACTACTGGCGCGATTTCGCTTCGACCACCGGCGACCCGCTGGCGCAACGCATCCTGCCTTCAAGTGCCAACATCACTTGGGCGCGCGGCACCTTGACCACAGGCGTGAGCGTTACCAAGTGGCAAACCTTGCAAGACCTGGACCCGGCCGCCTCGATCGCGGCGCCGTTTGACCGCATGCCGCAGCTCAATGCGAATTATTTGCGGGCAGATTTGCCTGGCGGCTTCGATTGGAATGTGGCGGGCGAGTTGACCCGCTTCACCGTGGATCGCTCTTTTTATTGCAATGCCATCGGTCAAGGCAGCCTGTATTGCAATCAACCCAATGCGGCACGGGTGGTGTTGCACAACCAATTGACCCGCCCCATGCTGTTGCCGTATGGCTATTTGACGCCCAAGTTGATGCTGCAAGCGCGGCAGTACCAGTATGAAAACAATTACAGCGGCATCTATGACGACCGTGCCCAGCCCAGCTTGACCGAAGGCGTGGCCGTGCCCACTTTCAGCTTGGACACGGGTGCGGTGCTGGAGCGGCCCATCCAATTGTTGGGCGCCAACTGGACCCAAACCTTGGAGCCGCGCGTCTTGTACGTCCTCACCCCCTACCGGGCACAAAATGATTTGCCCAACTACGACACGGGTTTCAACGACTTCAATTTCGCCACCGTGTTCACGGAAAACGCGTTTTCAGGCGCGGACCGCATCTCCGACAGTCACACCTTGACCTTTGGCGCCACCTCGCGCTTGATCAACCCCAACAGCGGCTCCGAAGGGGCGCGCTTTGGTTTGGCGCAGCGCTTGCGCTTGAAAGACCAGCGGGTCTTGTTGACGCCCAAAGACACGCCGATCGCAGGCGCATTCAGCGACATCTTGGCGGGCGCTAGCCTGTACCTCACGCCACGACTGTCACTCGACAGCATGGTGCAGTACAACCAAGAACGCAAGTTGTCCGAAAAATATTCGGTGGGCGCACGATTCAACCCCACCAGTTACCGCACGGTCACGGCGTCTTACCGCTACCAACGGCTGTCGTCTGAAACCGTGGATGTGTCCTGGCAATGGCCGATCAACGACCTGTGGCGCGACTTTGGCGTCGACGCCCAACAGGGCAAGGGTTTGGGCGAGAATCGCTGGTACAGCTTGGGCCGATTGAATTACAGCGTGCAAGAACAGCGATTGGTCGAGTCCTTGTTGGGCTTGGAATACGATGCCGGCTGTTGGGTGGGGCGCTTTGCCCTGACCCGCGCACAAATTTCCTTGGACTCCTCCACCACGCGCTTGATGTTCCAATTGGAGCTGAATGATTTTTCGCGCATCGGCGTTGGCGCGGTCTCTTCGGTCAAAGACAATATCGCGCGCTACCAGAACCTGCGCGAACCCCTGAAATTCAATCCCAGTCGATTTGGTCAATATGAATGAAACCCGCTTGCAAGCCGCCTTGAAACGCACCCTCGGAGGCGCCATCGCCCTGTCTTGTTTAATTGGCCTTGGGGCTGGGTCGCAAACGCTCAAGCAAACGCCGCCCGCAGCGGCCAAGTCCGCCAATGGTTTGAGCGTGCGCAACCCAGCGGCCGTGCTGTCAACCGTCACCTTGGCGAATGAATCGCCCACGGCGTTGGACTTTATCGTGGCGGTGGTCGATAACGAACCGATCACCAACCTCGAAGTCAGCCGCTTGGTGGCACTGGCCGACCCGTCGGCCGCCAAGATGAACCGTCCTGCTTTGTTGCTCGAAGGACTCGAAACGTTGATTGATGAAGTCGCGCAACTCGGCGTGGCACGGCAAGTCGGTATCCAGGTGGCACCCGACGAGCTCGAGCAGGCCTTGGCCAGCACCGCACAGCGCAACCAAATCAGCGTCGATGAGATGCGCCAGCGTCTGAAAGAGCAAGGCGTGTCTTGGGAGCAGTACCGCAGCCAAATTCGCCGCCAAATCATGCTGCAACGGGTTCGTGAGCGTGAAGTCACGGGCCGCATCAAGATTCAAGACTATGAGGTGGACGCGTTTTTAAGAGAACAAAACCAAGCCAACGCCGGCAAAGCGCCCGACATTCACATTGCCCATATTTTGGTGGCGGTACCTGAAAAAGCCAGCGCTGACGAAGTCGCCAAGTTGCTCACACAAGCCGAGGATGTGCTGAAAAAAGCCAAAGCGGGTCAAGACTTTGGCAAGTTGGC
>Ga0164294_10003299_pt1 | contig 14384 bp, 12 predicted proteins | sample GEODES005metaG_FD_111479 | JGI IMG/M metagenome (GOLD analysis project Ga0164294, IMG submission 111479) | Oligotrophic lake water microbial communities from Sparkling Lake, Wisconsin, USA - GEODES005 metaG | ecosystem: Environmental > Aquatic > Freshwater > Lake | place: USA: Sparkling Lake...
AGCCGGTTAAACCGTTAGCACTATTAGACACCAATAATTCTGATCGCCTTAACACATTAAATCCTAGTGAAAACTGAAATCTATCGCTTACCAAAATTTCGGTAGCAAGGATAAGATGCCTAAAAAGATTGCTCACCATATCCATTGATGGATCTCTGATACCGTTTACGCTATTGAAGGCGGTATCGTTATACGTTACATTGAATTGGTGCAATCTTTGGGCGGTTAGTGAAAATTGAAGTGGGGATCCTATTAATCTTTTGGTGATACCCACTTGGATATCGAAGGGCATATCTTCATAGATACCCGCATAAGTAGTCAATTGGCTACCCATATTTTTTGCCACAAATCCAATTTGCAGCTGACGGCTGCTGTCAAAATAATTCAATCCAACATCCATTGCTACTCCAGAAGCTCGGAATTGTGCATAATTGGAATGGATAAATTTTAGTGTGGCGCCGTAAAACCAATGTTGGAGGTATTGTTTTGATGCCGACACTTGGGTTACATATTCATTAGCGGTAAAGTTACCGAAAGTGTTTCCAGCAGGGTCTGCTAACATCGCCTTTCCATAATTCACATATACTACTCCAGCAGAAAATGTGGTTGCCCAAGGGGCGTAATAATGTGCAGTCAAAGCTTGCACAGATTGTATACCTGCATAAAATTGCGTGAAATTTGCAGCCAATTGATGGCTATTTTCTTTACGCAATAATGCCGGATTATGGTATGAAAGCGACAAATCTGTTGAAATAGAAGACACATTAGCATTTCCCAAAGCCGAAAGTTGCGGAGAATAAGAAGCCCTTAGAAATCCAAAGGCTGAAGTTCCTCCTAATGTTTGGGAATACAAAAGCTTATTCCCAAACAAAAAAATGGCTAAAAATAAGATCAACGTATACCTCATCTAGTCAAAAATAATACAAAAGCAAATGGCAATATGCTATAAATTTTAGTCTAACGATATTTTTTATACCAATACAATATCAAACAACTGCTGCATATTTTTAATATAATGAAAATGAATACCTTTTATGAATTCAGTATTAATTTCGTGTACATCTTTTTCATTTTGCCAACACATCACCAACTCTTTCAATCCCGCTCTTTTTGCTGCCAGCACTTTTTCTTTAATGCCGCCCACTGGAAGCACCAATCCACGAAGGGTAATCTCCCCAGTCATACCCAAATATGGTTTTACTTTTCTGCCAGTAAAAGCAGACGCTAAAGCAGTAAGCATGGTAACTCCAGCACTTGGACCATCTTTGGGAATAGCACCTTCAGGAACATGGATATGAATATTGGTGGTATTAAAAACTGCCGGATCAATATTTAATTTCTTAGCATTGGCGTTTAAATAAGATAATGCAGTGGACGCACTTTCTTTCATTACATTGCCAAGATTGCCGGTAAGTTTTAATTCTCCTTTGCCCTCACTTAACAAACATTCAATAAAAAGAATATCTCCGCCGGTATACGTCCAAGCTAATCCAACGGCAACACCTGGAATAATAGCAGTTTTATAGATTTCGTTAGAATATCGAGGTTTTCCCAACATTTTTTCCAAGTCACTAGCACTTACGGTAGGTTTTACCTTATCGTTGGTGGCAAAATCCCTTGCTAAAGAGCGCATAATAGATGCCAATTGACGATCTAATTCACGCACACCACTTTCTCTGGTATAGTTTTCAATCACATTTTCCAAAACGGAATCTGAAATTTTAAACGATATATTTTTTAACCCATGCGCCTCTTTTTGTTTTGGCACCAAATGTCTTTTGGCGATTTCAACTTTTTCTTTCATCGCATAACCGCTAAGGTCGATGATTTCCATTCTATCCCTTAATGCCGGTTGAATACTGCTGATATCGTTGGCAGTAGCGATAAACAATACCTTGCTGAGGTCGTATTCTAGTTCAAGATAATTATCGTAGAAAGTATGATTTTGTTCAGGATCTAATACTTCTAACAATGCCGAAGAAGGATCACCTCTAAAATCTTTGCCAATTTTATCTACTTCATCCAATATCATTACCGGATTAGAAGTTTGAATTTTACGTAAAGATTGAAGGATTCTGCCGGGCATTGCGCCGATATAGGTTTTGCGATGGCCCCTGATTTCGCTTTCATCGTGTAAACCTCCTAAACTTAAACGTACATATTTTCTTCCGATGGCATTGGCAATACTTTTACCTAGGGAAGTTTTACCAATTCCTGGAGGGCCTACAAAACAAAGGATCGGACTTTTCATATCCCCTTTAAGTTTCAGCACTGCCAAATATTCAAGAATACGTTCTTTAATCTTGTCCATCCCAAAATGATCTTGGTCAAGGATTTTTTTTGCGCGCTTGAGGTCGTAATTATCTTTGGTGATTTCGTTCCAAGGAAGATCGAGCATTAAATCAACATGGTTATACACCGTAGAATAATCTGGGGTGCTAGGATGCATGCGATCTAACTTCTCAATATTTTTCTTGAAAAAATCTTTTGCTGCAGAAGGCCAATTTTTTAATTCCGCTTTTCTGCGCAATTCCATCAATTCCCGGTCATTTGCATCTCCACCTAATTCTTCTTTGATGCTTTTCAATTGCTGCTGCAAGAAATAATCACGCTGCTGCTTATCTAACTCCGATTTCGTTTTATTGGTTACCTTGTTTTTTAACTCTGCAAATTGCAATTCCCTTTGCAGCAAGAACATCAATTTTTCGGTTCGTTCTTTTAGATCGTTGGTTTCCAGTAAATCTTGTTTTTCTTTGAGTTCACTGTTTAAATTGCTGCCTATAAAATGGATTAAAAACGCAGGGTTTTCAATATTTTTTAGAATAATACCTGCTTCGGAAGGAATATTGGGTGAAAGCTCAATAATTTGGGCTGCCAAATCTTTTAAAGAAGAAATTGATGCGTCAAAATGTTGATCATTTTCGATTGTATCTTCTTTAAGTAAATCAATGGAACCTTTAAAATAAGGGTCTTCGCTGGTAATTTTTTTCAGTTTGAATCGTATTCTACCTTGTATAATTACGGTAGTTCCGCCATCGGGCATTTTAATCAGTTTGATGATTTTGGCTACAGTACCAATTTCCACCAAGTCACCCGCTTGGGGATCTTCAATCGAACTGTCTTTTTGCGACAGTACACCTACCAATTTGTCTGACTTATAGGCATCGTTTACTGCTTTGATAGATTTATCTCTACCAACGGTAATGGGGATAACAACCCCAGGAAATAAAACCGTATTCCGGAGGGGCAACAAAGGTAACTCCTCCGGAATGGTTGATTCATCAATATTTTCAGCTTCTGATTCGTTCATTGGTATTATCGGCACAAAATCCATATCATCATCTTGGGCATTCCAAAATTCTCTTTTCATAATCGTTAAGGTGAATGACAACCTGTCAGTAAACAGGTTAATTCTTATTTATTTAGAAGATATACCCTAATTGTTCAAGTTTAGTGCCAATCCTTTAAAATGATTAAAAAAGATACAATGATGCTATAAAGTTATAGCTGCACCAATCTGTACACCGCTGTTTTTCCACTTGTCTTTGGTATCGATATTGTTTAGATTGGTTAAACCAAGTCCATACCTACCATAAATTTTAATAGAAAGAATGGTAATTTGGACGCCGCCAAGTAAGGAAACATCGCCACTTCTAAAGGCTTCCTTTCCGTTTTGCAAAAGGTTTTGAGATTTGTTCATCAAGACACTGAATTGCGGTCCAGCTTGAAAAGTAATAATTGAAAATGGGTGCCAGTTCAGTAAAACGGGGATAGACAATTGATTCAGTTTTACAGATTTTACCACCCCAGGGTTAAGTGAACTGTATAAGGTATCAAATGCAAAGCCCGTTTGTGTAGAAGATTGATTAAATAAAACTTCAGGTTGAATACCCCAATGTTTACTCCACATTAGCTCAGCCATTCCGCCAAGATGGTATCCCCATTTAAATTCATCTGTAAATGATTTTCCATCCACTTTGTACACATTTGCACCAGCTTTAATACCTAATTTGATACCTTGTGCTTGAACCGAAAATGAAGTAAATGATAGCATTGTAACTACAAGAAAACATGCCAATAGTGCTGCTCTTTTTTTCATACTTTTTAGTTTGTAGGATTTAAAATAAATACGTTCTATAATATTGAAATATCCAACAATTTTAGTGATGTAACCCTATTCGGTATGTGAAAGTTTTATTAAATGAGCTCGATAAGTGTTATTTCGGGCAAGATTCCCACCCTTCCGGGGTAGCCAATACAACCAAAGCCACGATTTACATACAATTTTTGGTTGCCCGATTGATACAATCCAGCCCATTGCTTATAATAATATTGAATAGGGCTCCACCGGATACCCGGAATGTCTACTCCAAATTGCATGCCATGGGTGTGTCCACTCAACATTAAATGAATATCGGAGTAAGAAGGTAGGATTTCGGCATTCCAATGGCTGGGATCATGACTCAATAAAATTTTAAAAGGATATTGCTCTGTTCCTACAATTGCTTCTTTCATCTTTCCGTATTTGGGGAAATTTGATGTCGCACTCCAATTTTCGATGCCTAATAAAGCCAATTTACTACCGTTTTTTTCTACTTCTACATGCTCATTCATCAGCAAACGCCAGCCCATTTCGGCATGTATTACCTTTAACGTTTCTAGATTTTCAATTTTTGCTTCTGGTGAATTCCATTTTTTATAATCGCCATAATCATGATTTCCGAGGGTGCTAAATACACCCAATGGTGCTTTTACAGTGGAGAACAATACTTTCAATTGTTTCATTTCATCTGCTTCATTGTTTACCAAATCTCCTGTAAAAAAAATGATATCCGGTTTACAATCCAATATCATTTGAACACCTTTAGCTACTGCCTCATGATTGGTAAGGCTTCCAGAGTGAATATCCGAAATATGTACAATCTTCAACCCTTTAAAACCAATGGGTAAATTAGGGTAAGACAATGTAATTTTTTCTACTCGATATCGGTACATATTACTGAATCCGTACATCATTGTACCCGAAAGAGAACTACCTAATCCCAATCCAATCCAACTCATAAAAGTAGATCTTGATAGCATTGGTTGGGTGATATCTTGTGATTTATTTACTGTTTTTACTAATTTTCTACCTCCCCAAAACAGTAATCTTTGCGTATCATCAAGGATCAAAAAAACTAGTGCAATTATTTTAGCTATGAATAGGATAAAAATAGTTGCATAGATATAAGTATTTACATCAGCATTCCATTTTTCTATGTGGAGTTTATTACCAAAAATGAAAAAGAATACCGAAAACCCACTAATAATACGTAAGCCATTAAACACAAGTCCTTTAATCTTCTTGTGGGTATTATTGGCTACTACTTTTACCGCTTGAAAAACATACCAGTCGGTCAATAACATGATGATTACAATAGCAATAGTTCTTATAGGGAGGTGCATCTAGGCAATTATTTGATGCAAAATTATGAATCAATATTCATACTGCAATTTGCAAACAGTAAGTATTAAGGTAGTAAAAGAAGTTCTTGTTTGTAATTGGTAAGAATGTAAAGGAAATAATGTGTTACAGCCATTTCAGTAAAATCTCCCCATAGTGTGTATATATTGTTTAAGTTATTTGGTGTAGAACAATTAATTTTGTTTATTATATGTAAAAAAGTAATTATCCCATTCGATTTCGGATGTCGTAATCTTTAAAAGAATCATAAAAGAATCATTTATACAACCAAATGGCAAGAGTAATAAGCATAGCCAACCAAAAAGGTGGCGTAGGGAAAACAACAACTGCTATTAATTTGGCGGCGAGTTTTGCTGTATTGGAATTTAAAACCTTATTGGTTGATGCCGATCCTCAGGCAAACAGTACAACGGGTATGGGTTTTGATCTTCAAAATATTAAAACAAGTTTGTATAATTGCATGGTGGGAAATGCGGAAGTGAAAGATGTAATACTCTCCACTGAAATCCCCCATTTATTTGTATTGCCGTCTCATATCGACTTGGTGGGTGCTGAAATTGAAATGATTACATACCAAGAGCGAGAGTCTGTACTTAAAAGTATCCTCAATACGATTAGAGAGGAGTATGATTTTATTATCATAGATTGTTCTCCTTCTTTGGGATTGATTACGGTAAATGCATTGGTAGCATCTGATAGTGTGGTTGTGCCGGTACAAACCGAATTTTTTGCGCTTGAAGGATTGGGTAAGTTATTAAATACCGTTAAAATTGTTCAAAGCAGACTCAATCAAGCGTTGGTTATAGAAGGTATTTTATTAACATTGTTTGATGCAAGACTTAGGCTTTGCAATCAGGTGGTTAATGAAGTGCGTATCCATTTTGAAAATTTGATTTTTGATACGATAATCCATCGCAACAGCAAATTGAGCGAGGCGCCAAGTGTAGGGAAACCCATCATTTTATATGATGCGGAAAGCAAAGGTGCCATCAATTACCTTAGTCTTACCAGAGAAATTCTGCAAAAAAATAATAAAACGAAAATCAGCAAGGAAGAAAGAATACTAACGGTTGACAATGAGTAATTCAGGATATAAAAAAGAAGCATTAGGGAAAGGAATACGATCATTGTTGCAAAACATTGATGCAGAACTGAAAAACAATACGGGTTCATTAAAAGAGGAAATTGTTGAAAAAACAACTTCGTCTGCAGAAATACCATTGGCGCATATTGAGCTAAATCCCAAGCAACCTCGTCAAGATTTTGATGAAAAAGCGCTACAAGAATTGGCAGAGTCCATCAAATTGCATGGCATTATTCAACCACTTACGGTGTCTAGAATTACGGCAAACCGTTACCGGTTGGTGGCTGGCGAACGTAGATTTAGGGCTTCGAAAATTGCAGGTTTAACGGAGGTTCCAGTATATGTGCGGCAGGTAAATGACCAAGAATTGCTTGAACTAGCTCTATTGGAAAACCTCCAAAGAGAAGATCTTAATGCGATAGAAATTGGATTGAGTTACAAAAGATTGATGGAAGAATGTGATTTAACCCAAGAGCAAGTAGCTGAAAGAATGGGAAAAGAGCGTTCTACCGTTACCAATTATATTCGATTATTGAAACTTCCTCCAGGAATTGTGGTTGCCGTTAGAAATGGGAGCATCAGCATGGGACACGCCAGGGCATTGATAAACGTGGATTCCGTCGATAAACAACTGTTTGTTTTTCACAAAATTCTGGATGAAGGACTTTCAGTACGCCAAACAGAAAATGTAGTCAAAACTTTATACAAACAAGGCGACAATTCTCCCAAAAAGGATGCAAAACCTGAAGCACCGCCGGCATTTAAAAAAATTGAAGACCACTTGGCCTCTCATTTTAATACCCGTGTAAAATTACAGCACAACAAAAAAGGGTACGGACAAATTACGGTGGAATATTATTCTATCGAAGAACTGAATGCACTTTTAGATAAAATGAATGTTACCATACAGTAAAAAAAATATGGAGCTAACTATTTTGAAGCAAAGCATTTGTTTGTTGCTTCTCACATTCTTATGCGTACAAGTGAACGGTCAAACCAAAGATACTGCATCAACTAAAACGTCAAAAATTGCTAAGTTCTTCACCTTCAACAAATCCAAAAAACTGTTGGATTCTACCAAAATAAATAAAGCTGATACCATCAAAAAAAAGCCATCAGTAGCGGGGCCAGCGGCGCTTCGCTCGGCAATTTTTCCGGGTTTGGGACAAATCTATAACAAGAAATACTGGAAACTGCCTTTGGTATATGGTGCGATATCTTTTCCAGTAGTAACTTTTATCTACAATTTGGAATGGTACAACAAAACAAGGGAAGCATATAATATTAAGTTTTACAATGATACCGCCAAGATAAAATTATCTACCGATGGCCTAGACCAACGTTTAATTCCATTATCCTCTCAATCTTTGCGGTTGTATAGAAACTCTTTTCGACAAGGGGCAGATTTCTCTGTACTTGGACTATTGGTAGTTTGGGGACTTCAAGTGGCTGATGCTGCTGTAGATGCCCATCTGAAGGGATTCAATGTTAATGATGACCTTAGTTTAAAAATCACCCCCTGGATTTCGCCAACAGGTGCAAGTACAGGTGTAAGTGTGGTGCTACGTTACAGAGAAGACAAACCCAAGCACCACATTTTAACTTATTAATTCCCAATTGAATTGTATGAATATTGCGTTGATCGGATACGGTAAAATGGGCAAGATTATTGAATCTATTGCCGTTTCCAAAGGACATTCCGTTACCCTTAAAATTGATATCACCAATGCGGAGATGCTTACCGTAGAAAACCTCCAACAATGTGATGTGGCTATCGAATTTACCGGTCCGCATAGTGCGTTTGACAATGTAATGAAATGCGTGGAAGCCAATATACCTGTGGTATGCGGATCTACCGGCTGGTTGTCGCGATACAATGAAGCTGTTGAATATTGCAATCAACAACAAGGAACTTTGTTGTATGCCAGTAATTTTAGTGTAGGCGTAAACCTGTTTTTTGAAGTCAATAAGGTGTTGGCGGGATTAATGTCAAATTTGCCTGATTACGATGTGCACATTACAGAAATTCATCATACCGAAAAAAAAGATGCACCTAGCGGAACAGCCATTACATTAGCCGAACAAATTTTAAGTTTGTTAGATAGGAAAAAAGCTTGGGCAAATGAATTAACAACCAACAAAGAAGTTTTATCGATTGTAAGTGAAAGGATAGATCCCGCCCCAGGAACCCATAAAATAATTTATACTTCTGCTATTGACGATATTGAAATCATCCATACGGCGCATAACAGAAATGGGTTTGCTACCGGGGCAGTAATGGCAGCGGCATTTCTGTACAACAAAAAAGGCGTATTTTCAATGAAAGATGTTTTAGGCTTTTAACTTTTTTCGGGAACATTTAAAGTTGTAACAATATGCTCAACAAAAAAACGCAGTACGCCCTTCAAGCACTCATGTTTCTTGCCGAACAACCCACCAATGAACCGGTGTTGATTGCCACCATTGCCGAAAAAAAACATATTCCATTAAAATTTTTGGAAACCATTTTGTTGCAATTGCGCAAAGAAGGCTTATTGGAAAGCAAAAAAGGAAAAAAAGGAGGTTACTATTTATTGCTTTCACCCGCATCTATCCCTATTTCAAAAATTATCCGCTTACTTCAGGGGCCCATTGCCATGTTGCCCTGCGTTTCCCTTTATTTTTACGAGCGTTGCGACAATTGTGATGAAAAGAAATGCGGTTTACACGATGCTATGATTTTGGTTCGTGATGCCACTTTGAAAATATTAGACACCAAAACCGTTGCCGATATTGCACAATTACCTTCTTTTTTCACGCCTACAACATAAATTGCATTTTTTTCCCATTTATATTGGGGATACCAAATTTTGGGGCTGACCCCAAAGCCTCAACCCTAATTTATATTTTCATAGGCATCAGCCTTATTTTCTGATTAAGGCTCTCTACTTGCTTTTCTTTGGCTTCCGCGGTTATCGTGACTTTTGTGCAGATTTCTTCGAGGTCTTGCTTGCCGTATTGTTTGTCCTCGCTCTGTTTCAGTTCGTCTATCTTCCCAAACAGTGCTAAGCAGTTGCTCTCTGCCGCTTGTTTGAGGCCTTCGGCGTTTTTCTTCCAAACTATTTTACGCCTGTTGGCAGCGGCGGCAAAGGTACTGCCGTCGTTGAAATAATTTTCCATTTGAGCAGCATCCGTGTCTGGTAAGAAATCGTGCTGTCGCCTAAATAAAAGTTTAATAACGAACACATGACCATCTTTTCCACCACTTTGTCTACTACGCGCACCAAATGCCCATGGGCTAACAGTTCATCTAGTGATGAGGGCAGAAATGTTGGCTGGCTTTGATTGTATTGCTTGAATATCGCTTTTGTGCGTTTTTTTTTTGTAGTTTTTTTTGCTAACAGAGATAACATTTCAGCCCTTTCCATTAAATGAAAGGTTTTTTTTTACTAAATGATGGCAAAACGACTGTTTGGTCAGTACCGATTTAATAAAGTATCCAATGTGTAAATAATCTTATGGTGGTACGGGAATTATTGTCTCAGCACATCGGGATTTTTTTAGCGGTTAAAAATGTATTTCAGTATTAAAAAAATTGCTCTTAATACTTACTGTGTAACGCAACAACTTAATGGGTAATCCAACAAAAAAATAATGGTAGCTGTTTGAACAATAAATCTGGAATCTTGTTGGTCTCATTAATATTTTATCAACCAACAACGAGATAAAAATATACTTGAAAACTTTCTTTATATAAATGCAACAAATCCTCATACAAATTCATTCAGCTATTGCTTTATTGGCATTTGTGCTTTGGATTGAAATTTTACTTAAAGCAAAAAGACCCCTTAGCATTAAATTCAATATGTTAAGTGTTATATTTATGATTTTTTTACTGCAAGTGTCCTATTTGTATTGCAATGTATGGGGTTACAATAGATGGATTATAGAAATACCAAAAACAATTATTACTGCATTGTCTTTTAATTTTTTCGGTATGTTATTCTATCATAAAATCAAACGAGCAATAGGTTTATTTTGTATATCCATGGTACTAATACATATACTTTTTTTCCTATATGTACAATACATTAATCATACACCTGTAAATATTCAGTTAAGAAAAATAGAGGAAACTAGTATTTTTATACCATTTGCTGTATTAATTGGAGGCTCAACACTAGTATATATTCTTTTTACGATATTAAAAAAGATGTCACAATCGGACATTAAAGAAAATTTCTATTTTAACCAACTCAAAAATTGGTTACAGTTGGTAAACTATGTTATTGTAATTATTGCGATAGCACGTATCACTATAAAATTTGTGAACTTTCATAGTGATGTGGAGGAATTTCAATATGCCACCACTTGTATTTTCATCTGTTTTGTTTTCTTGATGCGACCAACTTTTTTGAATAGAACGGACTTATCTGTTTCAATAGGTAAAATTTTTGATAAGAAAAACTCCATTTTACTCCCTAAAGATGCATTTTACGTTCAATTTTACAACAAAACCTACTACTTACATACAGAAACCTCTATTGAAAACTTTAGTCATAAACTAGGTATTACACCAGACATTCTGAGTAGTTACATTTTTGAGGAATTTGGCTGTACTTTTACAGATTTAGTAAATAAAAGTAGGATTGAATATTTTATAGATTTGATTAAAAGTGAGCAATATAAAGACCTCACCATAGAATCATTATCCGAAAAAGCTGGCTTCGGCTCAAGACAAAATTTCAACAGATACTTTAAACGTTTCCATGGGGGCAACCCGTCAGATTTGATGAAATCAATTTATGGAGAGGGGTAATAAAGGAGAATTAGGAATTAGGAATTAGGAATTTGACATTAATAACTCCATGCCTAGATGACAAAAAACTTATTGGTGTAAGATTATTCCCATAGCATTAGCTAATGGGTGTAAATAGGGTATTTATCTTAACCATGAGTACACCCAAATTTCAATTTTATGGCGTTTTCTGCAGCATTTGTTTTGATAACGCCATAAATAATTTGGGATTAACTAGTATTTAAATCGCTTCAAGCCGGTTTTAATTGTTAGTATGATAACCATTTTTTAACCCAAACTAGCTTTTTGATTAAAAACCATATCTGCAAATCATATCAAGCATAATATATTAACCTCAATCATTTTTAAACTGGTTTTCCATTAATTTCTCCTTAAAACTGGTGCCAAATGTATAGGCAAAGGTTACCAAAATGGCCCTTGTATCTGATTTTGAAGCTCTTGTATAATTAAAATTGGATCCATTCATAACATAACCAGTGGTTTGCATATTGAATACATCACTGAATACCAATCCCAATCTACCATGTCCGGTTTTACCTAGTTGCTGCTGAAATCCCATATCTGCGTAATAAACTGGTGTTCTTTTACCCTGTGTAGTGGCTACTGAGGAATTGTACACGCCTGTCAACTGTAATTTACTGCCCTTCCACATTTCAAAATTATGTATCCATTTTGCATTCCAACTGAATACTTCGTTCACCAAATCGGTAGCAAGATGTTGACCATCAAATTTTAGGCTAAATAACGATATACTTAAATTACCATTATATTTGGGATGCACCGTATAATTGATCATTTGCTCTGTTCCCCAAGTTTGTGCATTGCCAAAATTTATGGGTTGATTTAAAGCCACACCATTTGGGTTCACCACCGTAAAGTTTCTAATGGTTTGAGATTCTGCCCTAAAAAATAATACAGAATACCATGAAACCGCATTCCAATCTTTACTATATCCCAACTCAAACGAATGAATGATAGAAGGTTTCAACTTCGAGTTTCCTCCGTGCTGGTTCAAAGAATCGGTGATATCAATAAATGGATTTAAATCTCCCAATCCTGGACGATTTATTTTCTTGGTGTAACTGGCTTTCCAAAAAGCATCTTTTGCTTTATACAATGCTACACTCGCCGTTGGAAAAAACTTTACATAATTATTGCTGAATGGATTGGTATGGCCAAAACTATATCCCTCATTGTTTACTTGCTCGCCTCGCACACCAGCATCAAATTTCAAAGATGGATTGCTTTTTTCACCTTTGAAACCTGCAAATTGAATATATCCAGCATGTATTTGCTCCCTAAAAGTGAACATATTACTAGCTGTAGTATTGATTTGATATGTGCCATTGTTCATAAAAGATGACTGAAAATCGGCATCTAAAAACCTCAATGTACTTTTTGTTCCGGCTTGAAATACAACTTTTGGTAAAACTGGTTGCACGTAATCAGTTTTAATTACAGTTACATTGGTGTTTTCGTAATCATGTGTTTTTTGCAAATAAGGATTGCCAACATTTGCATCTGTTGCACTTAGTGATTGTGAAGTGATGGATGTGTTTTGCTTGCCGTTTTCAAAAGAACTACTTAACAACGCAGAAAAGGATTTCCTTTTGTCGCTAAATTTTCGATTGTAAGTTGCTGTAAGTTCAGTAAGATAGTTTCTTTCTATTTCAATTGATTTACGTACATTTTTAGAAGTAAACACTTCTGCTTTGGTAGATTGTTTGCTGTATAAAGTTTCATCATTGTCTTCACCTTCCACACCTTTACTCCACTCAAATCCAAATTCGTTATTATCATTTGGAGAATAATCAGCTGTAACCCTAAAGTTTTGCAAACTTTCAACTCGTGAATCATTTCTAATTTGGTTCAAATGGTATTGGCTGGTTAAGTCATAATTATACCTATCGCCATTGATGTGGCGAATTCTACTTGCAAAACGGTTGTCGTAGTTTGCACCAACATTCCAAAATTCGTTTTTATGGTTCAACATCAAGCTGCTGTTGATTCTACCTTTTGCACCAAAACCGGTTCCTAATACAGCAGCCCCATTGGTTCCTGATTTTTTAGATTTTTTTAATTTGATATTGATGATGCCCGATTCGGTGTTGGCATCGTATTGGGCAGTTGGATTATTGATAATTTCTATTGATTCGATACTTGAAGCCGCAATTTGATCAGGTTTTACAAAACTCGAATTGCGTCCGTTGATCAGCATCATCGGCGTTTTACCGCGTAGGGTTACTGTTCCGTTTTCATCAACAGAAACGGTTGGCGTATTTTTCAACAAATCCGTTAACGTTCCACCGGCAGTGGCTAAACTGGCATCGGCATTTACCACAAATCCTGTTGAAGTCTTTTCAATAACTTTTTTCTTGGCTTGGATGATCACCGTTTTCATTTGTTGTGATAGCTGCGTCAAATTGATCATCCCGGTATTGAATGGTACATGTTGTGCATCAATTGTAACATTCAATGTAGCACTTGAATAACCTGTCATTTGAAACTGTAGGATGTATTTTCCAAATGCTACCTTTTCAATATGAAAAAATCCTACGGAATCAGATAGGGTATGTTGAATTGGATGAAGGGTGTCTTTAGCAGTAAAAACTTGTACGCTAACAAATTCTACAGGCACTTTCTCTGAAACCAATGTCCCTTTTATACTTCCTGTTGTTTGGGCAAAAGAGGTCTGCAAAGACATTACGAAAAACACTACAAAAAACACCGAAATTTTGGGGAAATGTATCATAATAAAAAAGATTGGATGTTGATCATAAGAAATTCAACACCCAATGTTATTGATGAAGTATAAAATTATTTAAAAAATTACCATTGGTATCAACTACCAAATCTCTTTGATTGATTTGAACTACAACAACTACCCCTTGCATAGCTAATTATTACAATCGGATATTAGGGCAATACACTATGTTGCTTTTCCAATAGCCTATTATTAGAGATTTATGTATATAATTTCTTGCACCATTATATAGAAAAAAATTTAATTCTAGTTTAATTCAGATTACGCAATGGGG
>Ga0164294_10003301_pt1 | contig 14376 bp, 4 predicted proteins | sample GEODES005metaG_FD_111479 | JGI IMG/M metagenome (GOLD analysis project Ga0164294, IMG submission 111479) | Oligotrophic lake water microbial communities from Sparkling Lake, Wisconsin, USA - GEODES005 metaG | ecosystem: Environmental > Aquatic > Freshwater > Lake | place: USA: Sparkling Lake...
CCCCCGCCCTGGGACCTGGGCCCCCCCGACCCGGCCCCGGACCCGGCCCCGGCCCCGGCCCCAGCCCCGGCCCCGGCCCCGGCCCCAGCCCCAACCCCAGCCCCAGCCCAGCCCCAGCCCCAGCCCCGACCCGCCCTCTGGTACGCCGGAAATGATGAATGAGGTAACGGCGAATGAGAGGCGATCTCAGCTTCAATCCGGCGTTACACTCGCCGCTGAAAATGCGACAAAATTGCTGAATGAGCAGACTCTGGCCGTACAAACCTTCATAAATCTTAAGCTAGGTGAAAATGCAATCCCACTTGCCTATAAGGACTTCTTGGAGAACAAGGTCGAATCTCGAGTTGATGAGCTCGCAACCCTTATCTGCAAATATCCCGGTGCGATTGAAAAAGCCAAGAAGGTTTTCAGCTTTATTTCGGACATTGAATCAACGGAGAACGTCGTAAAGTGGCTTGGTTCAAAATGTCCTGACGCGGACAGTGTAATTGCCAGCTGCCAAACGGCGAAAGAGGCGGCAAATTCGGTATCTCTCCTTGGTGAAGATGGGTCATTAGATACGGCGGAATTAACGTTGTTGAGGCAGAAAGAAAGTGTCGTAGCCACACTTACTAGTGGCATGGAACACTATCGTGCGCTTTCCAAAGGTTTGTTTGGGGAAATTTCACGCCTCGGGTTCTACCTTGAGACAAGGGTTGAGGTTGGAGGTATTGAGTTGACTGAGGCGACATCGAGGAGAGGTTATATCCGGGCTATTCTAAATATGGCGAGTGAAGACTTTAGTGCCGTAGTAGACAATACTACTGATCACTTCTTGGTGTTGGCGTTCTGTAGCAAGTACACCCCTCTGCTTCAGAGCATCAAAGAATTCTCCGAATTTCGGGCTTCCCGTTTGCAGTGCAGGGATGCCATGCTTACGGCATTTAATGTTTTGCAACGTGTTTCGGAAACTTTGCAAAAGTCTGGCAACGCGGATTTTGTGAAGGAGATGGAATCCTGCTCCAGCCTTCAAAGAAGTGTAGGCCAATATTTTCGGAACGTCTTCGGTTCTGGGTGCACCAAAGAGGACGTACGTATGTGCATGAAAGCCATTCGGGACTTTGAAGAATGTGTAACGCGTGCTCAGGCCAAGTATGCAGTTACCGAGGACGATGCGAAGAGAGGTGGGGAAGAATCAGGTGCTGAACACCGTTCTATATTCACTGATGCCCAGGAAGAAATCTTGAGGGCCTTGAATGGATGGTTTGCAACCTTTTCGGATGGAGGAGGTTTCAAGAGCGCGGACAAAAAGAGTAAATTTGATTTGTGGAGGAATTGGAGTAAACGCATGGAGACCATCGGAAATCAAAATGCCGTTCTTCAGGAGATTGAGGACGAATATGAGCGCTTGACCGCGGGGGGGTTCCTTGAGAAGGCAGTCCAATATCCAACAGAAGCATGCTTCTACAAGAAGAAGGAGGCGGACAGAACATTCTCAAGCATGAACACACTCAAAGCGCCCCCCGTCATAATCTTTTTTGTGCAAGAAATGTTAACGCGCCAAACGTATCGAACGGAAGATACGAAATTCTCCTTATTCACCAAAGGAACTGACGACTTTAAGCTTCTCAGTGTGACCGAATCGTATGCAGCGGTCACGCAAGCGATTCAATTGTCTAAACGGTCGGATGTCCAAAAGCTCATGGCAAATCTAGACAATCCCGTTACTGATGGTCGTCCTCCTTCCGCTCCCCTGCATCGCGCCGAAGGTAGACGTGGAAGTGGAATGGCAGGTGCAGGTGCAGGTTCAGGTGCAGGTTCAGGTTCAGGTGCAGGTGCAGGTGCAGGTACAGGTTCAGATTCAGATTCAGGTGCAGGCAGATCTATGGGTCGTAGTTCCAGACGACACTCTGGAGAAGGGCGTCCTGCAGCTGTTGTATCGACGTCGGAAAGCTTTAATTTGCACCAGAAACGTATTTTGGAAGCCATGAACGTGTGGTACCAAGGACTACAAACCAACAGTCCCATGAAAACTGGTCCATTTTCAAACTCCCTTCACAACCCAACTTCCGAAATAAACAAGGCAAAACACGCGCTGGCGGAATTCGTAGCCACTGGCGGCACCTCTTTCGGCATACGTGACGATTCGCAAACGTTTTCGACTTGGAAACACATTCAAGTGTTTGTCCACGACTTGGCGACGTGGTGTTTTACGTCTCGTGCGAAGAGAAATTACGCCAGATTAGTAACATGTCTTGTTCCACATGAAGTCATCTTCTTCTTGGCAAGATGGGTCGACCTTTCCAAAATTGGTTTGACAGCTTTTGTCGCCCTTAGGGACGTCAAGGAACACTTCCTGGGAGATGAGATGGCAATCGGAGCGGCCGCTTACGCGATTACATCCTCAGAATCATCGGAAGTTAAGTCCCTCCTCGCTGAATTGGATGCGTCATCTTGAACACTAAAGTAGGCAGGGAAATTTGTAGTGTTTTGTGTGTGTAATATCCCATTTTCCTTTACCTACCCCTGTTTTTACTGTGTGTGTGTGCGCGCGTGTTTGATTGGAATGAATTGTATATATCCCTTGGGTTTGCATGAGAAGGGTGCAACACCTTGAGTGACAGGAGGGTGGGGTGTTTTTCCCTTCCTTTCCTTTCTGTGTCCATGGGCACGGACAAGTTTCCCGGAAAGGGGTTGGGGTTGGGGTTGGGGTTTGCGGCGTGGGTGGTTACCTTGGGTTTGGCGCTGGGCGGGGTGCCTGGCGTGGGTGGGGTGGGTGTATCCATGGGGACGCACACCACCCTGGCCCCCAACATGTGCGCCGCGGTGGTGCCCCACCAAGCTGCGTTTTGGGTGCCTGGGACGGCGAAGATCCTTGGGTCCTCCCCCTTCCACCTGCAGACGGGCACGGGGGCGGTGGCCAGGGGGTTCAGCACCCTCCGGGTGCAAGCCACCTCCACCCAAGGCAAGGGGGCCCAGCAGTGCACGGGCATTGTGGGGGCGGGGGTGGACGCTGGGGGCAGGGAGGTGGTTCGCAGCATGGGCATCACCATCGACCCCCCGGTGCGGCTGTTCCACGTGGAGACCGCGGGGTGGATTCCCTCCCAGTTGACGGACATGAAGGTGCGGCAATCCACCCCTGGGGAGGGGGAGGGCAGACGGTTGGTGGACAGGGTGGCGGCCTTGTCCGCCTCCATCACCGATTCCGCCCTGGGGTTGATGGTGTCCCTGCAGCGGCACTTTCCTGGTGCAGTGGCGGAAGCCCTGGACGCCGCGTCGGGTGGGGGTAGGGGTGGGGGAAATGCCTCCTCCTCGGTCGGGCGCCGCCTGCAGGAGCCCATTATGGACACCATCCTGGGGGCGGTTGCCCTGGGGGTGGCCTCCACGGCGCTGGCGACCACCACGGTAGCCATGGGCATGGTGGCGGACGGTTGGCGCACGATGAACAACATGGAGGACCAGACAAAGGCGCTGGTCAGTGGCATCAACGCCACCCAAACCGCCTTTATCCAGATGGAGAAGGAGGTGGACAGCATGCAGGACGCGATCAAGACCCATGGGCAGTCCCTGGAGGTGCTGCAGACGAGCATCAACGCGTCCCGACAGTGGATGGCTGCGACGTCCACCCAGGTGGGCGCCCTGACCACCAACCTGGTGGCCATGGCCAAGGGCATGGCAGAGCGGGAGCAGCGGGCAGCCACCATGGAGGCTGCCATTGCGGCCTCCACCGAGCAGCAGACGCGGCTGGGGCTGCAGCGCATCGAGGCCCTGGGGGACGCCACCCGTAACGCCACCGTGGCCCTGGCAGCCCACGCCACTGCGCAGACCGCGACCCAGTACACCGCCATTGCTGGCATGCAGGCGGGGTTTGCCACCTCCCTGGACGCCATCGCCATGGCCAACGTGGCAGCCGAGTCCGCCATCGACCGCGTGCAGCGGTACGCCAACACCCTGATCACCATGGCGCCCCTGCGGCGCTTGTTGGTGCAGCAGCTGCACTCGGCGGTGGCGGCGGCGGGCCTGGTGGGGTTCGTGCCCTTTGTGAAGCGGGAGTGGGCGGCCCGGGGGCCGGGTCCCCGGGCCGCCTGGGCCCACGGGTCCCCCCTGCGGGTCCTCACCGTGGACAGCCTGGTGCACGTGGGGGTGCGGCCCCTGCAGAGTGCCAACCCCACGGCCGGGGTCCTTGTGAACCATACCCGGGTCACGTTCCAGTGCGACCCCCTGGCGGCGCCCGAGGCCCTGGTGCCCTCCATGTCCACGTCCGCGTTCCTGGACACCCTGGCCCCGGGCGGGGCCCCGTGTGACGTGGCGGGGCCGGGGGGGGGGCCAGGGGGCACGGGGCGGCCCTGTGTGTGCTGGTTCCGGGTGGTGCGGTCGGGGTGCGTGAGCACCACCCCGGGGGGTGTCCACACCACGGTGCTGCCCCCGGCGTTCGCCACGGGGCCCGACCACCCCCGGACCCTGACCTGGGGCGGGCTGGGGGGGTGGACCGGGCCCACCAACGGCACCCGGGTGCCGCCTCGGGAGGCCCCCGACCAGGGCCCGGCCCTGAACTGGACCACGCAGGGCCCAGGGGGGTTTGCGCCCTACACCCCCTGTGCCCAGGAGCCCTGGACGGGGCCCGTGGAGTGGGTGGTGCACGCCCAGGGCCTGCGGGCGTTGCTGCAGGAGCTGACGTGCCCCCCCCTGGGGGCCGCCTGGAACTCGTCCGTGGACCCCGACGCGGTGGTGGCCAGTGAGTGGAACAGCGGGGTGCGGGAGGCGGTGGAGGAGGGCAGGGTGCCGTACCTGAAGTGGTTCCCCGCCCCCAACGGGGCCCGCACCAAGGTGCCTGGGTGGCAGGCGGCGGCCCCGGTGGGGGCGGGCACCGCGGGCCCGGGCACCACCTGGTTCGGGCGGGAGGCGCCCGTGTGCACGGTGGTGGGCCAGGAGGGCGTGGCTGCGTGGCGGCAGGGGGTGTGGCCCACCCCCGCGGGCTACCTGCTGGAGTTCCTGGGCTACGCGTGGCCGGACGTGTACCCCAGCGTGAACCTGGCCCTGCAGAAGGCCTACGGGGTCCTGGACAGCGACGTGCGGCAGGTGTTCCAGCGGTTTTCGGTGGAGCCCAGCGTGACCCAGACCGGGCCCGGGGCGGGGGCCTCCTCCGTGGTGTCCTCCCTGACCCTGCAGGTGCCCCTCATGCGGGGCCAGTGGGTGCCCGTGGGCACCGTCAGCGAGGAGGGCACCTGGCTCCGGGGCGCGGTGCAGCTGTCTGCCGCGGCGGGCCTGCCCGCCACCTCCCACCCGCTGAACCCGGCCCGCGTGCGGGTGTTTGCGCCCCTGTCCAACACCCTGCCCCCCCGGGCCACGTTCATGTGCGCTCTGGAGTGTGCCACGGGCACTGCGCGGGACGGCGCGGGCTGTCCCTGGCCCCTTTTTGGCAGGGCGCCCGCGGGGCCCGGGCCCGGGCTGTCCCCCCGGTACATCTGCGACGCGCCGGAGGAGGTCATGTCCGTGGCCTCCCAGCCCACCCTGCGCGTGAACACCATGACGTACCTGTGGGCGGCGGCCCGGGTGGACGACGCGGGCAACCTGCTGCCGCCACCCCTCATGGCCAACTTTACCCAGGGGGACTGGGAGGCGACGGAGGGCACCGTGTTTGACGCCAGCAAGTGGGCGGGCACCGTGGAGGACGTGTTGGTGCAGCTGGTGGACGCGGTGGCTGCGGGGGTCACCCCTGTCGCCACCGGCCTCAGCGACTTTGTGTGCAAGACGCCCGGGGCGGGGTACTGGTGTCGCACCCTGGCCACCAATGTGCTGTTCACCCCGGACCTGCAAGGGGTGCACGCCCACCTGGTGGGCACCGATCTGGAGGCCTGTGGCCGGGGCACCACCCTGTGCCTCATCCCCAGGACGTACACCCTGGTGGCCGCCGACATCCAGGTGCCCCTGGGCAGTGTGGCGGCCACCCTGGTGCGGACCTGCCCCGTCCTGGACACGGCCCGGGCAAACGCCATGGGCTACCCCCGGTTCCTGTTCCGCAACGGGGGCACCGCCAGTGTGCAGAAGTGGTGGTACTCCTGGGTGCCCATCAATGCCACCGACCACAGCCAGTGGCTGCCCGGGGTGAACGCCTCCGTGGTGGAGCGGGTGTGTGTGCCCACGGACGTGGCCCAGGGTCCACCCTTGGAGCCTGGGGACACCTGGCCCATGACCTGGTTCACTGTGTGTGCCACGTGGGACGTGGCCATCTGGGTGGCAGACCCTGACACGGGCACCCGGGTCGCCTGTCCCTCCGCCAGAGTTGTGCTGCCCTTGCACAAGTGGGTGCCCTCCTCGGGGTCCTCCTCGGGGTCCTCCTCGGGGTCCTCCTCTGGGTCCTCCTCGGGGTCCTCCTCTGGCCCGGTGGCCGAACCCTGGCTGGGGCTGGGTGTGTCCATGGTCTTTGACACGCCTGTGGTGAACACGGAGGCAGAGGAGGGGGCTGCGGAAAACATGGACGTGGTGGAGTCCGTGTACGTCACGGGGCTGCAGCAAGCAGTCATGCGCAACCTCAGCCTGGACGTGGTGTTGACCGAGATGGGGCTGTGGGACCTGTTCAAGGAGGTGTCTGACAAATCGGGGTTGAGCAGCACCCTCGCCGTGGAGGCGGACGCCAACCTGCGAGCGCTGCAGGGGCAGCAAGCTTTGCTGGCCAACGAGTCTCGGGCCTTCATCGGGTCCATGCAGAACCGGACCCAGGACCTGAGAAAGCTCAGTGCCAACGTGGCCGTGACCGCCATCATGTACGGGACCGTCGTGAGGGAGATACAGACCCGTCAAAACGCGTCGGAGGCGGCCATGGACCAGGCAGACGCCGCGCTGCAGGCCTTGGTGGGGGCTGTGCAAGGGGTCACCTTTGCCTCGGAAACAAACGCCACCCGGGTCAACGACACCGCCAAGGCCCTCAAACGGGAAATTGACGCCATGTACGCCGACACCAAGGCGCAGTATGAGGCACAGGCCGCAAACGCCACCAAGACCAGGAAAGCCATTTTGGCTGCCCACTCCAAGCCCCACAAAAACAAGGTCTTTGTGCTCACTCACGTCTTTGAATTGGTGGCCCTGTTCCTCATTGTGTACGTGGTCACACTAGTGTACGATGCAACACAGCACCGTCGGAAAGGCTTTCACACCCTGCAACAGCAGCCTGAACCGTGGGCATAGAAATGTCCCTTCCCCCTTCCCCCTTCCCCCTCCCCTTTTCCGTGTCTTGACTTCCTACCCCGTGCCCCTGCCCTTTTCAACTGTCTTGTATTGTTTCGTTTTTGCTCTGTACGTTTCTGGTGGCATAACAAGGCCTTGAATGTGTATTTATGCCACAATCAAGTTAAACTGGCCTTTGGGGAGCAGAGGTAATCGGGGAAAACAAAACAAACGACGCGCCGGGGGGGGGGAATGGGAGTGGGAGTGGGAGCGGGAGACAAGAGCAAACACAAAAAAAAACATCCCGCCCGGCTGTTACTACAACTTACCATGGTCGGCTCTTCTTTGCTCTATAAAGCGCGCCATTTTGTCTGCTAGCACTGCACGCACGGCGCTTGCTGCGGGAGGAGGAGCCACGACGCTAGAGCCATCTAAACCCAGGGACGGTGCAGGCTGGCCGCTTTTATCGCCCGAATGGAAACCCGCCTTCGGTTCGGATGTAGTAGTCTGGGTCCGACGCTTTCTCCGAGGCTTGACGCCTTCTGCAGTGTCCGAAGTTGAATGCGCGGCCATAGCAGGGGTCCTGCTCGGAACCCGCGTCGTCGAATCCGTGTCCTGTGAAGGCGCATGTGATGCACCACTTTGTGGTGCGGGAGGAGGAGCCACGGCGCCAACGTCAAAGTCACCGAAACCACCAAAACTTGTAGACATGAAACTGTCTAGAGCCGGGTTTGATGCAAATAGGGTGGGTTCATAGACGGTATGTCCGTGCGTCGTGATTCCCCCTTGCGAGGGAAATTGTGCTGACGTAGCCATTCCATCCCTAGTGACACCACGGACAACTCTTTCGGTGTCGCCGCCACCACCACGGCTCACAGTCTGCGTTCCGGGATCGCTGGCCTTGGGCAGGTGAACAAGTCTTTGCGCCTGTTGGATGCTCCTACGCACGTACTTCCTGACGTCCTCGGCTTCAATAGTTCGCACATTCCCTTCTTGCAAAAACAGCATTCCGTTGTTTGAGTAGAAAACGGAAAATCCAACAACAGGGCCCACGGTGGGAACCTCTACAACAAGCTTCTGTGTACCGGTCAGATGTTCCGCACTTGACGGTGGTGGGTCGGCTACGCCTGTTCGAAGAGCATATGTAGCCACCCCTTGCAACTGTGAAACCACGGGCGCCGTCCGTGAACTTGTGTCATGTCTTCCAACAGCGAAACGCAAACCCGCACGTTGGACCTCCTTTTGAGGGGGTAAAACCCATTTAACCCTATCATCGCCATGTGGTACGCCCGATTCCACATACATGTGCTGGGGCCAGGTCTGGCCTATCGAAGGCATAGCACCTCCACTTGGCAAGTTCCAGTGAGTCCCAGCCCCAGCCCCAGCCCCAGCCCCAGGCCAAGCCCCGGTCTCGTCCATCCAAGGCGCAGTCTCGATCCTACCCTTAGCCTTAGCCTTAGCCTTAGCCTTAGCCTTAGGCTTAGCCTCAGCCCTAGCCTTAGCCCCAGCCATAGCCTCAGCCTCAGCCGCGGCCTTAATTCTAGCCCTAGCCTCAGCCTCAGCCTCAGCCCCAGCCCCAGCCCTGGTCCCGCCCATTTCATGTCCAACCTTGGATGTGACTCCAGTCGTACGTGGTGTCACTTCAGTTGTTGGTTCCGAGCTCTCGTCGCGATACTTGAGAATTTTATCAGAGCAGGCCAACAACACTTGCGTAATCGCATTGGTGTCCATGCCGGTCGCATCCAGGGCCTCCCAAAACCTTTTGGGTGATTGATGGAAGATGTTGCTCTCCTCGTCTTTGATTTTTGCAACAAAATCTTTGATGTGGAGATATGAGAGGTACAACAAACTGGTGCAAAACTTTGCAATCTCCTCGCGTTTGGCTTGCGGGTTGGTGCCGATCGATCCGTCGCATTTTGTAATTTCCAAGACCTTACGAAGGACAGTGTCACGCACGGCTTGAGTACCACTTTCCATGTTTGGGTTGCCGATGGGCAACGACAGGCCGTGATTACCACACTGCATGTCTGACTTTTCACTATACTTAATCCCGGTGTTTGGTACGGTGCGCATATTCCATTACACGAGTGTAAACACCAGCGGTCGGGTTCGTGCAACCCAAAAGGCGAAAAAGAGACGGGTGGGAAGGGAAGAATGGGAGAAGGGGGTAGGGGTGGGGGTGGGGGTGGGGGTGGGGGTGGGGGTGGGGGTGAAGTTAACACCTGGTGATGCGCGCGAGTTTGATACCCGCAAACACCGCCAGTGTGGCTGCCACGAAAAATAGGGCGGTTGTGAGCAGGGCTCCGATGATGCCCCCAAAGAGTGAGGTGATTTTGTCCGTGAAACTGAGAACACCCTTTCCGAGTGTTTTCGCAAGGTTGGCAAGGTCGACGCCGACGCCGCCCCACAGGCTGCGGGAGGCGTTCATCATGACCTCTGTGTTGTGCTCCAGGACGCCCCAGCGCTGCATGACGGTGGCCATGGCTTCGTTGGTTGCGTTGTTGAGGGCTTCCATTTCTTCTTGCAGGTGCTCGCCCTTTTCCTGCAGCACTTGGTTGCGTTGCAGCAGGGCCTCCACCAGGGGTCCGTTCACTTGTTCCTGCTCCGAGATGTTTCTGCGGATGTCTATGAGCTCCCCCGCGATGACGGTGAAGTTGTTGATGGCCACCCGGGAGGCGTCCGCGTTGGCGCCCGTGACCCTGCGGGTTTGGTTGATGAGCTCCTCCACGGAGGCGGCCCGCACCAGGCCCGCGTCGATGGCGGTTTGCTGGATGAAGCGGGTGGCGTTGGCGAGGCGGTCCCCCGCCAGCTGGGCCATGTTAATCAGGTCCTGCTTGAGGTCGGCAATGGTGAAGGTGCTGGCGGTGGCGTCCCGGTACGCGGCCACGGTGGCGGACACGTCCTGCAGCAGGTCCAGGGCGGCGGTGTTGTTGATGATGGGCGCGAAGTTGACGACGGTGTCCCCAAAGGCGCCCAGGAGGGGCAGGGGCACCCGGGTGAAGGAGGTGCTGCGGCACTTGACGGTGTCCAGGCCGGTGGCGGGGTTCTTGGTGGCCAGCTCCGTGGTCCACCGGGAGATGTAGCTGTCGAAGGGCAGGTTCACGGTGCCCCCTGGCGGAATGGGGGGGCCCGGCACAAAGGCCAGCCCCCCGGACCCCGCTCCCGCGTCGGCGGCGTCGGCGGCTGCCCGGGACGCCCGGGCGCACTCCGCCTCTGCGTTCTCCGCGTACCCGGGCGCGTCCACGTTGTCCCGGGTGGGGTCCAGGCCCTCGCACACGAAGCGGTAGGCCCACACCGTGGGCACGGTGGCGCCCTTGGGGGCCCGCACCGTGACGGTGGCCAGCCCCAGGCCCTGCAGGTCCGTGTCGATCTCGGGGCAGGCGGCGGACAGGGTGGTGGTGAACTCCCCCGCGGGCACCTCCATGCCCAGCACCTGCAGCACGGAGTTGCGGGGAATGAAGCACAGGGTCTTGCCCGAGCCGCAGGCGGCGGCGGGGGTGTTCACTAGGTCCGAGTCCTTGCCGGACAGGTCGGGGCGGAACATGCCGTTGTACTTGAGGGTGTAGCACGTGTCGCCCTGGTCCGCCTTGGTGGCGGCGTCGTCGCACACGACGTCGTCTCGGGACATGGCCCCCGGGCCTCCCACGGGCAGCAGCTCCCGCATGTAGGGGAACACGGTGGAGCAGCCCGCGATGGGGTCCCAGGTGGCGCCCGGGTGCTGGGCCTGCCACAGGTCCCGGGTGAAGGCCCGGGTGCGGGCCACGAAGGAGCCGTTGACCTTGGCCACCTCCCGGTCCGCGGCGTAGCCCAGGGTGTTCTTGGACAGGCCCGCCTGGCTGCTGAGGCCCAGGTACCGGGAGGGGACGTCGTACAGGTAGCGGGCGGTGACGTTGGTGGGCAGGCCAAACAGGGACCCCACGTAGTTGACGGTGCAGTTGGCGCGGACGCAGGCATCCAGGTCCCCCACCAGGGTGAAGGTGTCGGGCAGGGAGTTGGGCATGCGGTGGATGGACAGGACGTCGTCTGTGGTGTAGGTGTACGCGGGGATGCCGTTGTTGGCCCCCGGCTCCGTGGGGGGCACCCCCTCCATGAACACCCTGCCCCGGGCGAAGATGCTCTTGGTGACCACCTTGTACACGGGTATCCAGGGCACGGTGGGGGTGCGGGAGCCGTCCAGGGCGGACCCGTCCTGGATGGCGGTGTACTCGGCGTAGATGCAGGGCACCTCGCTGTTGGTGGCGTTGTCGAAGGTGAAGGCCTCGTTGGAGGTGGCCATGTCCGCGTGGGGCTTGCCGTTCAGGGCCACCCGGGTTGCGTCAATGGTGCTCTGGATTGTGTCCCACGCGCTGGCGACCGCCCGGTGGACCACCGTGGCGGTCGTGGTCCAGGTGTACAGGGTGGTCTTGGTGGGGTCGCCGCTGCACAGGTCCCGGGTCCCCGCCACGTTGGGCTTGGGGTTGGTGCGGGGGTTGGGGCCCAGGGCAATGCCGCGGGCAGGGGTGGTGGCCAGGGCCTCCTGGGTGCTGCCGCTGCCGCCCTGGGACTGGGCCAGGTCCCCCACCGTGGCCCGCAGACTGTACACGTAGGTGTCCGCCAGGGGGGAGGCCACGTCCGAGGGGTGCACCCCCAAGGCCGTCCGACCGGTGGTCACGTTGCGCCACCCGGAGGCGTCTCCCCCGGGGGAGGGGCAGGTCACGTTCTGGACGACGGCCTGCACCTGGGCGGGGCTGTCCAACAGGCGCACAAACTCCACCACGACGCTGGAGGTGGGGGGCGCCCCGGGGGTGACGGCACAGGGGGAGTGTCTAGGGGGCGCGGTGGCTGGCCCTCCAGGGGTCCCCATGCCCCCGATGCCCATCATGGTGATGCGGGCCCCGGCGCCGCCAGTGGCGTTGGGGGACAAGGGGGTGGTGCCCAGGTTCAACAGGGGCGCCGTGGCGTTGGCCAGCACCACGGGGCAGCTGGTGCGTTTGTGCATGACCCAGCACGTGCACAGGGGGGCGCCGGTGGGGTTGAAGGCCGGGGCCCCCGGCCCCGTGAAGTTGCCCTGGAACTGGGCCAGGGTGCCCGTGAAGGGGGGCACGCAGCCCGAGGGCCCCACCAGGCCCAGCACCGCGTCCGCGGTGGCGGAGGTGAGGACGCCCGTGGTGATGAGGCGCACCGAGTCGCACATGACGGTCAGGGAGTCCTCGATGGCGTAGTGGGTGCGGGAGAAGGCGGAGTTTGTGGCCGCGGACTCGGAGCCAGCGTACGTGTCGACGTTGGCGCCCCTCCTGGCGGCACGCACCACCAAGACCGTGTCCACCAGGAGGGTGCGCAGGGGGGAGCCGTCCGCCCAGTTCTCTGCGGGCTGGGGCATGTTGTCGGGGGACAGGGCAGCGGAGCCCCACATGGGTCGCCACCCACTGGCGGCCAGGTTGGTGGTGGTGCGGTACACGGCGTCGGCCAGGGTGTCGTGCATGGTGCGGCGGGAGACCACGATGCGGAAGATCTTGCCCATGGTTTCCAGGGCCCGCAGGTTGCCCGTGGCCTGGGTGTACAGGGCCGCCAGGCTGGCGTCGGTGGTTTCCTGTACCTTGGCGATGCTCTGCATGACGATGGCGGTGGTTTCGGCGATGGTGCTAGCCAGGGTGGCCAGCCCCCGGGTGTTGGTGTCCGCGGTGAGGGTGAGGGCGTTGTTGAGGACGACGGTGGAGTTTTGGATGGCGTCCACCAGGTCGGAGGACCGTTTGGCGGCGGCGGCCTCAGAGGCGGCGCAGGCCGCAGCCAGCTCCGCGGCCCGGTTCGTGGACGCCTCCAGGTTGTCGGACAGGCCCGACTGCCACTGCTGCAGGTTTTGGATGGCCGCATTGGAGTTCTTGATCTGGTCCCCCTGGACCTGCAGCAGGGCGGTGCCCGTGGCGATGCTCTTGCTGAGCAGGGAGGAGGCGTTGTTCAGGGCCTGGAGACTGTTCTTGGCGGAGCTCAGGGTGTTCTCCACGTTGTCGATGCGCTTGGCCAGTTTCTTGGCCATGACGATGCAGGTGACGGAGGCGGCCAGGGCGGTGAGGGCCACCCCCAGCGCCACCGCGGCCAGGAGCAGCTCTCGCTTGGCCAGCTTGCGGTGGGGGTGCAGGGTGTCGTGGGAGGTGGCGCCCGCCAACTGGGTGTGGAAAGGGTGGTCGGGGTCGTTCAGGGCCTGCAGCTCGGGCTGCTCCTGCAGGGTGGTCAGGAAGTTGGCGCCGGGGCCGGGGGCGCCATTGGACAGGCGGCGGTGGTGGGGAGACACGGGGTGCTGGGCCGCGTGCACCGCGTTGGAGTGGGCCACGGAGGTGGCCCACAGCATGCGGGCCCCCAGGTTGGAGCCCACCTTCGTCTCGGACGCGACCCAGGTGGCGTCGTTGACATAGGGCAGGTCCTCCAGCACGGCCTGCAGGGTGCGGTTGCCGATGACGGCCCCAATGGAGTGTAGGTCCCCCGCGGGGTCCACGATGTCCATCATGCGGGCGCCCCGGGAGGCGGCCGCCCGGCCCGAGTCCGTGCTGGGGTTGTCCGCCACGGAGGCCATGCGGCCCACCATGTTGGTGGCAATCACCCGGGGCAGCAACTCCGCCAGGACCCAGGGGTGCATGGGGGTGTCGGGGGACAGGACCCCCTGGTCGTCGGCGAAGGCCTCCACGTGGGCAGGGGTGGAGGCTTGCAGGCGGCGATTGGGGGCCGCCTCCTGCTGGGCCGCCCGTTGCACCGCCGTGATGGCGTTCAGGTACGCGTTGGCGGATTTGGTGAGGGACGCCGCCTCCTGGGCGGCCAAAGTGGGCTGCTCGCACACACCCATGCGGATGCATCGGATGTTGGGGGGCAGGAACATGACCACCTCCGCCTCCATGATGATCACCTCCCGGAAGTCAAACAGGGCGCCGCGACTCCAGGTGCCCCCCGTGCCAGGGCGGTTGCCTGACTGCCGCACCCCGGCGCAGGAGCAGGTGCGGGCCGAGGACGCGGCGGCGTTCACGGTCAGGGCCTGGAACTGGGTGATGGTCCCGTCGGTGCCAATCAGCTGCCGGGGCACGGGGTTGTCGATGGCGATGCCCGGGGAGTTGCAGTCGTCGATGTTCCACCCACTGGCCCGTTTGGTGGCCATGCACTCGTCCACGCTCAGGTGTCGGAAGTGCTCGTGGTGGCCCTTGGCGATGCGGGACATCAAGTTGTTGTAAGGGGCGGAGCCCCGGGTGCGGGTGCTGGTGCTGCTGCTGC
>Ga0164294_10003305_pt1 | contig 14363 bp, 11 predicted proteins | sample GEODES005metaG_FD_111479 | JGI IMG/M metagenome (GOLD analysis project Ga0164294, IMG submission 111479) | Oligotrophic lake water microbial communities from Sparkling Lake, Wisconsin, USA - GEODES005 metaG | ecosystem: Environmental > Aquatic > Freshwater > Lake | place: USA: Sparkling Lake...
AAACCGGCGATCCTGTTCCTCACGCAGGTAGATGACGGTCCGGTCGGCCTATACTTTGCAGGCTATACGCCAGACGCCTTGAAGCCGGCGACCAACCTAACCTTGGCCGCCGCCCGCGCTGAGGCGTCGCGGCAGGCGCAGATTGTCGCATCGTGGCGCGAGGACACTACGCTGCCGTACTTCGCGGCGGTGCGGGCACTTATCGCCCGGCTCGGACGAGTCAGCGGCGATCAGCAGCAGCGCGTCTTTGACCGGCTTGAGGCACTCGGCAAAGCCGCCGTCCCCGCCATGATCGCCCAAATGGATGATCGACGCCCCTTGCGCACGCAGGCGATTTCTCTCGTGAACCACGCCCCAGAATCCTTCGAGGGGATGCGCCACTATGGCCCACAGCAGGTAGTGGATGGACTCGACGCAGTGCTCGACCAGATCACGGGTGAGAGCTTTGGGTCGATTGAGAACGGCGGTTCGAGTCGCCAGCGCGACGCAGCGGTCGCTGGCTGGCGAGTCTTCGCTGCCGACCTAGCATGTAGGAGAGGTAAATAGCGTCCGGTTGCTGCCTTTCCTAAATGACTGCTTTCCACCAATGCCGGTCATTCGTCCGTCGATCAGGGCGGATACCAAGTGTCAGATTTTGATCACTACGATAAGACACGGCTTGAACTGGGAGCTGAAGTGCATGGAAGCCTTGCGAACCGACGACAGCCGTTTTGCCAACTTGCCCGGCTACGCTTTTGAACCGCACTATACCGAGACGCTGCCGGGCTATGAGGGGCTGCGCGTGCATTTCATCGACGAAGGCCCGCGTGATGCCGCAACGACCTTTCTGTGCCTTCACGGACAACCGTCGTGGTCTTACCTCTATCGCAAGATGATTCCGGTTTTTGCCGAGGCAGGCTACCGGGTCATCGCCCCTGATCTTCTGGGCTTCGGCCGCTCGGACAAGCCGGTGGACGAGGCGGTCTATACCTTCCATTTCCATCGAGACATGCTGCGCGCCTTCATCACGGCGCTGGATATCCAGCAGATCACGCTGGTCTGCCAAGACTGGGGTGGCATTCTGGGCCTGACCATCCCGCCCGAGAGCCCCCAGCGGTTTGATCGGCTGCTGGTCATGAACACCGCGCTTCCTGTGGGGGAACCCGCTGGCGCCGGGTTCGATGCTTGGCGTGCCTTCAATCGCAGCCAACCCGATCTCGATATCCCCGGACTGTTCAAGCGCGCGCAGATCGGCCTGAGCGATGCCGAGGCGCTGGCCTATGGCGCGCCCTTCCCCGACGCGACCTACAAGGCCGGAGTCCGCCGCTTTCCCGAACTGGTGATGACAAGCCCCGACATGGAAGGCGTGGCCGAAGCCAAGCGGGCCGCCGCGTGGTGGCAAACCGAATGGACCGGGCCGAGCTTCATGGCCGTGGGCATGATGGACCCGGTGCTCGGGCCGGACGTGATGGCAAACTTGCGCGATACGATCCGGAACTGCCCGCCGCCGCTGGAGATTGCCGATGGCGGGCATTTCGTCCAGGAGCGGGGTGATCAGATCGCACGCGCCGCTTTGACCGCATTTGGCCTGTGACGCGGGGCTCTGCCGCTTCCTCTGTGTAAGAGAAGGCCGGTTTACCCCAGCGATGGCTTGATGAATGGGGCCAATGCCGCTTAGGGTCGCGCCATGGCCGATAAACTCATCATCACACTTGCCCAGCTGAACCAGAAAGTGGGCGATCTGGCAGCCAATGCCGCCGCTATGCTCGCTGTGTGCGCCAAGGCCGCGCATAGTGATCTGATCGTTTTTCCCGAGATGCAGCTGATCGGCTATCCGCCCGAAGACCTGATCCTCAAGCCCGCACTGATCGAGCGCGCGGCGATCGCGCTGGAGCGGCTGGCGGAGGCGACCGCCGATGGCGGGCCGGCGATGCTGGTTGGCTCGGTGTTCGTGCGCGACGGCGCGCTGCACAACGGGGTGGCGCTGCTTGATGGCGGCAAAGTGGCGGCGGCCCGCTTCAAGGTTGAGCTGCCGAATTATGGCACGTTTGACGAAAAGCGCTATTTCCTGCCCGGCCCGCTGCCCGAGCCGGTGGAGTTTCGCGGTGCCAAGCTGGGCCTGCCGATCTGCGAGGATATCTGGCACGGCGAAGTTTGCCGCCATCTGGCGAGCCAGGGCGCGGAGATTTTCCTGTGCGTCAACGGCAGCCCTTACGAGATCGACAAGAATGTGCTGCGCATCGACGGCGTGGCCAAGCGGCGCGCGATGGATACGGGCATTCCGCTGGCTTTCGTCAACCGCGTGGGCGGACAGGACGAAGTGGTGTTCGACGGCGCGAGCTTCGTCGTCGGCGCGGAAGGCACGGTGTGGGTGCAGATGCCCGATTGGCAGGAGGCCATCGTCGACACCGTGTGGCGGCGCGTGCCTTATGGCCGGGGCCACCGCTGGCGCTGCGAGCCGGGCGAGGTCAGCAAGCTGGCCGAGCATCCCGAGGACATCTATTCCGCGATGGTGATCGCGCTGCGTGATTATGTGAACACCAACCGCTTCCCGGGCGTGGTGCTGGGGCTTTCGGGCGGGATCGATTCGGCAATCTGCGCCGCCATCGCGGTCGATGCGCTTGGTCCGGAGCGGGTGTGGTGCGTGATGATGCCCAGCGCCTATACCAGCGCCGAAAGCCTGGAGGACGCGGCCGGCTGCGCCGCCATGCTTGGCGTGAAGCTCGATACGATCGGCATCCAGCCAGCGGTGGACGGCTTTACTGCGATGCTCGCCCCCGCCTTTGCCGGGCGCAATCCCGATCTGGCGGAGGAAAACCTGCAATCGCGCATTCGCGGCACGGCGTTGATGGCGCTCTCCAACAAATTCGGCCCGATGCTGGTGACCACCGGCAACAAGAGCGAGATGAGCGTGGGCTATGCCACGATCTATGGCGACATGAACGGCGGCTACAATCCGCTGAAGGACGCCTATAAAACGACCGTGTTCGCGATCTGCAAATGGCGCAACGGGCAGCGCCCCCGGATCGGCATGGGGCCCGAAGGCGCGGTGATGCCAGAGCGGATCATCACCAAGCCGCCCAGCGCCGAACTGCGTCCCGACCAGAAGGATTCGGATTCGCTGCCACCTTACGAGGTGCTCGATGCAATCCTTCAGGGCCTTGTCGAGAACGAAAAGAGCGTGGAGCAGGTCGTCGCCGATGGCTTTGCGCACGAGACCGTGGCGCGGATCGAGCGGCTGCTCAATCTGGCCGAATACAAGCGGCGGCAAGCGCCTCCGGGGGTAAAGCTCGGCTCACGCAATTTCGGCCGCGACCGGCGCTATCCGATAACCAATGGGTTCCGGACGGCGTGAACGCGGCGACCACCACCACCCGTTTCGCCCCCTCGCCCACGGGCAAGCTGCATGTGGGCAATGTGCGCGCGGCGCTGCATAACTGGTTGCTGGCCAAAAAGCATGGCGGGCGGTTTCTGCTGCGCATCGATGATACCGATGCGGCGCGCAGCCGGGAGGAATATGTGGAGGCGATCCGCGCCGATCTGGCGTGGCTGGGGCTGCATCCCGATGGCGAGGAGCGGCAGTCGGCGCGCTTTGCGATCTATGAGCAAGCGTTTGAGCGGCTGGTCACGGCGGGGCGGCTCTATCGCTGTTATGAGACCGCGCAGGAGCTGGATCTGAGGCGCAAGGTGCTGCTCGGGCGCGGGCTGCCGCCGATCTATGACCGCGCAGCGCTTGCCCTGACCGAAGCGGATCATGCGGCGCGCGCGGCGGCGGGCGAGGCACCGCACTGGCGCTTTCTGCTCGATCACGACACGCCGATCACCTGGGAGGACGGCATTCGCGGGCCACAGCATTTCGATCCGCGGCAGATGTCGGACCCGGTGGTGCGGCGCGCCGATGGCTCGTGGCTTTATATGCTGCCCTCCGCCATCGATGACGCCGAGATGGGCGTGACCGATGTGCTGCGCGGCGAGGACCATGTCTCCAACACGGCAACGCAAGTGCAGATGTTTGCGGCACTGGGCGCGGAACCGCCGCGCTTTGCGCATGAAGCGCTGCTGACGGGCGCGGAGGGCAAGCTTTCGAAGCGGCTGGGCGCGCTGGGCATGGCCGATCTGCGCGAGGCGGGGATCGAACCCGAAGCTGTGGTGGCGCTGCTCGCGCGGCTGGGCACGTCCGATCCGGTCGATCCTTCACTCGATGCAGACGCCCTCGCAGCCAGCTTCGATCTGTCGCGCTTTGGCCGCGCGCCGGCACGGTTTGACGATGCGGACCTCCACCGCGTCAATGCCGCGATTGTCCACCGGCTGCCTTACGCGCGGGTGCGCCATCTGCTGCCCGCCGGGATGGGCGAGGCGGCGTGGGAAGCGATCCGGCCCAATCTGGCGCATATCGATGAGGTGGCAAGCTGGTGGCAGGTGGTGACCGGGCCGGTCACGCCGCCCGCGTTCGATGAGGAAACGCGCGCGTTTCTGAGTTTAGCCGCCGCTGCGGCGAAGGTCCTCGACTGGTCCGCCGATCCATGGCGCGTGTGGACCGGTGCGCTGAAGGACAGCACCGGACGCAAGGGCAAGGCGCTGTTCATGCCGCTGCGGCAGGCGCTGACCGGCATGGACCACGGCCCGGACATGGCCGCGCTGCTGCCGCTGATCGGCAAGGTCGAGACGATGGAGCGCCTGACCAAGGTCCAGCACGCCTGAAGGAGGCGATCCGCATGCCATCCGTGAACGTTGAAGATGCGCAAGAGCAGACCAAGCTTGCGATCTTGCAAGGTCTGGTGGCGCACAACATCCGGCATGGCGGCGCGCCGTCCAAGCCGGACGAATTTGTCGTGGCCCTGCGCGATGACCACGGCGCGCTGATCGGAGGCATGACGTGCGACATCTCTTACGGCGGGTTGCTGATCGAATGGGCCTGGATTGACGAGGCCTACCGCGGTCAGGGCCACGGTCGTGCCTTGCTTGATCAGGCCGAAGCTCATGGCGCGCGAAGGGGGGCGGTCATGGCGCACCTCGACACCTTCATCTTTCAGGCAAGAGGCTTCTACGAACGATGCGGATATCGGGTGTTTGGCGTGCTGTCCTATCCTGGCGAGATCGAGCGCTATTACATGCACAAAACGTTGGTGCCGGTTAGCGCCTAACGCACCGCCGCTGCGCCCATTCAAGCCCGCCCGGTCTGGCTGACCAGATGAGCCGGGTCGATGCCCTCGGCGCGCCAGGTGGCGGCCCAGCGCGCGGCGGGGGGCGTGTCGAACAGGATCTCACGGCGCCCTTGCGCGGCATACCAGCCGTGGCCGCGCATCTCGCCCTCGAGCTGGCCGGCGCCCCATCCGGCATAGCCGAGCGCGACCAGCCATTGCGCCGGCCCGCGCCCTTCGGCAATGGCACGCAGCACATCCATCGACGCCGACAGCGCACACATCGGCGAGACTTCGATCGAACCGGTGCCGCCCCAATCGGCCGAATGGAGCACGAACCCGCGCGCGGTTTCCACCGGACCACCGTGCATGATCGGCACATCGGGGGCCACGCCGGGATCGATGCCGATATCTTCGAGCAGGCCGTGGAAGGTTACGCCCTCGCGCGGGCTGCCGATACCGATGCCCAGCGCGCCGTGCTCGTCGTGCACGCACATCGCGATGACCGCATGATCGAAGCGCTCATCGCCCATGCCGGGCATCGCCAGCAGCAGGCGGCCGGAGAGGTATTGCGGCTGAAGCGTCGAGGCTTTGGTCATGACCGCAGCAATAGGCGTTTTGCCCCCGGCGGGGAATGGAATTCAGGCCGCCACTTTGATCCGGCGCACTTCCGCTGCCTCGATCAGGCGCTTTTCGATCGTGCGCATGCGGCTTTCCGCGTCGATCTTGCCGCCGAGCAGATCGGTGACGTAGAAGGTATCGACCGCGCGCTCGCCATAAGTCGCGATATGCGCCGAATGGACGATCGCGCCCGCATCGAACAGCGCGCGCGCCAGGTTGCTGAGCAAGGCGGGCCGATCGCGCGCGCCGACTTCGATCACGGTGAACCGGTTCGAGGCCTTGTTGTCGAAGATCACGATCGGCTGCACCTCGAACGCCTCGCCGCGCGGACGCGCGAGGGGGCGCGCGGCGAGCTGCGGCAGCATCTTGCCGCGATTGGCCAGCGCATCGGCAATCGCGTTCTTGAGCCGCGCGATCTGGCCGGGTTCGTTGAGCGGGCGCCCGAGCGGGTCTTGCACCAGAAAGTTATCCACCGTCTGCCCGTTGCGCGCGGTGTGGATCCGCGCGTCGATGATGTTGCCGCCGGCCAAGTGGATGCCGCCGGCGATCCGGTAGAACAAGCCGGGATGGTCTGCCGCGAGCACGGTCAGCAGCGTGGCCCCGCGCGCCGGATACCACACCGCCTCGATGGTCAGCGGCTCGTCGAGAGCGCGGTCCATCTGTTGCAGATTGAGCGCGATGATGTCTTCGGGTTCGGCAATCCAGTACGCATCGCCAAGGTGGCGGCCGACGGTGCCGATCAGGACATCGCGCTCGCTGAGCAGCGCGGCCACGGCGGCCTTCTTGGCGGCGATGCGCTCGATCCGGCCGTGCTGCTTGTGGCCCAGTCGCAGCATCTCCTCCGCCGCGGTGAACAGATCGCTTAGCAGCTGGCGCTTCCATGAATTCCAGATGCCCGGGCCAACCGCGCGGATATCGACAACGGTGAGCACCAGCAGCAGCCGCAGCCGCTCCTGACTTTGCACTTTGGCGGCAAAGTCGGCGATGGTCTTGTAATCGGCGAGATCGCGCTTGAAGGCGGTCGCGCTCATCAGCAAGTGCCAGCGCACCAGCCACGCGGTCAGCTCGGTCTCGGCGGGGGACATGCCCAGCCGCGGGCACAGCTTCATCGCGATTTCCGCGCCGAGCACCGAATGGTCGCCGCGTCGCCCCTTGGCGATATCGTGGAGGAGGGTCGCGACATAGAGCACACGGCGCGAGGAGACTTTGCCGATCACCTCGCTGGCCAGCGGATGCTGGTCGGTTTCCGCGCCCTTTTCGATCCGCGAGAGCAGCCCGATCGCGCGGATGGTATGCTCATCGACCGTGTAGTGATGATACATGTCGAATTGCATCTGCGCGATCACGCGGCCGAAATCGGGCACGAACCGCCCGAAGATGCCTGCCTCGCTCATCCAGCGCAGCACGGTTTCGGGATCGTGGCGGCTGGTCAGCAGTTCGAGGAACAGCGCATTGGCGCGCGGGTCCTTGCGCACTTCGGCATCGATCAGGGTGACATCGCGGCGCGCCATGCGCATCGCTTCGGGATGGATCTCCATGCCGTTGCGATCAGCCACCACGAACATTTCGAGCAGACGCACCGGATCCTGCCGGAAGAAATCATCGCCTTCCGCGCTGATCTTGTCGGCCTGAACCGGGTACACCCCGATCTTGCGTTTGCGGCGCTGGCGCAGCGAGGCAAAGAAACCCAGCTTCTGGCGCGCGAACTGTTCATCGAGCTGCGCCAGGAACATGCCGGTGAGCGAGCCGACCTGCGTGGCCTGCAGGAAAAAGTAATGCATGAACCGCTCGACCGCGCTCTTGCCCGGCCGATCGGCAAAGTTCATCCGCATCGCCAGCTCGCGCTGCAGATCGAAAGTCAGGCGGTCTTCGGCGCGGCCAGTCATCGCGTGGAGATGGCAGCGCACCGCCCAGAAGAAGTTTTCCGCACGGTGAAACGCGCGGTATTCCGCCGTGGTCAGCAGGCCGACATCGACCAGTTCGCTGGCATCGCGCACTTTGTGGATATATTTGCCGATCCAGTAGAGCGTGTGGAGATCGCGCAGGCCGCCCTTGCCCTCCTTGACATTGGGTTCGACGACATAGCGGCTGTCGCCCAACCGCTTGTGCCGCGCCGAGCGCTCAGCGAGCTTTTCGGCGACGAACTGGCGCTCGGTGCCGGTGACGACCTCGCTCCAGAACTTCTGCACGCTTTCGTCATAAAGCGGGCGATCGCCCCAGACATAGCGCCCTTCGAGCAGCGCGGTGCGGATCGTCAGGTCGCTGCGCGCCATGCGCACCATATCGGCCAATGACCGACTCGAATGCCCGACTTTCAGCCCCAGATCCCACAAGAAATAGAGCATCGCCTCGATCACCTGCTCGCACCACGAGGTCGGCTTGGTGGGGGTGAGGAAAGCGATATCGACATCCGAATGCGGCGCCATCTCGCCGCGCCCATAGCCGCCCACCGCCATGACCGCGATGCGCTCGCCGGTCGAGCGGTTGCTCGCCTGATAGACATGGCCCACCACATGATCGTAGATCACGCGCACCAGCTGATCGACGAGGAACGACTGGCCTTGCGCACATTCGGTGCCGTGCGACGGCTTCTCCATCAGCCGCCGCTGCAGTTCGGCGCGCCCGTCCGCCAGCGCGGCGCGCAGCAGCTCGACCACCGCCGGCCGCGCTTTTGCGCCACCTGCCGCATCGAGCGCGGCAATCGCGTCGGCGATCGCGCGTCGATCGATGATCGCGCGCTGGCTGGCAATCCGGGGGAGAATCATAGAGGCAAGGCAACAAGCATAATGAGGTGCTTACAGCATCACCCCTTGCCCGTCCCTTGCCACTGCGCACTGTAAATGCCCTTGAGGGTCCGTTTATCCACTTTTTCGGTGCCCAGACGCGGCAGAGCCTGCTGTTCTTCCCATAGCTTCATCGGCACTTTGAACGGCGCAATGTGCTGGCCAAGGAAGGCGCGGAGTTCATCCTCGTTCACCGCGCAGCCCTCTTTGGTGAGATAGACCGCAACCGGCACTTCGCCATAGAGCTCGTGCGGCAGGCCGAATACGCTGGCTTCAGCCACGCATTCATGCGCGTAAATCGCCGCCTCGACTTCTTGGCATGAGATATTCTCGCCGCCGCGGATGATGATGTCCTTCTTGCGGTCGACAATGAACAGGTAGCCTTCGCTATCGAGATAACCCAGATCGCCGGTGCGGAAATAGCCATCAGGCATGATCGCGGCGGCGGTCGCTTCCGGATTGTCCCAATACCCGAGAAAGTTGGCGACACTGCGGATCGCAACTTCGCCCACTGCACCCGAGGGCAGCGCATTTCCGGCATCATCGAGGATCGCCAGATCGACCAGCGGGCGCGAGGCGGGGCCAGTGCTATTGGGCTTGGCCAGATAGTTCTCGTTGAAATTGCCGCAGCCGACGCCGTTGGTTTCGGTAAGACCATAGCCGATGATCGGAAACGCGGCGGGCAGCGCATGACGGATCCGCTCGACATGCTCGGGCGGACGCGGCGCGCCCCCGGCAGCGAAAGTTACGCAGGAGGACAGATCATACTTGTCGCGGTCCGGGTGCGTGGCGATCTCGAAGCTCATCAGAGGCACCCCGACAAAATAGGTGGCCTTCTCGCGCTCGATCAATTGCATCGCCTGAAGCGCGTCCCACTTCGGCATAAGCACCAGCTTGCGCCCGATCGCGAAGGATTGGAGCATCAACGGCACTTCGCCGGTGACATGGAACAAAGGCACGTTGACCAGCGCGATGGGCTGCGCATCGGGCGCGGGCGCGACCCCGCGCGCGGTCATCACGCCAAGCACCAGCATGCTTTGCGCAACATAGCTGAAAGTGCCCTGAACCACGCCGCGATGATCCGAATAGGCCCCTTTGGACCTGCCCGTCGAACCCGAGGTGAAGAGAACCGTGGCCAGATCGTCCGGCCCCACATCGGGCAAAACGGTCGCAGCGTCGCCGCCCTTGTCGGTGAGCGCTGCGAGGCCTTCCGCTGCCGGGCAATCGTGCAGCAGCGGCAGGATTTGCGCGCCGTGCGTGCGCCCCAACAGCCGGTCTGCGCGCTGGCGATCGGCAATAACCAGCCGGCAGCCGACCATGTCGATGCCGTCCACCAGCTCCTCACCCTGCCACCAGCCATTGAGCAGCACCGCGCAGCCGCCCGCCATCAGCACCGCCATGTATGCGATGATCCAGTTGGCCGAATTGCGCGCGGCAATGCCGACCCGCTCGCCTTTTTGCAGCGCATGGCCGGCGACCAGCCCGCCTGCAGCCACCCGCGCGGCGGCATAAGTCTCGGCAAACGTAAGGCGGATATTCCCGTCGACGATAAACTCGCGCGCGCCATGCTGCGCGCAGAAATAAGCGAAGTAGCCGGGCAAGCTGGGCGGCGCGGCGGCAATCATCGGCAATTCGCGCCCGAAACGGTGCAGAGGCACGGTCTGCAGCATCCCGCCCGGCGCGGTCAACGCATCCATCACGCGGGCACTATCCTGATCAAGCTGCGTCAACATCGGCTTACCACTCTCCCTGTGGGCCTGCTTATGAAGCCCTTTTCACGCTATTCGGATTTGCCTGCAACCTTGGCCCTGTGCCAATAGGCAAATGCAGGGCACCCTATGGGATCGCCAACGGGGCAGCGGACACGTTCCGTTCAAAAACTTGTAGGGAGTTCGGCGCGTGCTGTCACTATCTGCTGCTGCAGCCGCTGCTGCGGTTTCTGCCGGACATGTGCCGTTGCACTGGGAAGATCTCGGGCTTTCCCCGATTGCGCTCGACCTCGGCTTTTTCACGCTCAAATGGTATAGCTTGGCATACCTCGCCGGGATCGTGCTCGGCTATTGGCATCTGGGCCGGATGATCCGCGAACCCGGCGCGCCGATGGCGCAGCGTCATGCCGACGATGTGTTCTTCTATGCCACGCTGGGCATCATCCTGGGCGGCAGGCTGGGCTACGCGGTGTTTTACGCGCCCGAACTGCTGACCCACCCGCAAAACCTGATCAAGCTGTGGGAAGGCGGCATGAGCTTTCATGGCGGCCTCATCGGCACGGTGCTGGCGATCGCCTGGGTATCGTGGCGCGGGCAGATCAATTTCGTCCGCGCCTGCGATTACATTTCGGTATGCGTACCCACCGGCCTGATGTTCGGCCGCTGCGCCAACTTCGTGAATGGCGAGCTGTGGGGCCGGGTGACCGATTCGACGATGCCGTGGATCATGACCTTCCCCGGCGGCGGGCCGCTGCCGCGCCATCCCAGCCAGCTTTACGAAGCCGTGCTCGAAGGGCTGGTGCTGGCCGTGATTATGCTGGCGCTGTTCTGGCGCACGCGCGCGCGCTGGCGGCCCGGCCTGCTCGTCGGCACTTTCACGTTGGGCTACGCACTGGCCCGCTTCACGATCGAATTCTACCGTGAGCCCGATGCCCAGTTGCTGGAATTTGCGCGGGTGAGCGGGTTGTCGATGGGCCAGTGGCTGACCGTGCCGATGATGGCGGTGGGGCTGTTCTTCATGGCGCGGGGGCTGATCCGTCCGCCGCTTTCGGTTTCGGTGAGGCCTCCGGCGGTTTGAAGGACCGGCGTTTGGCAGATGCGAACGGGTCGGACGGCGGACTTAGGGCGGTGTTCGCCCGTCTGATAGCGGCGACCGGTCCGATCACCGTTGCGCACTATATGGCCGAATCCAATGCGCGCTATTATGGTGCGCGCGATCCGCTGGGCACAGCAGGGGATTTCATCACAGCGCCCGAAATCAGCCAGATGTTCGGCGAACTGATCGGGCTATGGCTCGCGGATCTGTGGATTCGCGCCGGGTGCCCCACGCCGGTGCACTATGTCGAACTCGGCCCCGGCCGCGCGACCTTGGCGCGCGATGCGCTGTCCGCCGCGCGACGTTTCGGTCTCCTGCCACACGTCCACTTCGTCGAGGCCAGCGCGCCGCTAACGGCGCTCCAGCGCGCCGTGTTTCCGGATGCCAGCTGGCACGGCGATCTTTCTACGGTGCCCGGCGAAGGATGCCTGCTGCTGGTCGCCAACGAATTTCTCGATGCGCTTCCGGTGCGGCAGCTGGTGCGCACGGCGGCGGGCTGGCGCGAGCGGATGATCGGGTGGGACGGCAAGGACCTTGTCGCACTGGCGGGCGAGCGACCTATGGACCGGGCGGTTCCACCCAGCTTTGCCGACGCACCTGAGGGGTCGATCCTCGAAACCTCCCCCGCTGCCGCTAGCGTTACCAGCGAAATCGCGCGCCGCTTGCATGCGCAGGGCGGCGCGGCGCTGATCATCGACTATGGGCACGCTACCCCGCGGCTGGGCAGCACATTGCAGGCTGTGCGCGCGCATGCCCGGGTCGATGCGCTGGCCTTTCCGGGCGAGGCCGATCTGACCGCGCATGTCGATTTTGCGGCGCTGGTGCCGATCGCGCAGGCGCAGGGCGCGCGGTGGCTCGGCACCGTCACCCAAGGGGCGTGGCTGCGCGCGATGGGGATCGCCGCGCGCGCGCAGACGCTGAGCCGCGCCGCGCCGGAGCAAGCCGAAGCGGTCCGCGCGGCGATGGAACGGCTGGCGGACGAGCAGCACATGGGCCTGCTGTTCAAGGTGATGGGCCTCACCGCGCCCGGCTGGCCCGAAGGGGCAGGATTCTGAGGCGCTTCCCCCCGCTCTCATGCGATCGGCCCATCGGGCACACCGGGCAGCCCGCCGTTGCTGCGAATGGCTCGCAAATCATGGTGAATTTGTGCCAAATCCTTTGAATTCCCGGCCATTTTTGAGGCTAAAAAGGCTATTGGCAAACCGGCGGAATTGGGTCTATCACGCGGCCCCAACGGGGGATCTGCGAGCGCTTAACCATGGCGTTCGCGCAGGCTCCGTACCTTGGGGTATATTCCCGCAGTTTGAATCTTCCGATAAGTAAACACGAACAAAGTTTTACACGCAGCGGCAGCAAGCAGGACATTGTAATGGCAACTGAGGCGAGCATCGATCCGGCACATGTTTCCGGCGATGGTGTGCGGAGACGCGATTTTATCAACATAGCGGCGGTCAGCGTCGGCGGCGTCGGCGTTCTGGCGGCGCTCTATCCGCTGGTTTCGCAGATGGCTCCCTCGGCTGACGTGCTCGCCGAAAGTTCGACCGAGATCGACATCTCGCAGATCGCCGAAGGTCAGGCGATCAAGGCAATCTGGCGCAAGCAGCCGGTGTTTGTCCGCAACTTGACCGCCGCCGAAATCGCGGCTGCGGAGAAAGTGAACGTCTCCACCTTGCGCGATCCGCAAACCTTGGCGGAGCGCACCACGGCGGGCAAGAAGAACTGGCTGATCACGATGGGTGTTTGCACCCATCTCGGATGCGTGCCGCTCGGCGCGAGCGAGGGCGAAGTCAAAGGCGAGTTCGGCGGCTATTTCTGCCCTTGCCACGGCTCGGTCTATGATACCGCAGCGCGTATCCGCAAAGGCCCGGCACCGAAAAACCTTCAGGTGCCCGAGCACAAGTTTACTTCCGACACTGTCGTGACGATTGGCTGAGGACTGAACCGATGAGCTTTCCCTGGGCACAAGAATATAAGCCGGTAAATCCGCTGATGCGGTACCTGGATGAGCGGCTTCCGCTCCCGCGCTTTGTCTTTAACGCAGTCGGCGCCGGTTACCCCGTGCCGCGCAACCTCAATTACATGTGGAACTTCGGCGTGCTCGCCGGGTTCGCGCTGGTCATGCAGATCGTGACCGGCGTGGTGTTGGCAATGCACTATGCCGCCAACGCGGGCGTCGCGTTCGACAGTGTCGAGCACATCATGCGTGACGTGAACTGGGGCTGGATGCTGCGTTATGGCCATGCCAACGGCGCATCGATGTTTTTCATCGTGATCTATACCCATATCTTCCGCGGCTTTTTCTACTCGTCTTACAAAGCGCCCCGCGAAATGATCTGGCTGCTGGGCGTGGTCATCTTCCTGCTGGTGATGGCAACCGCGTTCATGGGCTATGTGCTGCCGTGGGGGCAGATGAGCTTCTGGGGCGCCAAGGTGATCACCGGGCTCTTCTCTGCCATTCCCATCGTTGGCGAGCCGTTGCAGCAGTGGCTGCTGGGGGGCTTCGCGCCTGACAACGCAGCGCTGAACCGCTTCTTCTCGCTCCACTTCCTGCTGCCGTTCGTGACCTTGGGCGTGATCATCCTGCACATTTGGGCGCTGCACATTCCGGGATCGTCGAACCCGACCGGCATCGAAGTGAAGACGGAATCGGACACCGTGCCATTCCACCCTTACTACACCGCGAAAGACGGGTTCGGATTGGGCGTATTCCTGATCGTCTATGCTTCGCTCGTGTTCTTCGCGCCGAACCTGCTGGGTCACCCGGACAACTACATTCCGGCAAACCCGATGTCGACGCCGGCGCACATCGTGCCCGAATGGTACTTCTGGCCGTTCTACGCGATTTTGCGCGCCTTCACCTATGACTTCCTGTTCATCCCGGCCAAGCTGATGGGCGTGCTTGCCATGTTCAGTGCGATCCTGGTGTGGTTCTTCCTGCCGTGGCTCGACAATGGTCCGGTGCGTTCGGGCCACTATCGGCCGCTGTTCCGCAAGTTCTTCTAACTGCTCGTGATCGACGGCTTGGTGTTGGGCT
>Ga0164294_10003307_pt1 | contig 14361 bp, 18 predicted proteins | sample GEODES005metaG_FD_111479 | JGI IMG/M metagenome (GOLD analysis project Ga0164294, IMG submission 111479) | Oligotrophic lake water microbial communities from Sparkling Lake, Wisconsin, USA - GEODES005 metaG | ecosystem: Environmental > Aquatic > Freshwater > Lake | place: USA: Sparkling Lake...
CAGCCGACGCCCGGCGCGGCGCCGACTCCGGCCGCTGGCGCGACGCCGGCCCCGGGCACGGCCCCCGCCTCGGGCCTGGCCGATACCGCCAAGGCGTCGGACGAATATGCTCGCGCCTATGACCTGGGCAAGGAAGTCTCGGTCACGCGCAATGCGCCCGGCGGCCTCAAGCGCCTGTCGGTCGCGGTTGTCCTGCGCGACGTCGAGGGATCGAAGCCGCGCTCGCCGGTCGAGTTGCAGCAGATCACCGACCTCGTCCGCTCGGCGGTCGGCGCCGACCAGGCGCGGAACGACCAGGTGACCGTGATCAGCCGCAAGTTCGCGCCCGCCGCCACCGCCGCCAACGGCCCCGCCTTCTACGAAAGCAGCTGGTTCTCGATGATCGTCCGCAACGTGACGGCGCTCGTGATCGCCTTGCTGGTGCTGTTGCTCGGCGTCCGTCCGCTGTCGAAGGTACTGTTGAAGCGCCGCGACGAGGCTGGCCGCGGCAACCGCGACCTCGCCGCGCTGGGGATCGGCGCGCCGATGGGCAACGCTGCCGGCGGACGTCCGCCGGTGGGGATCGATGCGCTGGAAGGCGCGCAGAACTTCGACGATCGCCTCGGTACCGTCCGCGGCTTCACCCGGGACAATCCGGCGCGCGCCGCGCTGGCGGTCCGTGACATGATCAAGGCGGACGCCAAGTGAACGCTCCTTTCCGCTCCTATTCGGGTGTCGAACGCGCCGCCGTGCTGATGATGCTGGTCGGCGAGGAGGAGGCAGCCGCCATCCTCCAGAAGCTCGATCCCGAAGAGGTCCGCCAGCTCGGCAAGGCCATGTTCGCGGTCGCCGATGTCGGCGAGGATCAGGTCGGCGACGTGCTTGACGATTTCGTCGGGCGGGCACGCGACCGCACCGGCATCGCCTTCGACCCGAAACCGATTATCGAGAATGTGATGACGCGCGCGCTCGGCCAGGAAAAGGCCGACAGCGTGCTGGCGCGCATCACCCCGCCGGAGGCCGCGTGCCAGATCGACCTGCTCGACTGGATGGAAGCGGGCGAGATCGCGGCGATGGTCGAAAAAGAACATCCGCAGATCGCCGCGGTGGTGATCGCCAACCTCGACCCGACCGTCGCGAGCCAGGTGCTCGAAATGCTGCCCGATGCGGTGCAACCCGACATCCTCCACCGCGTCGCGCGGCTGGGACCGATCACGCCCGAGGCAATCGATACGCTGCGCACGATGCTGGCCGGCCGTACCAAGGCGGCGACGCAATCGGCCGGCGTCACGATCGGCGGCACGCGCGAGGCAGCGAAGATCCTGTCGGGCGCGCGCAAGACCACCGAACAGCGCGTCATGCCGAAACTGTTTAAGCTCGACCGGGATGTCGCGAAACAGATCGAGGAAGCCTTGTTCGTGTTCGAGAATCTGCTCGACATGGACGACAAGAACTTGGGCACGCTGATCCGCAATATCGACAGCGACGTGCTGACGCGTGCGCTGAAGGGCGTGGACGAAGAGATCCGCAACCGCTTCCTTGGCTGCATGTCGGCGCGCGCCGCCGACGGCATCCGCGACGAGATGGAAGCGCGCGGCCCGATGAAGCTCGCCGAAGTGCTCGAAGCGCAGAAGATCATCATCCAGCAGGCGCGTGCGCTGGCGAAGGACGGCACGATCATGATGGGTGGCGACGACGATTATGTCTGACCCCCATCTGTCGAACTTCGTCGCCGGGTTCGCCGGACGCCGCGACGCCGCCGGGGCGGCACTGCGCCAGGCCTATGCGGCGAAGGGCGTGGCGTTCGCGCCGCGCGATATCACGCCGACGCCACCCGGCGACCCGGCGCAGCCGAAGCATTTCTCGCCCGCCGATGCGGACGCGAACCCGACCGAGGGGTGGGACCCGTTCGATGCCGGCCAGCAATCGGCCGGCTTCGTCGATCCGGTCCAGACCGCGCGGCAACAGGGCTATGACGAGGGGCTCGCCGCCGCGCTTGCCAATGGCGGGCGGCTGGGCGAGCGCGACCAGGCGTTGCTGCAGAGCCTGGTTGCGGCGATCGCCGACGATCGTCGCGTCGACCGCGACCGGCTTGCCGCGCATCTGCGGGCTACGGTGATGTTGCTGGTGACCAAGATGGTCGGTGAGGTCGGGATCGATGCCGACCTGCTGTCTCGCCGCGTCGTCAGTGCTGCCGGCATGATCGGCGACGACGCCGAATCGGCGCTGCTCCGCATGAACCCCGACGATATGTCGCTGGTCGACGGCAAGCTGCCCGAAAACATCTTCGCGGTCGCCGACCCGCACGTCGCGCGTGGCCATTTCGCGCTCGAATCGGCGGCGACCATCGTCGAGGACGGGCCGAACCAATGGCTCGAGCAACTGGCGCAGTTGATCGACCGTACGGGCTTGCCCGACTGATGCTCAACCGTTTCGCCGCCAATTACCTCGAAAGCCTCGGCACCGCCGATTTCGCGCCCACGCCGAGGGTGTCGGGACGGCTGGCATCGTTCGACGGACTGCTGATGGAGGCCGTCGGCCTCAACCTGTCCGTCGGCACGGTGTGCCAGGTCGGCGCGGCGAACGGCGCCAAGGTCGAGGCCGAAGTGATCGGTTTCCGCAACGGCCGCACGCTGTTGATGAACCTTGGCGGTCCCGCCGCCCTCCTTCCGCAATCGTCGGTCCGTCCGATCGGCGCGCCAGGGGCGGCCGAGGTCGGCAGCGCTTTGCTCGGCCGCGTAGTCGACGGGGCGGGCAAGCCGATCGACGGGCTCGGCCCGATCCGCGGCGCGAAACATTGGCCGCTCGCCGGCAAGCTGCAGGGGCCGCTCGACCGTGGTCGCGTGCTCGAGCCGATGGACGTCGGCGTGCGGGCGATCAACGGGCTGCTGACGATCGGCCAGGGCCAGCGCGTCGGCATCATGGCGGGATCGGGCGTCGGCAAGTCGGTGCTGCTCGGCATGATCGTCCGCGCGGCCGAGGCCGATGTCGTGGTGATCGGGCTGATCGGCGAGCGTAGCCGCGAAGTCGCCGATTTCCTGGAGACCAAGGTCGCCGGTGAGGCGCGCGCGCGCTCGGTCATCGTCGCGGTCCCGGCGAACCATTCGCCCGTTCTGCGTATCCGCGGCGCCCTGCGCGCCACGGCGATCGCCGAGGGCTTCCGTGCCGAGGGCAAGAAGGTCCTGCTGATCATGGATTCGCTGACGCGCGTCGCGCATGCGGGGCGCGAGATCGGCCTTGCGCTCGGCGAACCGGCATCGGCGCGCGGCTATCCGCCCAGCGCGATCGCGATGCTGCCCAACCTCATCGAACGCGCCGGCACCGATCCCAAGACGGGCGGGTCGATTACCGCGATCTATACCGTGCTCGCCGACGGCGACGACGGTAACGACCCGGTGGTGGACAGCGCGCGCTCTATCCTCGACGGCCATATCGTCCTGTCGCGCCAGCTCGCCGAGCGCGGCGTGTATCCGGCAATCGACCTGGGCCCGTCGGTCAGCCGCGTGATGACCGACATCGCGCCGGCCCCGCATGTCGCCGCCGCGCGCGTGCTGCGTCGGCACCTGGCGACCTATGAAGAGAATCGCGATCTCGTCCTGATGGGCGCGTATCGCGGCGGCGCTGATCCCGAAATCGACGCGGCGATCGCCTGCCATCCGGCAGTGATGGAATATATCCGACAGGACGCCGATTCGATCGTGTCGATGGCCGACGCCGTTGCCGAACTGATCGGCGTGTTCGGCGATCATGGCCAATAAGAAGCAGCTCGATCGGCTGCTGCGCGTCCGCACGCTGCAGCTCAACATGACGCGCGCCGCGGAGGCGCAGGCGCACGACAAACGTGCGAGCGAGGCGGACCTTGCGCATCGCATCGCGCAATTGGCGCTCAACGTCGCCCCGGCGCCGACCGAAGGCAGCGGCTTCTCGCTCGTCGCCGCCGCTCACTTCCGCTCGCGCCTTCACGCTTCCGCGGAGATGGCGCAAGCGCGGCTGACCGACGCCGAGCGTGCGGCCGAACGCGCGACCGAGGCCACGCGCGACGCCCGCCGCGACCAGAATGCGATCGAGAAACTGTTGGAGCGCGCCGACGCCGAAGCGGCGCTGAAGGCGATCCGCGAGCTTGAGGTCGCGCCACCCGTTCGAAAGATTCGGCACGATCCTTGCTGATTGCCTCGCGCAGGGCAGTGCACGCGCTGCGGAAAGAGGTTCTATGTCCGGTCTGACCAGTCCAACTGCCAGCTCGATCGCGCTGCCCATGTCGGCCGCGCCGCCCTCCGTAAATGCGCCCGCCGCGTCCCGAGCCGACGGCTTTTGCCAGGTGATGAACGACAAGCAGTTCAAACCCAGGAGCACGGCTCGCCAAGTTGATGGCGACCGGCAAGACGATGCCGCGACCGGCAAGGATCTGCCGGAAACGGACAAGGACGTGGATCCCGCGCTCGCATGGCTGTTCGGGCCGCCGCAACTGACGCTGCCGCCGCCGGCACCAGCACCGCTACCGACCGCCACGGGCACCGCTCCTGCACCGCTCGAACTGGCGCCCGACGTCGCGCCCGACGTGCTGATTGCCACCGGCGTTGCCGAGCCGACACCCGCGCCGGTCGACCCGCAGGGCATCTGCGACGTCGATGTCGCGAGACCCAGGATGTTTACGCTGCCCGACGTGGTGCCCACCGGCCAGCCCGATGCGACGCCGCAGCCGATCAAGCTGCCGCCGATCCAGCCGCGGATGCCCGATATCGCCACCGGCGCGGCCGCGGCGCCGGCGCCGGCCGCCGCCGTCTTGCCCGCACTGCTCGCGTTGTCGATGACCGACCGCAGCGATCGCGACGACAAAACCGTCTCGTCGGTGACGCCGCTGGCGGCGTTGACTCAGGCCAGCACGGCAATGCCGATCGCACCGACCGCGGACGCGCAGCGCCAGACGCTCGACATGGGCCGCCAGGATTGGCCGCAGAAGATGATCGATCATATCGAAGCGCTTCGCGACAACGCCAACGCCAACGACACGTCGATCCGCCTCAAGCCCGAAGCATTGGGCCGGGTGGATATCGCGCTCAGAACGCACACCGACGGCGCGATCAGCGTGCGCTTCACTGCGGAACAGCCGACGACGCGTACCTTGCTGGCCGATGCCACGCCGCAATTGTCCGCCGTCGCCGAAGCGCGCGGCATTCGCCTGTCGGGCACCAGCGTCGATCTGAGCGGGCAGAGCGATCAGCGCCCGCACGCCCAGGCCGAACGCGCCCGACCCATCGCCAACCGCCTCGCGCCGTCGCGCGGCAACGACAATCAGGCCGTCGACGACGGCCGCATCGCTTAATCCGGGGGATTTGTAATGAGTGACGAGAAAGACGCCGCAACCGAGGCCGCGCCCAAGAAGAAAAAGGGCAAGGGCAAGCTGATCATGATCCTCGGTGCGGTGACCGTGCTCGGTGGCGGCGCGGGGGGCGCCTATGCGCTCGGTTATATCGGTGGCGGCAGCCACGCCAAATCGGCGGACGAAGAAGCCGGCTACAAGATGGTGCCGAAGAGCGAGCAGAAGCGTGGCGGGGGCGGCGAGGGCAAGGAAGGCGAAGGCGGGGGGGGCGGCAAGGCGCCGCCGCCGGGCCAGGGCGGCGACAAATATGCGTCGAACTACTATCCGCTCGACAAGGAATTCACGTCGAACCTGCAGGACAGCGTTCATTACGTCCAGGTCGGGATCGCGGTGTCGACCCCATATGACGACACGGTCATCGAGAATCTGAAGACCAACGAGATCGCAGTGCGCTCCGCCATCCTGATGGCGCTGGGCGATGCGACCGAGGACGAGGTGTTTTCGAGCCAGGGCAAGGACAAGTTGGCCAAGCGCCTGACCGCGGCGATCAACGCGACGCTGAAGCAGAAGGAAGGTTTCGGCGGGATTAGTAACGTTTACTTTACCAGTTTCGTTGTTCAGTGAGACATGGTTAACGAGACGCCAACCATGTCCGCCGATGCAGCGGGCACTGACCGCCGCGAGCGGCCGCGCGATGGCGCGACGCACGCGCCGGCATTGGGTGGCGCGAATCTCAATCCGTTCGGCGATCTCCACACGCTGCAGCATCTGTCCGCGCGGCTCGCGCGCAGCTTGCGCGGCGTGTTCGAGCCGTTGCTGCGTGCCGAACTGCGTATCTGGGCGGAGCCGCTGTCGGTGCAGCGCTTCGCCGACTATCGCGCCGAACGGCCCGAGGTCCTGACGGGCTGGATGCCGATGGCGATGAGTCCCGGCACCGCGCAGACGCTGATGGTGATCGAGGGCAAGTTCACGCTCGAGCTGCTCGACTTGTTCTTCGGCGGCACCGGGGCACCGCCGCACGACATGCCGACCGAGTTCACGCCCGCGGCGGAAGCCATGTACCATCGGCTGGGCCGCATGATCGCCGAGCCGATGGCATCGGCGTGGGAACCGCTCGCCAAGATCCAGTTCGCCCCCGGTCGCGTCGTCGCCGATGCCGCGACGGTGGCGGGGATCGACGGGGACGATCCGGTCGTGCTGACGCGCTTCGGCATCGCCAAGGGATCGGCCAAGCCGGCGTTCATCGATATCGTTTATCCGGTTCAATCATTGAAGCCCTATGCGCCGTCGCTGACCGGCAAGGTGCTGGGCGCAGCCCCCGATCCGGCGTGGCAGAACGGCCTCGCGAAGGCGATGATGACCGTGACCTTCCCGGTCCGCTCGGTGCTCGCCGAGCCGGTCATCAGCCTCGCCAAGCTCATGGAGCTGAAGGAAGGCGACGTGATCCCGATCACCGTCGCCGTCGATGTGCCGGTCATGGTCGCCAAGGGGCGGCTGGGCACCGGTACCGTCGGCACGTCCAACGGCCGCGCGGCGATCCGTCTCAATCATCTGTCTTTGAACCCTGAGGAACTCGCATGACCGACATGTCCGGTACTTTTCCGGTCGACGCCAACATGGCGGCCAACTTTCGGCTGCTGCAGGACGTCGACGTCAAGCTGACGGTCGAGATCGGCCAGACCCGGCTGACGCTCCGCGAACTGCTCGCACTCGGCGAAAGCTCCGTGATCGAGCTCGATCGTGCCGCCAACGAATTGCTCGACGTGTTCGTCAACGGCACGCTGATCGGCCGCGGCGAGGTCGTGACGGTGGGCGAACGCTTCGGCGTGCGCCTGACCGAGTTGGTCTCGCCGGAGAAGCGCGGCTGATGCTCTGGAGCTATATCCTCAAGCTGGTCGTCCTGCTGCCGCTGGTCTGCGGCCTGATGATCGGGTGCCTCTATGCCTGGCGCCGCCTTGAAGGGCGGATGAACAAGCAGCAGGCGACGCGCCTGCTGAAGGTCCAGGAAACGATGATGTTGTCGCCGGGTCTGCGCCTTGCGGTGATCGAGTTCGAGGGCAAGCGCCTGCTCGTCTCGGTCGCACGGGGTGGCGTAACCCTGATCGACAAGGGCGGGGCCGGCCAGTGACCATCGTCCGCCGCCTGAACGACGCCGGGCCGTCGCTGTTCAAAGCTACCCCGTGCTCCTGCGAAAGCAGGAGCCCAGGAGCCAAGAGCGATGCGCTTCGTAACCCTGGATCCCTGCTTTCGCAGGGATACGGGAAATGGGTGTTGGCAATCCTCGCCGTCATCGCGCTCTTCACCGTCGCCGTGCCCGCCTTCGCGCAAGCCGCGCCGCATGCGCCCACCGTCGCTGCGCCCGCCGCACCAAAGACGCCGGGCGTCGGCGATGCGGTTGATCGCGCGCTCGGCCAGCTCGGCGGCCCCGGTGCCGCGGCCGCGACCAACGGCGCCGGCAAGGCACCACTGTCGCTGAGCCTGCAAGTGCTCATCATCATGGGCCTGCTGACGATCCTGCCGGGTCTGCTGCTCATGATGACCAGCTTCACGCGGATCATCATCGTGCTGTCGCTGCTCCGCCAGGCGCTCGGCCTGCAGCAGACGCCGCCGAACCAAGTGCTGATCGGCCTGTCGCTGTTCCTCAGCTTCTTCGTGATGGCGCCGACGATCAATCAGATCAACACGCAGGCGATTCAGCCCTATGCCGCCGGCCAGATCCAGGGCACCGAACTGATCAGCCGGGGCGGCGCACCGCTCCACGCGTTCATGATCAAGCAGACGCGGGTCAAGGACCTGACGATGTTCGCGCAGATGGCGAAATCGGGCCCGTACAAGAATTCGGTCGACGTGCCCTATTCGGTGCTGCTGCCCGCCTTCATCACCAGCGAGCTGAAGACCGCGTTCCAGATCGGCTTCCTGATCTTCCTGCCGTTCATCGTCATCGACCTGGTAGTCGCGACCGTCCTCATGTCGCTCGGCATGATGATGATGTCGCCGACGATCATCTCGATGCCGTTCAAGCTGCTGCTGTTCGTGCTGGTCGATGGCTGGGCGATGATGATGGGCAGCCTCGCGGGGAGTTTCGCGACATGACGCCCGCCGCCCCGCCGTTCATGCCGGACTTCCTTCGCATCCCACCGCGCCCGGCGAAGCGCCCCGCGACCACGTGGTGGCTCGACTTGCCGCCCGGCACCGACCCCAAATACCGGATCAACTGACCGATGGACGCCGATTATTTCCTGGGAGTCGCCAACCAGTCGATGTGGGTGCTTGCGCTCGCCGCGGCGCCGGTGCTGATCCCCGCGCTCCTCGCCGGCTTGATCCTGGGCATGGTCCAGGCCGCGACCTCGATCAACGAACAGACGCTGACGTTCGTCCCCAAGCTGGTCGTGGTCGGCATCGCGTTGGTGATCTTCGGCGGGATGATGATGGGGTTGCTGAGCGACTTCATGATCGACATCTTCGCGCGCATTCCCGATCTGGTGAAATAACCGGTGTTGGGCTTCGGCCTTTCGGTTGAACCGCAGCTCTGGGCGCTCGTCTTCGTGATGGTGCGGATCGGGGCGGCGTTCATCGCGGCGCCCGTGTTCGGCGCGGTGTCGGTGCCGTTGCCCTTGCGCATTTCGCTGTCCGGCGCGATCGGCGTGCTGGTGCTCGCGGTACATCCGGTCACGCCGCCGACCGCCGTGTTCGGGCTGGAGACGTTCCTCGCCGTCGGGGCGGAGGCGCTGATCGGCCTGTCGATCGGGTTCATCCTGCAGATCGCTTTTGCCGCACCCGCCGTCGCCGCCGAAGTGATCGGCACATCGATGGGGATCGGCTTCGCCTCCGCGATCGATCCCCAGAACGGGCGATCGACCCCCGCGCTTGGCCAATTCCTGTCGGTGCTGATGACGCTCCTGTTCCTGTCGGTGAACGGCCATCTCGTCCTCGTCGACATGCTGGTGCGCAGCTACGCCGTGCTGCCCCCGGGCGGTGCGTGGCTTGCCGCCGACCGGCTCAAGGACATTGCGTTCTTCGGCGGTTACGCCTTCGCCGCCGGCTTGCTGCTCGCGCTGCCGGTCGGGTTCCTGCTGCTTTGCCTCAACCTGATCGTCGGGATGATCAGCCGCGCCGCGCCCAGCCTCAACTTGTTCGCGGTCGGCTTGCCCGCCAGCCTGGCGGTCGGGGTCGTGGCGCTTGCGCTCGCGATGCCCGCCATGGGCGATTACATGCTCGTCATCGTCCAGGAAGGCATGGACGCGGCACAACGCCTGGTGTTCGGCTGATGGCTGAATATGAGGGCGACAAGACAGAACTGCCCACAGCCAAGCGTCGCAAGGACGCGATCGAGCAGGGCGATGTTCTCAAGTCCCGCGATTTCGCGACGGCGTTGATCGTGCTCGCCGGCTGCGGCTGGCTGGCGCTGTTCGGCCAGTCGCTGGTCAAGGCATGCGAAGGGATCATGACCGCCAGCCTGAACTTCGGGCGCGGCGACATCGAAAATTTCTCCCCGCTCAAGCCGCTCGAGCAGGCCGGGATCGGGCTGGCCGCGCCGATCGGCGGGTTGCTGTTGATCGCGCTCGTCTCGGCGGTGATGAGCCAAGCCGGGCTTGGTTCGTTCAGCTTCAACGGCAAGCTGCTCCAACCCAAATTCTCGCGCGTCAATCCGGCCTCCGGCCTCAAGCGCATCTTCGGCCCGTCGGGCTGGATCGAGCTCGGTAAGTCGCTGCTCAAGGTCATCCTGCTCGGTGGGATCGGCGCGTGGCTGCTGTGGAAGACGGCGCGGCCGACCATGGGGCTGTCCTCGTCCGCCGACGTCGCCGGCGCGGTCAACCAGGTGTCGGGCACGTTCGTGACGATCCTGTTCGTGATGGCCGGCGGGCTGGTGCTGATCGCCGGCGTCGACCTGCCGATCCAGATCATCCGCTTGCTCGCGAAACTGCGCATGACCAAGCAGGAAGTGCGCGACGAGCACAAGGAAACCGAAGGCTCGCCGGAGGCCAAGCAGCACATGCGCCAGCGCCAGCGCGAGATGAGCCGGCGCTCGGTCCGTAAGGCCGTCGCCTCCGCCCATGTCATCCTCACCAACCCGACGCACTTCTCGGTCGCGCTGCGCTACGACCGCGACAGCGACGCCGCCCCGGTGGTGGTCGCCAAGGGTCGCGGCGTCACCGCGCTCGCGATCCGCGACGTCGCGGGCGAGGAACAGGTGCCGATCCTGGAATATCCGGCGCTGGCTCGCGCGGTCTATTACACCAGCCGCGAAGGGCAGGAGGTCCGCGACGATCTCTACGCCGCGATCGCCACCGTGCTGGCGTTCGTCTTCAACCTCGACAAGCGCGCCGCGGCGACGCAGCCAATGGTCGACGTGCCCGCCACCGCGCGGTTCGACGAAAACGGCGTCCGGCAGTGAAGAAACCGCTAAAATCCGCCGGGTTCCGGCCGTTCAACGACATGACGCGCGCGGAGATTTCATCGTGACCACGACCACCTCGACGACCGGTAACGCAACGGCTTCTGCCGCGCAGGCGCTCTTCACCTCGCTGTCGAGCGGGTCCGGCGTCGACACCAACGCGCTGGTGACGTCACTGGTCCAGGCGCAGTTCGCCGCCAAGACCGATGCGCTGACGGCGAAATCCACTGCCATCACCGCGCAGATTTCGGGCGCGTCGACGCTGATGAGCAACGTCAGCCAGTTCGCCGCGGCGCTGAAGAACCTGGCGACCGGCGGCACGCTGCAAAGCCAGCCGGTATCGTCGAACACCAGCGCGCTGACCGCGACCGCGCTGTCGGGGGGCAAGTTGTCCGGCCTGTCGACATCGATCAACGTCGCGCAGCTGGCGAGCGGCCAGACCGCGCGCACCACCGCGCCCGTCGCCACGCGCACCACCGCGATCGGCACCGGCCAGCTGACGCTGACGCTCGGCACCGCAACCTATTCTGCCGACAAGACCGCCATGACCGGCTTCACCGCCGGCGCGGGCACGCCGGTCACGATCGACATCGTCGCCGGCTCGGAAAACCTCGACGGCATCGCCGCGGCGATCAACGCCAAGGCAGCCGGGGTCACCGCCTCCGTCGTGACCGACGCCGATGGCAGCTCCTATCTGTCGCTCAAGGGTGCGAGCGGGGCGAGCCAGGCCTTCACGCTGGCCGCGACCACCGATCCGACCGGCAATCTGGCGCAGTTGAACGTGGGCGTCGGCGCAGCCGGCACTGCCCTGACCTCCGGCGCGCAGAACGCGCGGCTGACGGTCGATGGCGTGACGGTCGAGCGCAGTTCGAACACGATCGACGACCTGGTCGCCGGGGTGAAGCTGCAACTCACCGCCACCACGACGACGCCGGTATCGCTGACCAGCACGACGCCGACCACCGCCTTGACCGGCGCGGTCACCGATTTCGTCGACACCTATAACGAGATGCTCAAGACGCTGAACGAGCAGCTCGATCCTAAGACGGGGCCGCTGAAGGGCGATCAGGCGGCGCAGTCGCTGCTGCGCTCGCTGCGGGCGCTGACGACGACGACGATCCTGACAGGGGTCGCGGCCGGGACCCCGACTACCCTGGGCGAAGTCGGGGTCAAGACCAACCGCGACGGCACGCTGTCGGTCGACACCAACGCGCTGACGCACGCGCTGTCGGTCGCGCCCGATGCGGTCGAGGCAATGTTCTCCTATTCGTCGAACAGTACCGACGGCCTGACGGCGGCGCTCAATTCGGTCTCGCTCGCGACCAGCAGCACGCTGTTCGGGCTCGGCGCGTCGACCAAGCGCTACAACGACCTCGCGTCGTCAGTCGCCAAGCAGCAGGACGATATCTCGACTCAGTCGGACGCGATGACGACGCGGTTGACTCAGCAATATGCCAGCATGAACGCCAAGGTCGCGGCGTATAAATCGACGCAGGCGTTCCTGAAGAACCAGATCGACGCCTGGAACAAGAACTGATGGCGGCCTATGCGACCGCGCTCGGCGCGGACCCCTATACGACGTATCGCCAGATCGACCTGGTCGGCCGCACTGCCGAGGCCGACGGCGGCGCGCTGGTGCAGTTGTTGTACGAGGAATTGGTGCGGGCGCTGCGCGTCGCCGCCTGGGCGACCGAAAAACGCGACTATGCCCGCAAGAGCGAGAAGGTGACGCGCGCGACGGCGATCCTGTTCGCGCTCGAGTCGGGGCTCGATTTCGATACCGGCGGCGACGTCTCGCGCACCTTGGCGCGGCTGTACGGCGGCGCGCGTGCGACGATCGTCGATGCCAGCATCGGCAACGATCCGCGGCCCTTCACCGACGTCGCCGACAGTCTCGACGAAATCGCCGCCGCCTGGGCGCAGGTTCGCGGAGCGGCATAGGATGATGATGGGGGACTCCGGCCGGCCGATGCGGACGATCCTGGTGGTCGACGACAGCCGCACGACGCTCAATTCGCTCGGCGAGCGGTTGACCGCGCTCGGCTATATGACGGCGCTGGTCGACAATGGCGGCGAAGCGCTCGACATGATTACTGCGCGCGGGTTCGACCTCGTGCTGCTCGACATGGTGATGCCGGGGATGAACGGGGTGCAGGTGCTCGCCGAACTGCGCTCGCGCACCGAAACGAGCGACTTGCCGGTCATCGTGGTGACCGCACGCGACGACCCGGCGGCGGCCGTCGAGGCGCTGGCCGCGGGAGCGGACGATCATCTCGCCAAGCCGGTCGATTTCGACATCCTGGTCGCCCGAATCGAACGGACGCTGGCGCGTGGTCGCCGTATCGCCGACCTCAAGCGATCGAACGCCTCGCTCGACGCGCGGATCGCGGCGCGGGCGATGGAATTGGGCGAAGCGCGCGCCGAACTGGCCGACGTCCGCGCCGATCGCCAGCGGCTGATCGCGGAAATGGCGCGACTGCGCGCGGCTTAATTCCCGAATCCTCTCCCTCTGCAGGGAAGGGAGTTTCTACAGTCTGATCCTTCCGATCTGAATCACCTGTGCTTCGGCGAAGGCCGGAGCCATGGCAATCGCAGTCTGATCCCTGCCAACGCTCCGGCATCCGCCGGAGCACAGACCATGCTTCACGGCAGAGGGATCAAACTCTAACCCCTCAACCAGTGCCGGCGGACGAAATAGGTCGTCACGCTGACCGCGGTCAGCACGCAAATTCCGACGATCGCATCGAACGCCCACGACTTGTCGGCAAGCCACAGGCCCTTGACGTTCATGCCGTACAGTCCGGTCAGGAACGTGAGCGGCAGGAAGATCATTGCGACGATCGAGATGATCAGCCCGCGCTGGTCGATCTGTTCGGCACGCAGGTCGGTCAGCGCCTCGTGCATCAGCGCCGACCGTTCGCGGATACTCTCCAATTCCTCCGCCATACGGGCCGCGCGATCGGCGGCGGCCGACAGATGCGTGCGGTCGTCCTCGCCGAGCCATCCGACCGGTAGGGTCGCGAGCTTTTCGAGCGCGGTGCGCTGCGGTGACAGGAAACGACGATAGCCGATCGACTGCGCGCGCACGCGCGTGACGGTGTGGCGCAGTTCGAACACCTTGTCGGGATCGAGCTTGGTCTCGCATTCGTCGAGGTCGTCGCCGAGATCGGCGACGTCGGGGTCGAGGTCGCTGGTGATCGCGGTGGCGAATTCGGTGATCAGGTCGCCCGGGTCGCGAACCCGGCCTTCCTGAACACAGTCAGCGACATGATCGATCGCCGTCAGCTTCTTGCGGGTGATCGAGATGACTCGCCCTTTCACCGCCCAGATCCGGATCGACGCCAAGGGGTCGGACGAGCTCAACTCGTCATCCGACCGCCCGCGCAAATTGATCAGCGCGCCATCGCCGAATTGCTCGCAGCGCGGTCGCGTTTCGGTCGCGGTCAGCGCTTCGACCAGATAATCGTCCAGCTTCGCGGTATTCGTCAGCCAGTCCTGCGCGTGATCGTTGTTGGTGTTGAGGTGGACCCACACGAAGCCGCTGCGCGCGCTCAGCGCGTCCTTGATCTCGCATTTGGTCGCCTTGCCGGCGGCACTGACTCGAAAGGCAAAGCCGCTCATCGCGCCATCTCCACATACACGGTCAGCCCGTCGCCGGGGTCCAACG
>Ga0164294_10003308_pt1 | contig 14361 bp, 15 predicted proteins | sample GEODES005metaG_FD_111479 | JGI IMG/M metagenome (GOLD analysis project Ga0164294, IMG submission 111479) | Oligotrophic lake water microbial communities from Sparkling Lake, Wisconsin, USA - GEODES005 metaG | ecosystem: Environmental > Aquatic > Freshwater > Lake | place: USA: Sparkling Lake...
TACGGTCGATGATGAGCTGATCGTCTGCATCTATTCGGTCGATGGTGAGCTGATCGTCTGCATCAATACGGTCGATGATGAGCTGATCGTCTGCATCTATTCGGTCGATGGTGAGCTGATCGTCTGCATCTATACGGTCGATTGTACGATGATGGTCTGCGTCTATACGGTCGATGGTGAGCTGATCGTCTGCATCTATACGGTCGATTGTGGGATGATCATCTGTATCCATAGGGTCGATTGTGGGATTATCGTCTGCATCTATATGATCGATTGTACGATGCTCATCTGTATCCATAGGGTCGATGGTTGGATGCTCATCTGCATCTATACGGTCGATGGTGGGATAATCGTCTGCATCTATACGGTCAATGGTTGGATGATCGTCTGCATCTATACGGTCGATGATGAGCTGCTCGTCTGCATCTATACGGTCGAAGGTGAGCTGATCGTATTTATTGATAGGACTATTCGAAGAGGCAAAAGTAGGATCTTGAATTAACCCATCGTTTACTCCTTTCACGGTAGAAGACATATGGGAAATGGGGGGGTCATCACCATCGTCAAAGAATGCATAGAGATCATCATCGTCCTCATCCGAAGCATTGATGCGCTCCACCTCCTCACCACTTTCCCGAACGCTCGGCTGCTCATCGTCGGAGAGGTCGAATACGCTGCTGGTGGTTGATGGACGATCCGTATCCATACAAGGAAGTAAGTACACTCTTAACCTAGCTTAGCTCAGCGCAGAAAATGTATTCCACTGATTGCTGTCCACAGCAAGATGTCATCCTCTGGTCGGGGACAACACATGGTATGGATTAAGTTCTATTTATTTAAGGCAGTGTAACGGATGAAGAAACTGTTCGTAACTTAACGGTATAGTTCCGTAACTTAACTCAACTTTACAGTGGGTTCATCGAATGTCTAACGAAATCGACTCGTCAGCTCTAGAAGACGAGCTGAACGACAACTATGCAGTGGCATCCAGCCTCTATAAGCAGGGACTGTTCGATAGGGCGATCAATCTGTATGAGGAGTGCATATCAAAGTACATTTATCTGGAGAAGGGGTCAGATTCCGCCTACGTTGCTAGCACCTACAACAACATCGCCGCTGCCTACAACATCAAGGGGGACTACGAGAAGGCTCTGCAGTACCACGAGAAGTCCCTCCAGATCAAAATCAAGAAGTATGAGGACAGCCATCCGGAGATCGCGGACTCATACAACAACATCGCTATCGTCTACTACAACCAGGCGGATTACGTACGCGCACTGTCCAACTACAACAAGTCGCTCATCATATATACTAGTAAGCTTGGCAAAGATCACCCGAAAGTCGCCGATACGTACTACAACATCGCCATAGTGTACTACAATCGGAACAATTTCGACACGGCTCTGAGTTACTACGATAAGGCGGTGCAGATCAGACAGCGCGAACTGGGCAGCGACCACCCTGCAGTAGCGGATATATTCCACAATATGGCCACGGTGTACCACTGTCAGTACGACTATGCGAGAGCTGTGGAGTACTACGAGAAGTGCTTGCGCATCTACGAGGAGAGCTACGGAGTTGACCATCAAGACGTTTCAATGGCTGCCAGCAACCTGCACATGATGGAAATGGAGAGACAGGAGCGGTTGCTGTCCACACCGAAGAAGTCGTGATGACTCACCGCGTAGCTCCTGTACTAGCTATGCATCGCTTAATATTCACACACACGTTTTAATCTAGAATGGAGTGTCTAGATCCTTTGAGGGCGGGACTCTACGACAAGCTAGATGGAGGGGGAGGAGGAGGGACTGCCTTCGGAGGCGGCCTCGCTGCAGGCGTGGTGACGATGTGTTTCACTTCACCGATGGTGTTGTAGCTGAGTCCTGCATGTATCGACGACGTGAGTGGTCAGCAGGAGAATAGAACTGACAGGTGTAAAATAAATCATTCCCAGCACTGCACTTCATTCAGTCCCTACCTGCTGGACCCTCTCCCACGATCCCAGCCGAAGTCCCGTCCACTAGTCGCTCCTCGACCAGCAATTCGTACACCAGGTGAGCCACGTCCGGGCGGAAGAGAAACAGCCGCCGCAGATCTTCTGGCAGGATGCGGCCCCCATCGAACTTCACGTCAGAGGGTATCGCTATTCTGTATTCGCTGTCGTTGCTCGTGCGCACAGAGAAGCTCTCACTCTCCTCTATACGGTCCAAAAGAGTGTTCGCCATCAAGTCCTTCTTGGCCATCAGCTCATCAGAAGCCGACTGTGATGTCTGCTGTCCATTGATGGATTCGTCTGCATCACGAGCATCACTCGTTGCTTTCAATCGTCTGATAAGCGAAGGCGATCCTATCGATGTTTTCACTGCCGTCACACTACCGGGGGAATGGGGGGAGTTGGGGACCTTAGATGCGGTCGACTTCTCCTCGTTGGGTGCACCCTTGGGTTGTACCAGCAGATAGTTGCGGTAATTGTCTCTACCCCACATGACTTTGAACTTGTTCAGGAAGAGCTCATGTTCCTTGAAGAAGGCCTCCTTGTAGTCGTGAAAGTGTCCACCCGTGATCCGTCCGTAGGTCAGCATGTGCTGCCGCAGCTGCTCCTGCAGGTACCTCCACATGTTGAGCAGCAAGGCTTTGACCCGGTCCTCGTCGCTGATCGTCTCTTCAGCGAAGGCAAGTAGTCCGATACGGACCACGGCCTATTGAATAGTTGCATCTGATGAAGCGGACAACACAACTGTCCACCGTGCAGTACATTACCTCCACAAACTCCTTTCCGTCGATTCGCCGCAGAGTTGTCGTGAAGTTGGAGAAGGAAGTCACTGCGAGGAATATGTTCCCGTACTCGATGATGGGGATGGTAAGGCTGGTCATAGAACAGTGGAGGTGATATGATACAGCTATGCAAGAAGATTAGATGACGCACTGGACTAACCTCGACACAAGACCCACTTCATGAGCGAAGCGGATAAAGTCTGTGTACGCCATGTGCTTTGAGAGCGCGCTCTCCATGCGACATCTGGAGGTCGCCTCCTCAATCAGAGAACGATGCTCCTCAAAAGACGCCGTGATTCGATTTGATTGGCCGAGGGACTTGATCAGGCCTTTGTTTTTGGTCACTTCATCCGAAGACACAGCAAAGAACCTGAACATGGTGGAGAAGGCGCTCTCGAAGTGTCTCAGCAGAGCCTCCATGGAGGAAGTCTTCATTATGGAGGAGATGCTGACGGGCTCGCGTCGCAAAGCAAGCGGAAGGATATTGTCCATTAGAAGCTGCTGCATTGAGGCTTCCTTTGTCTTGTACGAGGGATAGCACTTCTGGGATATCTTGATCAGGCATCTCAAGAATTCTTCGAAGTCTATTTTATCCGACTTACTGTGTTTCTGCAATGACAAAATTGTGCAGTGGATGTGAAGAAAGCTACCAAGTATGTGGGGAACTATGTTCTCACATTTTTGGTAGGGTCCTTCAGTATAGCCGTGTATATCAGCTGGAAGTCTTGCTGAGACAGCGCGTTCTCCACCATCGAGGCGTCCATCGCATGCACGTCTTTGCATAGCTTCAGCAGTGCCAACGAGTGCAATCGGGAAGGATCTTTGGGGTTCCCGTGCAATGAGTAGTAGGTGAATATGTTCCAAAGGACTTCTTCAATCAACACCATGATAAAGTTACTTGTTGTAACTATTAAGCTTAAAAACCGTTACGGATAGTAAACTTACGAACCAATCTCTTTTTCCCTTTTTCCTTTTTTAATGCTTCGTAAGTTTACCAGAATTTTTGTGGTCAAGCTGCAAACATTTTTACTTGAGTTAGTAGAGTTCACTTAGCAGTGCATTCCGTGTGACCGACAGTATCTTAATCGTAATCAGATTACAAAAATCATTTTATAATGGTAAATACTTGACTTAACGATGTTCTCATACAGCATATATGTTTACAGCTCACATTCTGAATTATAACTTTTTAGGGTGTCCGAACCAAGACTGTAAAGAGATCCGCAAGAGTGATAATCGAGAAATATTACTCCAAGCTCACTTTGGACTTCCATACGAACAAGAAGATAACTGGGGAAGTGGCGATCATTCCATCGAAGAGAATGAGAAATAAAATTGCTGGCTTTATAACGCATTTGATGAAGAGGATACAGAGAGGTCCAGTGAGAGGTATATCACTGAAACTGCAGGAGGAAGAGCGTGAGGCTCGCTTAGATTTCGTCCCGGAGGTAACATGCTTATAATATCATTTTCCACAGCCCCTCGATTCTAATCATTATCACCCTTACGTTAAACATCAGCGATCTGCCATTGAGCAAGACGTGATCGTTATCGACAGCGATACCAAGGACATGCTTGATGCCATGAACTTCAAGGATCTCTCGGGTGTCCAGGTCTCCACTGAAAGCGGGGCTCAAAGGATTTAAGAGATTGTTGCTGATATGGCAGCCGCATGTAGATGAGCTTACTCTGCTGTGATTTGATTGAACTTTTCTGTATCGACTATCAATGCCACATCTCTGCAAGCTTTTCTCTGCAAATATTTTAAATTCATATTCATAGCGTACGCCTTGCGTAAAGAGCGAAGAAGTAAATCTGTTGTAAAGTACGTACTTCGTGGCATATACAATAGGAAATGGCTACATCGCTCATTTTGAAGACGGCCGCACCCATCTTGGCCAGCATAGCACTGGAGCACTTCCAGCTAAGGTGGATGTTTGCATCCCTCTACCAATCCTCCTCCATTGTGCCAGGGATATCCAGGATATACGGACTCGTCATCGCCGTCAATGTCATCTCGACAGCGGTGGTGCTGCTGATACTGGGCACCAAAGTGGGACAGTCGAGAAACAAGTTCATCGAGAAAGCAAATAAAGATGGAGATAAGGATGCGGAAGATCGGTTCTCGTACCCGAAGATGTATGCTGAGGGGTTCTCGAAGCACGCCAAGCAGTTCAATTGCATCCAACGCAGCCATCAACATGCCCTGGAGACCTACACACAATTCGTGGCTCTATCGCTGGTGTCTGGACTGCTCTACCCACTAGTGACTACCATCGCAGGCGCGTTGTGGGTGTATGCCCGGCTGCAGTGGGCGTTGGGCTACCAGAGCGGCGAGCCCAAGAAGAGGTACGAGCACTGGTCCGCATATGGCATTTGGACCAGCCTGCTGATCGTCCTATTCGGGTCTATCACTTCAGCTGTTCTTATCATCATCAAGTAGACGCTACAGTATTACAGTGTGTACTTACAGCAGTCGTCAAGATAGTTGCTGCAACAATTATTGTAAAGAAACTAATACAATGTCAGATGTCAGCATGGCATTCGCCGTAACTCCTTCTCAAACAGAGAGGGTGGGGATAGGTCGTCGTCATGTGAGCTCCTTCTCCAACAGAGAATACGAAGCGCTGTAGTCAACTTGAGATGACGCACGGAAGCTGCTAATCTCATCTCTAAAGTGAGGAGCATCTTCACCTGCCGCTATGTCAGCATCGCGCATAGGATCTATCATATGTCTCTCATCAGAAGTCTTATCAGAAGCGTTGGGATCGGCAACCTTGCTATGAGTGCTTGGGTCCGCCAAGAGACGGTACTGATCCAAGTGCGACTGGGCGTGGGAGAAGTAGGCGTTGAGGTTCTTCGCATGCTTCGCCAGCATCGCGACCGCAGACACCTCGGGCTTCGAGTATGAAACCCGAGCGACGCTATCTCGACTGCCAGTCGCACTGCCGGTGTGCTTTGTATAGTCGAGATAGGCCGAATCTTCGTACTTCGTCAGTCGCTCTATGCTCGTATGCAGGTCATATTTAGTGGGGCTGAGAGTCCCCGCAGTCGCCTCTTCGGCAATCTCATCATGCTTCTTTGAGATCACCGCGGTGGATGGCAACGACTTCTTTCTAGGAGAGGCAGGTCCCCCCGACCCTTCGACTGCGGCAGGCATGGAGGGGGTCTTCACTTTCCGGCCTTCCTTCACGGGCTTCAAAGGTGACAGCTGATTGTTCGCCCGGCCTATGTGGTGACTTGCGGGCACTCTCTCCAACCCTTCAAGAGAAAACCACTTCTTGTCCTCATTCACTGACTGCATATTTCTACCACCACTTGTAGTTTCTGCATTGCCGTTACTCATTATCTTGTGGTCCGCGCTACCTTTGGGTCTCAAGACAGCGCTGCGCATAAGTGCAGGTGCGCTCTTTGTCCCTGACTTGTTCGCATTCCTCCCTATGAGAGCGGCCGCGTTCGTCTTCCTTCGGGTTTCCTCGATGGGTTCCAGTATGTCTATCGTGCTCTTGCTGCCCAGCAGTCGCTTCTTCCTGGCGTTGACTGCATCTTGTCGAGAGACAGTATCATCACTTTTAGGTTCGTTGGAACTGATGCTCAATTTTTTCAGTAACCTCATTTGTCTGTTCGCAGAGTTCAAAGGTGGAGCCTATAATATAAAATGCAATGCACAAGTAATGATCAACCCTTCTGACAATGAGAAGAATGTTCGGATGTCCATGCAGTGGGTTGTGATAGCAAGCTGACCTTCCTCCTGACGCTCTTCTTCTCTGCCTTCGCTCCGTAACCACTGCTCACAATCTTGTTGTAGCTCACAGTAGCCTTCTTGTCCACTTGTTTATTCACATCATCAGCCTTACTACCCTTTGTAGACCGCTTTTGGTCGTACGCCACGTGGTTGATGTCCTCCCAGGGCCTGCGAGGTGCCGCTGTAGTCGAGGACTTGCCCACCCGCCTATCATCCAAGACGGCTGGGGATAAACGCCTTCTATTCCTCATGCCGACGCTCGTATCCAGCAGAGGTACTTTCAGCGCATCCATCCTCTGTGCGGCCACCACTTTATGCCGTAGTGCGGCCGCTAACCCGTTGGTGGTCTTCCTGTCCAACTCCACTTTATTCCGGCTGCTAGGGCCTAAGCGCAATGTCTTTTTACTTGCTGTGTTGGCTGTCTTGCTGTCTTTCGAGTATGCAATATCATCATCCATCAGCATATCCCCACCAGTGATGAAGAAGCCGGATGTCTCCTCCTTTTGTTGCTTCTTCGAAGGGGAGAGAGAAAACTCCCGGTCTGAGAAACCCTTCTTTGATGGCGACAGCGACGAATAGCGACCATTTTCTTCGTTATCATCGAAGGGATTGCTGCGAGATTGCTCGGCAACAGGGCTTAGGTTGGTATGCAGCAGCTTCTCGTAGCGACTAGATCGAAGCCTCAGGGGGTCTGCAAGTTGGTTGATTTTGGAGGCATTGATTGATGGGAGCTTGTGAGGCAGAGCCTGGTATCTATCCATTATTGCATGGTAGGCTGGCTTCTCCACCAGCTTCTGGAATTTCCGCATGGCTTTGTTCTTGTTGTTTCTCAAGCTCTCTGATTTCCATGTGCTCTCGGCTAAACTAGCGACTGGAGTCATGGAACTCACCAGGGTTTCCAAGTTGAGAGCATCCCATAAGATGTCGGGGGTCTCCTTCATGCGATTCATGTAAAGGTGCAGCGTTACTGCATCGATGATCCGTCCTCTTTCCAATGAGATTTAACGATTCGCTTTAACTTGTTTTTTAGAACTTTAACAGCATTTTGTAACGGTCTCGTGTCTCCAGTCTCGTAAGTTAATTTGACTTTACGAACTTGTTGCTTCATCAAACTTGATGTTGCATCTACTGTTGCTGTCGTTCATGGCTATGATGGGCACCGCATGCTGTCTGGTTCCACTCTACCAAATCTCTTCAGATGCTTGTGCGCACCATAGAGCTTCCGTGAGTGATCGTCGATACACCTTTGGACGACAGCAGATGGACCCGTGGTATGGCCAGAGTACAGACAACGATGGTGAAGATAACATCGATAGCTCCTACGAAAATCCTCCCTTCTTTCCGAAAACTGTGCTAGAGTTGGCCCAGGATGCTTCCTTCTCCATAAAGCTGGCCCTGATCAACAGGTTGAACAGGATGCGAGTGGACATCAGATCGAGACTATTGACGAGGGAGCGACCGTTGGTGGAGTTCATTGTGCTGACTGCGTGCATGCTGGTTGATGATGAATTCGAACGCATCCACATCTTCATCGATGACAAGTACAACGTGACGAAATGGAACCGACTCTGCGATGAAATCTTGGGTGGCGACCGCACCTTCAACAGTAAACCAGTGCTCAACAGGCACATAGTCATATCGGCCATGGATGATACAAGTGTGTCTACTCTAGATTCTCTCTTTGTTATATTCAACCCAGATAATCTATGTCACAGCAACAGTAGAGAGATGTTGGAGAATGTACAAGCGCTTTGTTTCCACGCTAGCTTGCAGAAGAAGCCCGTGGTTATGTTCAATCCGAGACTGGTTGCCACGGCTTGGAACGACTTCGGACCGAGAAGCCCAATGCTCCTGAACGACTTTGAGCAGACCTACTACATCTGCGACGACTACTTCATGCTGTCCAGCAGGGACAAGTGGATCGGCGTGGTACACCGACTGTCGGCGGGAGTGGACGTGTTCTACCTAGAGATGTCCTCCATGCTGCAGCAGCAGGTGGGCGACTCTTCGCTCCGTAACATCGATCGAGTGGTCAAGTTCACCCGGATCAAGTCGTGGAGAGAGGATACGCCGCACGACATCCGACAGGTGATCACCGACATCTTGCTGGCGGACCCGACCTTCGGCTCTGACTTCATCGAGAAGAGCTACGTGATGAGACCGCCTGGAGTTGTCTACCCCCAGGCGGTGTCTGCGGCGGACATCGGTTGGAGTAACAGGAGGGACCGGAGCTGGCATGCCATCATTCCCCCTCCGAAAGCGCCATAAAGTCTTTTATAGGGTCTGCATAAGACCATGTATAAGTGATTCAGGATCGTCGAACACATATTAGATTACAATAAAAGAAGATGCAAATCTCCGAAGTCTTTTTCAATACACACCCCTCCAAATATCAGCGCTGCGACAGGAGAGGAGTCAGACCACTTCCCTCTCGTCGCATCGCGTTCAATTGAGGTTGATTCTAGTATGGACTCATTAATTCTGCTCTTCAACGCCGCATTGAATACTGAAGCGTATTTCGGGTTGTTGACTAGTTGATGGCATGTACGCCTGGACAAGCAACAAACTGCGGATCCGAATCTGCCTTCTAGTCGCGCATCTAGGTCAATGGAAGTCCATTGACAGCTATTGATCGCCGATCCTACCTCTGCTGAAGATGCCCTGCTCCCAGTCAGATCACTGTGGAGATTGATCACCATAACTGCATCAGAGATACCGTCCCCGGAGAAGCCACCGGTGACCACGAAGGCATACCGGTCGTGCTTCGGGACTGTGTCCTTATTCCCATCTGCAATGTCAGAGAGGTCATTGCTATTCACACTGGGGCTGCTATTAGCACTGATCATACTGTCGACTTCGCGGGGCATTGCTATAATGCTGGCCCCATGGGAGCAGAGGCCGCTAGAGAGCTCGAGGTCTGAGCACCGCCTCCACAATAGAGGCAGTCGGTCGCTGCTGTGGACCGGATAGCCATCACTGGGCTCCAGAGCTGCTATCGTCTCCGATGAGTCGATATCATTGTTCGATTGGAGGATCCATACATCAGACAGAAGACCGCGATCACTCCTACCCCCCGATATAAGCATCGCACCATCAATACTGCAGGTGCCGTGCATCTCTCTGGCGCCTGGTTGACTATCATCCATAGCCGAACCCGTGAACACTGTTGCAGTAGATGGTATCTTCAGCAACTCCCACTGCACAAAGAACGATTTACTATCTGCAAGAAGGGTATCATTGAAGTGATGAAGCACAAGGTAGTCTGGACTCAATGTATTGCAGTCGTTACCTATGGTCGACGGGTCCACTGGTATCTCAGCATATAGTGTATCACCAAGGGGACCATGCTCCGGCGATGCTCCACCATAAATGACTAGATAAGACTTCATTCGGACCGCATCCGCCACAATCCCGAAGCTGTGAGAGTTCCTTGCGACCACTTCAACACCCGACTCCCCGACGTAGCTCCATTCGGATGCCTCTAGAGTGTAGATCAGCTATGAATGCAAAGTTAGCGACATCTCGCTTACCAGTCGTTACCTGTGTCCAGCAGATAGAGATCATTGAAGACCGCCTCTTCTGCGAAGTCGATGCCTCCGTACAGGAGCATGTACTTTCCGTAACTCACCACCGCATGGCCACTGCGAGGCATCGGGACATCACCAGACGTAGTGACGCTCCGGAATATATTGCCAGTTGTCTCGTCATAGACCATCATATCTTGAAACGCGGTCTGCTCCCTGTCAGCACCTCCGAACATTATGACTCGACCATTCACCTAAATTCAGCAATCATCTAGTTTTACCCCAAACGATGCAGATATGCGATGAAGTCTACCTCTATAATGGTCGATCCCCCTCTAGGACTGATATTTCTAACGCTGGAGTGGATCTTTGCAAGCATCTCAAATTGCTTAAATTAATTATCCTTCATCTTTCGTAAGTTAACTATGTGTAACTGTTGCACGGTTAACTTACGAACGCGTAACCTACCAAATGAACAAAACAACGTTCTCACTTGAATTAATTATATAACTTAGGGATAATATGCACCTCATGTTCATCTTGGATGATGCTGGGAATAGGATCTATACTTTAAAGGTAAGTGGAATGTTTTATTGACTTACTCACTAAGGCAGCAGCTGAGCATTGCATGATTGTTCCATCAGAAAGTAGACAAAGACGGCCGCCCCACCACCAGCGCGCATCCGGCACGCTTCAGCCCCGACGACAAGTTCAGCAGAGAGCGGATAATATGCAAGAAGAGGTTCAACCTGCTACCGACGCAGCAGCCACCCAAGGAATACTGAATTCCCTATCGACGCTCGCGTGTCTAACCGCCTGTAAAGTTATGCATGCAGTGATCGTCACTTGAAGATACGTTTTCGAAATCTTGTCTGCTTAATAATTACAGTGATATTGTTAAGCCTACTTATCGAGTGTAAACAGTACCGTTCAAAACGACTAGTCAGTTACGAAGAGATAAGGAGTCTGCTCTAGCTGTCCCTGTTCCTCTTCCTGTCCCTCTGATAAGGTCCAGAGTTGGATGAAGAGCCGCCGCCCCCCTGAGACCTCGGCGCGTATCTGCTCTGATGTCCTCCTCCATGGGATGAGCTACTTTGGCCTGCGCCTCTTGAGAATCCACCTCCAGAAGCACCACCCTCAGATGATGGTCCGCTCTTCGCGATAATTATGGACGGCGTGCCGGGAGCTATGGGACCGTGTGCATACACTGGTGGATACTCCTGAGCCGCTTCGTTGGCAGGAAGCTCCAACTTACTCCCCGGGGGCTCACGGCACCAGAACTTGAGGATGCTATCATGCGATGAAGTGCCTACGAGGTGACCGGACGGATGCCACGCAATGACGTCGATAGACTGCCGGTGGGCGTCCGATATGACTGTGTGCGGGGTCTGCGACTGACCAGCCAACCAGTAAATCAGAGATCCATTGTACCCACCGGACAATAGCAGCGTCTCGTGGATCGGGTGCCACGCGATCTTGCATACCTCGCTGTTGTGTCCCCTCCATACTTCCAGCTCCTTCATCACCCGTATGTCGTACAGTTTCACGAGCCCGTCCATAGAGGCGCTCGCCAACCAATTGCCGTTGCTGTTCCAAGAGCAGCAGTTAACTTGCTTCTTGTGGCTATTTATAACACTAGTACAGTATGAGATAGACTCATCACGGTAATCATGCAGTGTTGCTGCTGTAAGAGGGAGTGCACGTTACCTCACACATTTGCCCGCCTTGGCGTCCCACAGCCTGATGGAGCTGTCCCTGGACCCGGACACTATTAAGGACCGGTACGGATGCCAGTCGACGCATTTGATGTCACTTTGATGCCCCAGTAGCACCTGTTCAGGCTTGTCTCTCCCACCAGCCCACATGTGGATCCGACCGTCATCACTGCACGATATCAATTTAGAATCCAAGGGGGAAAACGACAATCCTCGGATGGCTCCGGTGTGTGCATCTTTGGTCACGGTGACTTGACGAAATGTCTCATCGCAATAGTGGATCAGCCCCCTGTTATCTCCAGTGGCTAGGATGTCTCCGTGGTGCTTCCATGCCATGGCGGTGATGGGGATCTGTTCCCGCACACGGTCGCTGCCATCCCCGTAGAACTCCTTGTGAGCTGGGATGGACTGCACTTTGTGCACCTTAAGAGCCTCACCCTCCCAAAGAGCTAGGTCGCCAATCTGGGTCCCTAGCACCAACCACCTGGCATCCGACGACCAGACAGCGCAGTTGAACTGGATCTTGTTGGGCTTCGTGAAGCCTCGGCGCAAGAAATGTCCACACACACCGTCTGCAGGATTGGACACGTTTGCATAGGAGGTCATGGTGTTGGCAAGGGCGCAGTAGTGTGGCTGGGTGTATCTTCGATCTTCGAACCTGCGCACATACAGCCTGTTCTGGAAGTGCAGGTAGACGGACGAGAATATGTTGAAGTTCTTGCGGTAGAAGTCGCGGTCTGGCATCTTATAGTTGCCCGCTGACGACAAGGCAGACGGTCTGTCTTCGTCATCTTCATAGCGATTGCCATACATGCTCTGCAGATAGTCTAATCGTAACTTTACAGAAAGTCAATCTCAAGTCGTAAGTTTACGGAACAATGAATTTCAAGTCGGAACACAATTTATTAACGTCACTCTCTGTAAATACTTCAGACTCGAGCTGAATCGCCGCTACCGAGACGAGGGAGGTATATGAAGCTATCTGTGCCGTAGCCCTCCATCGACATTATCTTTAGATCGCCATCGAATATGCGCGCATAGTTCCTGGATATAGGCAATCCATATCCCAGGCCAGCCAGAGGGGAGGCGGTGTCGAAGTCCTTCATGTCATTGGAGCTATCATCTAGCATGCGCTGCAGTACCGAAGGGTGTGCAGTGGTATACAGGTAGCTCCAGATGCGGTCTATGTTGGACCTCTTGATTCCTCCGCCTTCGTCAGACACCTTCAGGACCACGTCCTCGTTGTCCTCTCCATCTGCGATAACGATCTTTATCGACGGCATTTTATCTATGCCATGGGTCTCTACGGTAGCTCGCATGCTATTCTTCAGCAATTCTAACAGCATGTAACTGAGGTGGCTCGACACATATGGGAAAGTCAGATCAGTCCTGCCGTGTATGATCACCTGGAGACGTGCAGACATTCTCAGAAAAGTTGTTCATATAGTTTAATACAGTACACTCACTTCGGGCGCATCTCCATGTGTGCGAATGCAGACATACGCAGCATCACGAGCAGCTTGGGAGGCAATCTCATAGGGCGATGCATTCAACGAGATAAGACCGACCATCTGACCGTCAATGGAGCTCATCTTCCGTAAGGCCAAGTACTGGCCGATCAGCTACCGTGGGTTAAGTACATCGCACAGCCATCAGTAACAGAAGAAAGTCGGCGCACGTGCGCGTTATGATATTGCAAAAACATCAGACGAGACGAATCATAGGAAGTACTACAGTACTTACCATGCGGATGCCTATACGTGACATGTAGAACTCATCGAGTCTCTTTTGGATGTCGTTCGAGTCGGCGAAGGAGGTCACGTCCTGCTTCACTATGTTCCTCAGCTCATGAGCGCCTTTGGCCATAGCGATGAGAGTGGAGGAGTGCCGCTCGTACACCGACTCGATGACCTTCGCGAACAGTTCCTCCTTCTCGCGGTCGGAAGGCACCGGACACGACCGCAGCTGCCCAAAGGAGGTCTTGTACCAGCTGCACACGTTCTGGATATTCACTAGAGGAGCATGCATGGTGGAGGCTGTGTCAGATAGCTTCAACATGAATACTACCCTCACATACATCATCCCTCACTCTGTAGAGCAGTACCTGATTTCATAAACAAGGGAGATGCTTCTAATTTCACAGCTCTGTGAGCTACTCTGACAGGCAACTCACGATGAAGGAAGCATGCAATTTGGATCAGTATCTTCTCCGCCACCTTCATACCATCCTCAGAGGAGGCGCCACCCATTCCCAACTTGTACAGATGCAGGCCCTGGCCGCTCTCCATCAGAGCCCTCAGAGACACCGATGTCTGCTTCTTCTTGCTGTACAAGTCTATCTCCTTATTCAGCTGGGATGACGATGCGTTAGATGACATACACCTCGACGGATAGCTGCGGCTCATAAAGTTAGTTGTGGAATGGCTTTCATCGGAACAGATGACGGTGCGATGGATGATGTAACCATGACGAGTGGTCGCCCTTGAACAGCCACCTTTGTAGACCAAAGCTAGCAGACCGGAACCTACAGCTTCCACTAGAGTCGACGTCGACGCTGTCTTCGCCTTCCTCACAAGGATCATCATTATTTGGCAGTTACAGA
>Ga0164294_10003309_pt1 | contig 14359 bp, 13 predicted proteins | sample GEODES005metaG_FD_111479 | JGI IMG/M metagenome (GOLD analysis project Ga0164294, IMG submission 111479) | Oligotrophic lake water microbial communities from Sparkling Lake, Wisconsin, USA - GEODES005 metaG | ecosystem: Environmental > Aquatic > Freshwater > Lake | place: USA: Sparkling Lake...
TTATTAACTTTTTTTAGTAAATCCGTTATGGACAAATTAAATGTTTTCTTAGATAAGATAAAAAACCGTTCCCAATACTTTATCGGTTATCCTGCCGCAACAGATTATGATTATAAAGAGCTCTATCCCTTTCTAGAATACAGTTTAAACAATGTGGGTGATCCTTATGTGCAATCAAATGATATGCATACAAAGGAATTTGAACGAGAGGTTATCGCATTCTTTTCTACACTTTTTAATGCGCCACCCGACAACCATTGGGGTTATGTAACCAACGGTGGTTCTGAGGGAAATTTGTATGGACTTTATTTGGCAAGGGAGATTTATCCCAATGGAATGGTATATTACACCGAAGCCACCCATTACAGTGTGCAAAAGAACATTCACTTATTAAATATGGAAAGTATTGTGATTCGATCACAACCCAATGGTGAAATGGATTATCAGGATTTGGAGGCAACCTTACAAATGAATAGACATCGGCCTGTCATTATATTGGCCAATATTGGTACAACGATGACGGAAGCAAAAGATTCGGTGCCAACTATTCGGGAAAGTTTGAAAAAATATGCCATCAAAAGTTCTTATATCCATTGTGATGCGGCTTTAACCGGCATTTATCTTTCCCTATTAGGAGACAACGACTTTGATTTTTCTCATGGGGCGGATAGTATTGCCATTAGTGGACATAAGTTTTTGGGTTCATCTATTACTTGTGGTGTAGTGCTTGTAAAAAAATCGTTTAAAGATAGAATTGGAAAATCTATTCCTTATATTGGAACGCTGGATACCACCATTACTGGGTCTAGAAGTGGATTCAATGCTTTAATATTATGGTATTTAATAAAAAAATGGGGTAAGGAAGGACTATTGAAGCGTGCAACTGAATGTTTAGATAATGCTAGGTATTTAAGAGAAAAGCTCAATGCCATCCATATTAAAGCCTGGAGTAATCCCAATGCATTAACCGTTGTATTTCCTAAGCCCAGTGCTGAAATATGTAAAAAATGGCAGTTGGCAACGGATGCTGATATTGCGCATGTAATCTGTATGCCGGGCATTACAAAAGAAAAATTATATGAATTTGTGGTAGATATGAAACAACCTGAATTGCTTCCGGCCCTAGTGTAAAGATGAATGCCTAACTTCAATGAAGGGCGATATCATCATATAAAATTGAATGTTGAAGATGACCATTTATTATTGTTACGATGCGTATTGTAGTTGGTGTTTTGGGTTTAGTGGTGTGATGGTAAACATTTACGAAAGATATAAAGACGAATTGCAATTTGAAGTATTATCAGGGGGGATGATTCCCCTTGATAGTGCGGCATCTATTGAGAAAATAGCGGAGGTTTTTAAAACAACCTATCCGCAGGTTGAGGCGTTGACTGGCGTACAATTTGGGGATGATTTTTTATGGCATATCAATCATCCTGAAGACAGTGATTGGTTTTTACATTCAGAAGGGGCGGGTATTGCCATGGCCATTTTTAGGGAATACTATCCAGATTTGCAGGTTCCATTTGCGGCAGATTTGCAAAAAGCCCTATATGAAGAGGGCAGGGATTTAACAGACAAAGAAGCGTATCGGCACTTGTTGTTTAAGTATAGTATTCCAGCAGATGAATTTTACATAAAAATGGCTGATCCGGAATACAAAGAAAAGGCACATTATGATGTTGCGTTGGTGAAGCAGTTGCAGGTTACGGGGTTTCCGCAGGTGTTGTTACAAACGGAAGATTTAAAGTTTTATTTGTTGTGCAGGGGTTATGTAGATTTTGAGACTTTTCAAGCGCGGATTGAGAAGGTGATGGATGGAGAGGGTTAAATGGATTTTTGGTTTGCCTTTAGTCGAACGTTTTCGTCTTCCAACATTTTGATGTATTTATCAACGTATTCATCATTTAGGCTATTGTTGTGTTGAACTTTAGAACCAAAACCCTGCACAAATCTATTGTTGGAGATATTAAAAATCTGTGTAGCATCAAAATTTAATAATTGAGAGATATCAACTTCTAAAATTTGAGCAATTTCTTGTACACGCGAGATAGACAAATCGATTTCACCACGTTCTATTTTGCTATAGTTACTAAGACTCATGCTTAAATCTGCAGCCAATGATTCGCGGCTAATATTCTTTTGTTCCCTATATTTTTTTATGTTTTCAGCGATTTTTAGCATAAAACGAATGTAGTTAATAATTTAATTATCTCATCTAAATATAATAAAAAAAAATATTCATTATATGCAAATTGAAATTACAATACAGTAAAAACAACATCTAGGTTATAATAACAAGGTATCTTTTTCGCATAACAAATAGCATCTAACACATATAGACAATCGTATTGTTTAAACTACAAATGCAATATCATTAAATAAATAGTAACTGTATTGAACAATACACCATAAAAGTTGCAAATTATTATTACATTGTGCCAATACAACTTAAATGACTAGAAATTGAACTGAATCAAAACAATTGTAGTTTCTAGCAAATTAGTAAAGTAAGATATTGTAATTAGTCATATATCAAATTTACAATTGACATAATTTAGCTTACCATTCAATATTATTTACAGTAGATATAGCGAAAAAACAACATTATAATGGGTATTAAAGTGCAAAAGCTATCTGAAATAAGCGAAAGCTATTTTTTATACACTATTAGCAAAAGTTCAGATTCGATAACAATGGGTGAGTATAATTATTTTGAAGGTCATAGACAATTATGGTACCAAATTGCGCACGCTAGGGTGCAGCACCGGGGTAAATTTGATTACCCTATAGCCTTGGCGATCCATTTGGGGGAAGTATTACGAGCTTATAAGATAGAAAGTTGGCGATCTGAGCAAACGAAACTTGGGTCTACAGAAGCAGACACCATAGTTGAATCGTTTTGGGAGTTTTCTGGTTCAAATTTGGAAAATCAAGTATTGATAGGTATAACTTTGGTAGATGACACTGGTAATGTTATTCAAATGCCCGAAATTGGATATCTCTATATCAATTAGGAGATTCGGGTTTGTGATTCAACTATACCATGTGTATTTAATTTATTTTTTAACAGGTGTTGTACATTATTATACATTTTAAAGTCGATAATTTAAGGTATATAATGCTTAAACACAAGCCAGTTTACAAATCAGAACCGTTCATAATACAAAACAGGCCATTGTGTATCAATTGATATACGCTGACCTGTTTTAGAAACATCTTTACAAAAATTAAATTTTACCCAACAATACTCATTTTAAAAAGGGATAAAAAACTTTATCAGGATAGGAAATGGGTAGTATAAAACGATACTTTTACATATTTTTTTATACTTTATATTGTTACGTTATCTCGAAAATTTAACCCAATAATCTCATTAGTCCTTACTCCCATCAATAATCAACGGCGTATTTCCTTTTGATGGCATCACTATAATTTTGGCATTGGCAGAACCCGCCAATTGCGTCATAGCCTTAATCTGTTCGTATTGCAATTGTCTATCAGATAAACTGGCACTGATAATTTGTTGATAATCGGCAATACCTTGCGCTTCTACACGCTTTCTTTCTGCTTCCTGCTTTTCTTTCTGGAGCACGAACTGCATTTTCTGGGCTTCCTGCTCAGCTTCAATTTTTCTTTCAATTGCTGCTTTTACAGATGCCGGTAAACTGATATTTCTTACCAACAGGTTCTCTAAAAATAACCCTCGAATTCGAAAATCGTTTTCAATAGATTTAAATATTCTACTTTGAAACTCATCTCTGCGGGTAGAATATAAAGCTACCGCCTCATAATACACCGCATTGTCTCTGATACGCGTTCTTGTAATCGGACGCACAATTTTATCTTCAAAATCACTACCAGTTTCACGGATTAATCGTGGTGCTTGATCTGGAACTACCCTATACAATACTGATAAATCAATGGTTACTTCTAACCCATCTGCCGTTAAAACTTTGATGGCATCATCTCCTTGAATTTTACCTTCAGTTTGAATACCACTCATTGTATAATTTAACGTTCTGGTTTCAATTTGTGTTACTTCTACCAAAGGATTCACAAAGCTTAAACCACTACTTAAAGTTTCGGATTGCACTCGTCCAAACAAGGATTTTACTCCTACAAAGCCGGTATTGATCTGCACAAAACAAGAGGTTAATACTCCAATAACCAGTAAAACACCGCCAGCCAAGCGTAAGCCATTGGCAACTTTCGTTTGAGGAACGGGCAATTTTGCAATAACCACACTAACAACCAACAAAACAAATGCAATGAATATTAAAAACATATGAAAAATATTTAATTGTAACAATCAGAAAGTGTTTTCTAGCAAGAAATATTTCCAATTGAAGAGTATAAAATTAGTCTTTTAACTGCTATGGTCTGAAACCATTAACCATTTATTTTGAATCATTTTAAATATCACCGTAAAATGTCCACTTACATCTCCAATTTTCCTATAAAGATGCCATTGACCAATTACTTGGTAATATTCATCTGATAATTTGTTGATATGCAACAACTTAAATTGCAATTTCCCCATCTGGTCTTTGTTTGCATAATTTTTTTTGTAGTTGTTGAGCGTATTTTGATAACCATAGGTGATTCCATCTTTCCCTACAAAGGTTAAAGAATCACTTTTCCAATAGCCATGCATAAAACTTACTAAATCTCCTTTGTTCCAGGCTTCTGTTTGATTGGAAAGCACTTTTCTAATGTCAATCTCAGCTGCAGATTGGGAAAATCCAACAAAACTTTGTAGTACAAATAATATACCCAAGTAAAATTTAATCATTGGTTTGTGTTTTCGATATTTTCAAAACAAAAAAGGTATGATTTTTACACCATACCTTTTTTGATTTTCACTTGTTAAAATTTTAAGCTTTTCAAATAAGTTGCATCAACCTCAGCACTTTTCATTGGGGTTGTGTTTTCATATTTTTCTTGTTCTACAATATGGTATTTGAAACCTAATTTTTTTCCTTCAGCCAAAATGGATTTAAAATCAATTGAACCTAATCCCAAATCAACGGACGCATCAAAATTGGTAGGCGCCGCATTTTTTGCCCTGTCTTTGATATGACACAATCTGAATCGATTTGGATATTTTTTCAACCATTCGATTGGATCTGCACCGGCTGATACTACCCAATAAATATCCATTTCAAAATCAACTAGTGTTGGATCGGTATTTTGCATCATCACATCTTGAGGCATTTGTCCCTCTTGCTTGTTAAAGGAGTAATTGTGGTTATGGTATGCAAATCGTAAACCATTCTTTTTACAGATTTCACCGGCTTTGTTGAAATCATCAGCTGCTTTTTTAAATCCATCCAACGATTTTTGAGGACCTAAGTACGGACAAATCAAATATTTCATGCCTATTTCTCCAGCCTCAGCAGCCTTGCGTTCAAAATCTTTTTTAAAATCACAATGGCTAGAAACAATGCTCATACCCAAACTATCCATGTAAGATTTGAACTCTTTGTTGGTCATACCCCAAAAAAAGCCTTTTGGTCCTTCAAAGCTTTCAACTTGTTTGTATCCAAAACCAGCCAATTGCTTCAAAACACCTTTTGGATCTTTGGGTAAATCATCCCTTAAGGTATACAATTGTACACCGAATGTTTTGAGTTTGCTGTTATTTTCAAGAAAATCGAACGATTGGAGCATAGATCCGGACGCTAAAGCAGCTCCTGTTATGAGAAAATTTCTTCTGCTGAAATTCATATATTAAAAATTTAAATGATGATAGGAAAATACGTATTCGTTAATTACATTCTAACTACACTATTCACTCCAAAGATGATCGCCTTTTTTATAATCTACACAAGCTTCAAAGCGGCCGGGAACAGCTACATGACGCAATGCTTTGGTGGATCCAATTTCAGATGTAAAATATCCTGCAATGGTTAATTGCTTCATCATCTTAAAATAGTGATTCTTGGAAACTGTTTTTTCGGCTACAACGCCATTTTCAGATTTTACAGGTGCGGCAGCTTTAAATTTTTTTGCTTCCGCATCAATGGAGGTCAACAAAGTTTTCTTTTCTTCCGGATTTAATGCTACAAAACCCTTATTGAACTTACTGTTACTTTCTTCTTCAATGGTGTTAATACCCTTAATAAAAGTTAATTGGTCGATTTCGTCAAAACAATCGGTAACATATTTATCTATAAAAGCACCCACTTGGGCAGCCTTAGCCCCTGGGCTATCGGTAGTGGGTATAATGGTTTCTGCCACTTCATCCAAAAAAGCAATGCCTTTGGGTGTAAGTGGAAATGCAAGAGCAATTTTTGCTCCCGGATTACATCCCTGTAAAAGTGCAGAACCTCCAATAACTGAACCACCAATTATTGTTGAAACTAAGGTTAATACTTCGCGTCTGTTCATGGTAATTTATTTATCTAAACTAACTGTACAAAAATATTTTTGCTGTTTGTAATTTACAAGTTACCTTTTTTGAGTTCATTTACTGCAAAATCTGCTGCTCTTGCTGTTAATGCCATATACGTAAGTGATGGATTTACGCATGCAGCAGAAGTCATACAAGAACCATCTGTTACAAATACATTTTTACAGTCCCAAAGTTGGTTATTACCATTCAATACCGATGTTTTTGGATCGGAGCCCATCCTTGCTGTTCCCATTTCATGGATACCCATTCCTGGAGAATAGCCCTTATCGTAGGGTTTAACATCCTTTAAACCCGCAGCCGTTAACATTTCGGCGGCATCATTCATCATATCTTTGCGCATCTTACGCTCATTGTCTTTGATTTCACAGTCAATAGACAATACGGGCAAGCCCCATTTGTCTTTAACCGTTTTATCAAGTGTAACCTGATTTTCATGATAAGGCAACATTTCGCCAAAACCCATTATTCCCATTGTCCATTGTCCGGGTTCTTGTAAAAAGGTTTTAAGATCTGAGCCTATTGACAATTCTGCCACATCTTGGCTCCATCCTTTTCTACTTGCACTTCCTTGATAACCGAACCCACGGATATAGTCATTTTTCTCCCCATTGATATTGCGATATCTTGGTACATAAATACCATTGGCTCTTCGGCCATAATAATATTTATCGCCAAAATCTTCAGATTTTCCTTCTGCACCACAACGGAAGTGATGATCCATAAGGTTATGGCCCAATTCTCCACTGCTACTGCCCAATCCACCATCCCAAACGTCTTTTGCCGAATTCATCATTACCCAGGTAGAATTCAATGTAGAAGCATTTAGGAAAATGATTTTTGCAAAATATTCAATAGATTCATTGGTTTCTGCATCTATAATTCTTACGCCCTTTGCCTTCTTTGTGTCTTTATCGTAAATAATTTCTGTTACAATTGAAAATGGACGAAGGGTTAGATTTCCTGTTGCCATAGCAGCAGGTAATGTAGAAGATTGTGTACTGAAATAAGCCCCAAACGGACAACCCAACCAGCATTTGTTGCGGTATTGACAAGCTGTTCTTCCCTTATGTGGTACGGTAAGATTGGCCGTTCTACCAATGGTCATCAAACGAGAACCTTTATAATGATTTTTAATTCTTTCGGCAACATCTTTCTCCAAACAATTCATTTCCATTGGTGGCAGAAACTGTCCGTCAGGCAATTGTGGCAATCCATCCCGATTACCGCTAATACCGGCATGACGTTCAACATAATCATACCACAAGGAAACGTCTTTATAGCGAATAGGCCAATCAACGGCAATACCATCTTTTGCATTGGCTTCAAAATCAAAATCACTAAACCGGTAACTTTGTCTACCCCACATCAAAGATCGTCCACCCACTTGATAGCCGCGATACCAATCAAAGCGTTTCACTTCTGTATAAGGGCAATCTTTTTCGTTTGCCCAAAAATCTAAGTTTTTTTCGTTTAGCGGATAATCTCTTTTTAACACCGGGTAATTTTTAATCATCTCCAGTGTTCTTTCTCCACGGTGGGGGAATTCCCAAAGTTCTTTGGTAGCATTCACATAGTCTTTGATATGCTCTACATTTCTGCCCCGCTCGAGCATTATGGTTTTAAGGCCTTTTTCGGTTAGTTCTTTTGCTGCCCAGCCTCCGCTGATGCCCGAGCCAATGACAATTGCATCGTAATTATTTGGCATAATGGTAGATTATCTTTGTTGATAGCTATGCTAAAATGATTATTTAAATATATTATACGTCACAGATTTCAACACCCTTGCGTAAAGCAGCCATTTTATCTGGCCAAGAAGGTATAAATTCCTGTGCCACAAAACCTTTATAGCCGGTTTTTAAAATTTCTTTCATGATGGCAGGATAATACAATTCTTGGGTTTCGTCAATCTCGTGTCTACCAGGAACCCCGCCTGTATGGTAATGCGCAATATACGGATGAAAATCGCGAATGGTATGTATCACATCGCCTTCATCAATTTGCATGTGGTAGATATCGTACAACAATTTAAAATTGTTAGAGCCTGTTCTTTTACACAATTCAACACCCCAAGCCGTTTTATCACATTGATAATCTTTATGGTCTACTTTGCTGTTGAGCAATTCCATTACGATTACTACATTGTATTTTTCGGCTATTGGTAATATTTGTTTTAATCCTTCGGCACAGTTTTTCAAACCAGTTTCGTCGTCCATGCCTTTACGTGCACCGCTAAAACAAATTAAATTGGTATAACCTGCAGCAGCCACAAGCGGAATCATTTCCGTGTAGTTTTTGATCAGTTGTTCGTGGTATTTGGGTTCGTTCCAACCTTTGTTGATATTGATTTCTGCACCATTACACATTGATGAATGTAATCCATATTTTTGAAGAATTGGCCATTCTTTAGGACCAACCAAATCAATGGCTTTTAACCCGATTTCTTTTGCACCTGCACAAAATTCTTCTAAGGGAATGGTAGAATAACACCAGCGGCATGCAGAATGGTTGATATTGCCTTTCAAAGCAGTTGTTTTTTTGGTTGTAGATGTTTCATCCGTAGTGAATGAAGATAATGTGGCACCAGCCATAGAAGATAATACGATATTTTTTAGGGCTTTTCGTCTGGAAGAATTATGTTCCATAAGTAGATAAATTTTACTCCTTTCTTGAGTGTTAAACAAAAAAGAGCGGAGACGTAAGTTAGTGTATTGCTTACATATATTTCCGCCCTTTAAAAAAAATTATTTAAGCTGTTTTTTTCTTCATGTAAAAAAATAATCCGCCAAAAGCAACTGTTAAAACAACAGGTATAACTAGTGTAGCATTTAATACTTCTGGACCAGCAAGATTTTTAGCTGTATTGAATAAATTGGCCATTTCGGAACCAGATTCAGCTTTGCTATAATCTGCTAAGCTCGCACCGGCAGGTAACTTATTGGCAATCAACTTATCGTAGAATCCGCCCATAAAAATGGTATAAATGGATACGGCAAACATGCCGGCACCACCCATCAAATTTAATCCCACGGCACCGGTATTGGGTAAATTCTCTGCTACAAAACCAATCATGGTAGGCCAGAAATAACAAACGCCCATGCCAAAAACCAATGCACCTACAAACACCATGTTTCCTGTTGTATGTCCCAATAAAAATAAGCCAAGGGTTGATAAAATGGCAGACAACAATAATACACCTTGTGCAGAAAAGCGATGCACAATTGGTTCAGCCAATCCACGTCCTAAAACCATTACACCAGTGGTTACGGTTAAGATTAATAATGCATTTTGGGTTACATTTTTCAATAAAACATCAATCCATTGACCGGTAAATAATTCGGTAATGGCTGTGCCAAACATACAAATGATCATGAAAATGAATAAGGGTTGTAACAAGGATGCATACATCGTTTGGGTAGAAATACCGGCTGCCACACGCTCTGTTACAGGAAAAGACAACTTAGAAAATAAAAATCCATATAAAACAGTAGGGATTAACATCAATCCTACTTGAATCTGCCAACCAATACCTATTTTATTCAAAAAGAAAACCAATAAAGTGCCAATAAAAATGCCACCTGGGAACCATAAATGGAAATGATTCAACTTGGTTGTTTTATTATCTGGATATAAAGCAGCAACCAACGGGTTACAAGCTGCTTCAACTGTTCCATTGGCAATACCAATTAATAAAGTTGAAACAAACAGACTCCAAAATCCATTAGAAAATATGGTTAATACGATACCTAGAAGGTGAAATGCAAATGCGATCACCATTAGTTTTTTCATTCCGATAGTATCCACAATAAAACCACCAATGATAACGGCAAGCGGAAATCCCCAAAAAGCAGTTGCGGTAATTACACCCAACTCGGAGGCACTTAATTTTAAATCAACTCCAAGCGTAGAAAGGATTCCAGCCCTTATACCAAATGAAAGAGAGGTTACTAAAAGGGCTAAACAGCTGGCTTGAAAAAGCTTGTTACGGTCGATGGAAACAATTTGTGTCATGGCAATTGTTGTTATGTTTTGTTTAAATGATGAAACTAGTTTGCTAAATTGAAGTTTTAAGGTAATAGATAAAAATTAATTTCAAATCATTTTTTTATATTTTTATTGTCAATTTAAAAAAAACGACAAAAAATCAACTGCTATATGAATCAAAAATTACGGATGGGCATGCTTGGAGGCGGAAAAGATGCTTTTATTGGAGCTATTCATCGCCATGCAGCTTTTATGGACGGACTTATTGAACTTTGTTGTGGGGCGTTAAGTATCAACCCCGACATTGCTAAAGATTCTGCAAAATCATTGTTTCTACCTGAAAACAGAACATACCTTACGTATGAGGAAATGATTACCAATGAGGCAAAACTTCCTGCAAATGAAAGAATGCATTTTATCACTATTGTTACCCCCAATTTTGCACATTTTGCTCCGGCAATGATGGCGTTGGATCATGGTTTTCATGTGGTTATTGAAAAACCAATTGCTTTTACCTTAGATGAGGCGAAACAATTGAAACAAAAAGTGGCAGAAACTGGGTTAATGCTTTGCCTTACACATACGTATTCAGGTTATCCGATGGTGAAACAAGCCAAACAAATGGTTAAAAACGATGCTTTCGGAAAAATCAGAAAAGTATATGTAGAATATCCTCAAGGTTGGTTGAGTAAACTATCTGAGCGTGAAGGCAACGCACAAGCTGCATGGCGTACAGACCCTAAAAAAAGTGGCAAAAGTGGTTGTATGGGAGATATTGGTACCCATGCGGCACATTTAGCAGAATATATTACGGGTTTAAAAATTTCCAAAATTTGTGCCGACTTGAGTATTTTGGTAGAAGGTAGGATGTTGGATGATGATGGCAATGTATTATTAAAGATGGAAAACGGGGCTTCTGGCGTATTAATGGCTTCGCAAGTGGCTGCCGGCGAAGAAAACGCCCTTAAAATTAGGGTGTATGGCGAAAAAGGTGGCTTAGAATGGGCACAACACGAACCCAATACCCTTATTGTAAAATGGCTCGACCAACCCGCACAGATATATAGAGCTGGCGGTAATTATGCCGACAGACTTTCAAGTTTTGCCACTTCCAATTGCAGAACGCCAGGTGGGCACCCTGAGGGATATTTAGAAGCATTTGCCAATATCTACCGCAATTTTTCAAGAACTTTAATAGCCCACATTGATGGATTACAGCCTACTGAAGAAATGTTGGATTTCCCTTCTGTAGAAGATGGCATCAGGGGAATGGCGTTTATTGATAATGTAGTAGCATCAAGCCAATCTCAAACCAAATGGATCGATCATATTGTTTAAATAAAATACATTGTTTATTTTTAAATACGATTTAAAAATAAATGAAAAATTAGCTAAAACGATTAAGCAAATACATTAACTTCATTTTTTACATTTTTCAGCATGAAAACGATAAAAGGTCCAGCTATTTTTTTGGCTCAATTTATGGGAGAGCAACCTCCCTTTGATAATTTGTCTACCATTTGCGGATGGATGAAATCATTGGGATTTAAGGGTGTTCAATTGCCTACTTGGGATGCACGTTGTATTGATTTGCAAAAAGCAGCAGAAAGCAAAACCTATGCACATGAAATTAAAGGGATAGTGGAAGAAAATGGTTTGGTTATCACTGAATTAAGTACCCATTTACAAGGACAATTGGTGGCAGTACATCCTGCATACAATGATTTGTTTGATGGATTTGCGCCTGATGCGGTAAAAGGAAATCCTACAGCCCGCACTGCATGGGCAGTTCAACAATTGAAATATGCTGCCAAAGCATCGGAAAATTTGGGTTTAAATGCCCATGCCACTTTTAGCGGTGCCCTCCTTTGGCATACAGTATATCCTTGGCCACAACGTCCGGCAGGCTTGGTAGAAACTGGTTTTACTGAATTGGGTAAAAGATGGCTTCCAATACTTGACGCATTTGATGAAAGTGGCGTAGATCTTTGTTACGAAATACATCCTGGAGAAGATTTACACGATGGCATTAGTTATGAAATGTTTCTAGATAAAGTGAACCAACACAAAAGAGCTTGTTTGTTGTATGATCCAAGTCATTTTGTACTACAATGCTTAGATTACCTTGAATATATTGACATCTATCACGAAAGAATAAAAATGTTTCATGTAAAGGATGCAGAATTTAATCCTTCTGGTAGACAGGGTGTGTATGGTGGCTACCAAGATTGGGTGAACCGTGCCGGCCGATTCCGTTCATTAGGTGATGGACAAGTGGATTTTAAAGCAATATTTTCTAAGCTAACGCAATACGATTATAGTGGTTGGGCCGTTTTAGAATGGGAATGTGCGCTAAAACATCCTGAGGATGGTGCAAAAGAAGGGGCGAACTTTATTAAAGATCATATTATTCGGGTTACCGAAAGGGCTTTTGATGATTTTGCCGGAACCGGAAGCAATGAGGAATTGAATAAGAAAATACTGGGAATTAGTGGTTAGTTGTTAGTTGTTAGTTGTTAATGGTTAATGGTTAGTTGTTAATGGTTAATGGTTAGTTGTTAATGGTTAATGGTTAGTTGTTATTTTTTTGCTGATGAATTTGTGTATTGAGTGAAAGTGATTAAACAAATCTTAATAATTTTTTATGCATGAAAGCAGTTTAAAACAACAACAATTTTAATATTTATAAAATGTAGAATATCAATATTACTAAACAATTAATATAATATCAATGTATAACATTAACACAAATTAGAAAATTAAGAGGAAATATCTAATAATAACCAAAAGTCCTAGAAGTTAAAAAGAAAAATTTCAGATAAAATAAAAGAAAATGAAAAAGACAAGTATCGTGTTAGCAATTGCATTTTTGTGCTATGCATGTGGTGGAAATGAACAAGCCACAGAAACAAAACCTATTAGTGCGGCCACAGAAACGGAAGAGTCGCAAAAAGAGAAAACAACTGAAGTAAAAGAATTGCCAAAAGACGGAAAGGCATTGCTTGAAGCTTCGGATTGCAGAACTTGCCACAAAGACAAGGAAAAATTGATTGGTCCAGCTTATGCAGAGGTTGCAAAAAAGTATAAAAGCACAGAAGAGAATATCTCCATGTTGGCATCTAAGGTAATTAACGGTGGAACGGGTGTTTGGGGTCAAATTCCAATGTCGCCTCATAATGGGATTTCTCAAGAAGATGCTGAGGCTATGGTTACTTATATTTTGACAATCAAATAAATGCATAAGGGATTATTTTACAATGAAATAATCCCCATTTTTTGTTTCTATCTAAAGTCTTCTTAAATTAATACAATGAAAAAAATCCTGACGATTGCATCTTTTTGCTTCTTATTCACATTTTCAGCTTTAGCGGGAAATGTATTGTCTTTTTCTACGTCTTCAGATACTACCATTTTACTGAACCAACTTTCTAAAGCTGAAAAAGCACAAGGTTGGAAGTTGTTGTTTGATGGAAAATCAACTAAAGGTTGGCATATTTATCAGAATAAATCCGATGGCTCTGCTTGGAAAGTTGTAAATGGTGAATTAACATTTGTTGCTGGTGAAAAAGTTAACGGTAAAATTGTTGGAAGTGGTGATATGGTATCCGATTCTACTTACGAAAACTACCATTTTAGCGTAGAGTGGAAAGTTTCTGAAAAGGGAAATAGTGGTATCATCTTTAACGCTAGTGAAGATGCTAAATATGAATACAGTTTCCACACTGGTCCGGAAATGCAGGTTTTAGATAATGATGGTCATTCTGATGGAAAATTATACCGCCACAGAGCAGGTGATTTATATGACTTGGTTGCCGTAGCTAAAGAAAATGCCAAGGGACCTGGTGAATGGAATAAGGCTGAAATCAAGCTAAAAAATAGAAAACTTGATTTATACCTTAATGGCTTGCATGTGGTTTCTACCGTTATGGGATCTCCAGAATGGGACAAAATGGTGGCAAA
>Ga0164294_10003310_pt1 | contig 14359 bp, 15 predicted proteins | sample GEODES005metaG_FD_111479 | JGI IMG/M metagenome (GOLD analysis project Ga0164294, IMG submission 111479) | Oligotrophic lake water microbial communities from Sparkling Lake, Wisconsin, USA - GEODES005 metaG | ecosystem: Environmental > Aquatic > Freshwater > Lake | place: USA: Sparkling Lake...
GAGAAAAAAATGGAAACATTCATTGTTTACATAGACGACAAGCAATATGCACTCCAACAACTTGTACCCATGTTGCCCGAAAAAGAGGCGCTGAGTTCTCCGGCAAACTGGATCCTGGTGGGATGCCCGCCACGGTTGAACCGGCACACGGGGCGTTGGTTGACGCAAGCGGCACAGAAAAAATGGCGTCATGAATGGACGCGCGATACGACAGCCGAAATAATCGACTTGTTAGAAAAATCCGGCAACACCGTTTCTACTCAAGTAGCGCAAGGCGCATTGGTGATGCTGACCCAGCAAATCAAGCGCAAAGTGGGCGCAGCCAGGGTGATAGATGCCCGCCGACCTAAGTTGGCCGTGAACATGGACCCTGTGACACACGAGCAACCCCAAGAAAAATCTTCATGGGTTGTGCCGGGTGGTGTGATGGCCATTGGCGCTGCCATTGTGCTGGCCAGCGAGTAAAGCGCCCCAGTCAGAAGATCGTCAAAAGCCGATGGTCGTTTCGGCTTCTGGCCTGTGCGATGTCCACGCAAAGATTGACCCGTTCGAGGTCTGGCGGATCTTGAAGTTGCTTTGAGTGACTCGACTTCTGATAGCGACTGCTAACATCAATCGCAGTGACTTACGATGCATTCAACTTGCAGCCAATCCATGCAATACAGCCAACTGATCAAAGCCCGCAAAAGTATTCGCGGCTATCTTCAAAAACCCGTTCCTCGCGATGTCATTGATGCCATCATCGAAGTCGCCAAGTGGGCGCCTTCTTCGATGAACACCCAGCCCTGGCATGTGCACGTGGTGACCGGTGCCCCGCTGGACCGGATTCGCAAAGGCAACACCGACAACATGGTCGCGGGTGTGCCCCCCAAGCGGGACTTTCCGATGAAAGAATCCTATGAAGGCTTGCATCGCCGTCGTCAAATTGATGTGGCGGTGCAACTCTTTGATGCCATGGAAATTGCCCGCGATGACAAAGCTCGGCGCACCGATTGGGTCATGCGCGGATTCCGTCAATTTGACGCACCCGTCTCGCTGGTGCTGACCTATGACAAATACCTGGAGCCAGCCGCCATCAGCCAATTTGACCTGGGCGCTTTTTCGCACGCGATTGTGTTAGCGGCTTGGGAACAAGGTCTGGGCTGCGTCATCAACGGACAGGGCATCATGCAGTCGCATGTGGTGCGCGAGCATGCCTGCATTCCCGATGACCAGAACATCATGATCTGCATTGCCATGGGCTACCCGGACGACTCTTTTGTGGCCAACAGCGTCAAGTCGGTGCGCGAAGACAATGCCAGCTTTGTGCGCTACGTCGGGTTTGACGAAACGGAGAAAACAGCATGAGATCATGGGCCCAGTATCTTTTGAGTGGGGCCTGTTTCTTAGCGGGCTTCACTGGCTTGTCGGCCATGGCCCAAAACTTTCCCATCAAGCCATTAAAGCTGGTGGTGCCCTATGCCGCAGGTGGCTCGACCGACCAATTGGCCCGCGCCATTGCCGAGCCCTTGGGGCGCGCCTTGGGGCAGCCCGTGGTGGTAGAAAACAAACCCGGCGGCAACACCATCATTGGTGCAGACGCCGTGGCCAAATCCGCGCCTGATGGCTACACCTTGTTCATGGGCAGTTCAGCCAGTTTGGCGGTCAATCCCTTGCTTTACAGCAAGTTGCCTTATGACCCGAGCGCTGACTTTGCGGGCGTCAGCATGTTGGCCGCCTCGCCTTTGGTGATGGTGGTGCCCGCCAGCTTGCCGGTGACCAATGTGAAAGAGTTTGTTGAATTGGCCAAGCGCCGTCCCGATGCGCTCAACTTCGCCTCCGTGGGCAATGGAAACCCCTTGCATCTGGCGGGAGAATTGTTCAAAGTGGCCACCGGCATCGAGATGACGCATGTGCCCTACAACGGCAGCGCGCCGGCACTCACCGCCTTGCTGGGCAACCAGGTGCAGGTGATGTTCGATGTGGTCTTGACGTCAAACCCGCACATTCAGTCGGGTAAATTGCGTGCACTGGCTTTGACCGGAACCGACCGCTTGGCCTTATTGCCCAATGTGCCGACCATTGCAGGATCGGGTTACCCGGGTTACGAGGCGGGTATTTGGTTTGCCATGGTGGTTCCCAAGGCCACGCCACCCGCTATCATCGCGCGTTTGAATGCCGAAGTGACCAAAATTTTGGCCCAACCCGATATGAAAGCGCGCTTCGATGGACTGGCGCTCGAACTCATTCCGGGGCCTTCAGAAGAGGTGGCCAAGTTCGCTCAACGTGAGCAAGCGCGCTGGGCGCGCCTGATTCGCGAAAAAGGCATCCGGCTGGAGCTTTGAACAAGCCCAGGGCCGCACCTGGTCCCTGGTGGTTTCAGTATCAGCTGGCCAACAGTGTCATTTCTGCATACAGGTCGGCTTTGCCTTCAAAGCCGATGCCGGGTAACTCGGGCAAAGTCACAAAACCATTGTCGACCTTGACACCATCAGGGAAGCCGCCGTAAGGCTGGAACAGATCGGGGTAGCTCTCGTTGCCGCCCAGGCCCAGACCGGCCGCAATCGCCAATGACATTTGGTGCCCGCCGTGCGGGACGCAGCGGCTGGGCGACCAGCCGTAGTCTTTCAGCATGTCCAGCGTACGCAGGTACTCCACCAGACCGTAGCTCAGGGCGCAATCGAATTGCAGCCAGTCGCGGTCGTGGCGCATGCCGCCGTAGCGAATCAGGTTGCGGGCGTCTTGCATGGAGAACAGGTTTTCGCCGGTGGCCATGGCCGGCACATAGTGTGGTGCCAGTGCGGCTTGCAATTCGTAGTCGAGCGGGTCACCGGCTTCTTCGTACCAGAACAGGTTGTAGCCAGCCAAGGCCTTGGCGTAGGTCACGGCGGTGGGCAGGTCGAAACGGCCGTTCGCATCGACCGCCAAGCGTTGGCCTGGGGCCAGCATTTTCAGTACCGCTTCAATGCGCTGGCAGTCTTCGCTCAGGCTGGCGCCTCCGATTTTCATTTTGACAACCGAGTAACCGCGGTCCAGATAGCTTTGCATTTCGTCCGTCAGGCCGGCCAGCCCTTTGCCTGGCCAGTAGTAACCACCGGCGGCATACACAAACACTTTGCGATTCGCTTGGCCGTTGCCATAGCGCTCGGCCAGCAATTGGTACAGCGGCTTGCCCGCGATCTTGGCCACCGCATCCCAAATCGCCATGTCCATGGTGCCCACCGCGACTGAGCGCTCGCCATGGCCGCCGGGCTTTTCGTTGGTCATCATGGTGGCCCAGATTTTGTGCGGGTCCAGGTTGTCACCGGCGTCGTCCAGCAGGCTGTCAGCGGGCGCTTCCAAGATGCGCGGAATGAAGCGCTCGCGCATCAAGTGGCCTTGGCCGTAGCGGCCATTGGAGTTGAAGCCGTAGCCAATCACGGGCCGGCCGTCACGGATCACGTCCGTCACCACAGCCACCAGGCTGAGGTTCATTTTGGAAAAGTCGATGTAAGCGTTGCGAATATTGCTCTGGATGGAGCGGGTCGATTCGCGAATTTCAGTGATTCTCAAAACACATTTCCTTATTTTTTACCCAGACCCAATCGTTTGGCGCCTTCGATGTAAAGCGCGGTGCGCTCTTTCATGAAGGCGTCCATTTGCTCGGTGCCAATATTGACCAACTCGAAGCCGCTTTTAGCAGCCAGCTCTTTCATTTCAGGGTCATTGTTCAGAGCGCCCCACATGTCAGAGATTTTCCTGCGAGCTTCCGGTGAAGTTGATTTGGGCGCACCGATACCGCGGTAAGCACCATCGATCCAGTCCACGCCCAGCTCACGGAATGTGGGCACATTGGGCATGAGGGGGTGGCGTTTTTCCATGGCCACCGCCAAGGCGCGCACTTTGCCTTTGTTGGCAATCGCAAACGGGGTGTAGGTCACGGCCCCGTCAATCTGCGCGCCCACCACGGCCATCGACATGTCGCCTGTGCCTTTGTAGGGCACATAGGTGCTTTTGATGCCAAAGGCCGCATTCAGCCGCTCATGCGCGGCGTGGTTGGCCGAGTTCAGACCCGAGCCGCCCAGGTTCATTTTGCCGGGGGAAGCTTTGGCCGCGGCAATGAACTCGGCAAAACTCTTGATCGGGCTGTTCTCTGGCACCACCAGCACGTCAGGCGTGTAGTGGAACCAGTACACCGGCGTGATGTCGGCAGTTTTGTATTGAACCTCGCCCTCGATCGGCTGGAACACAATGTGCGGCAGGTTGATGCCCACCACGTTCAGGCCGTCGCCGGGCAGGTTGTTCATCTGGCTCCACATCAGGCCGCCACCGGCACCTGCCTTGTATTGGATGATGGTGTCGATGGCAGCGCATTTTTTCTTGAGGACCACCTGTTGGTGGCGCGCAGACAAATCGGATTCGCCCCCCGGCGGAAAGGCTTGCCAATACAGCAGGTTCTTTTCGGGGCAAGCACCGGGGATGCCTTGGGCCATGGCCACAGGGGCCAGACAGGCCAGTGTCAGGCACAAGAGGCCCAGCCAGCGGGTGAGGGTTGTGTTCATGCGTGTCTCCTTAAATGTGTCATTTATCAGTTGCGCAACTGCTGGCACACGGCCTCGGTCACTTGGGCCGTACCGGCGGGCCCGCCCAGGTCGCGTGTGTGCAGTTGCGGATCGGCCGTCACCGCTTCAATGGCCTGCATCAATTGCTTGGCAGGGGCAGTCAAACCGATGTGTTCGAGCAGCATGACGCAGCTCCAGAACGTGCCGATCGGGTTGGCCAGACCTTGGCCCATGATGTCAAACGCTGAGCCGTGGATAGGCTCGAACATCGAGGGGTAGCGTCGCTCTGGGTCGATGTTGCCCGTGGGGGCAATGCCCAGACTGCCGGCCAAGGCTGCCGCCAGATCGCTCAGAATATCGGCATGTAAGTTGGTGGCCACCACCGTGTCCAGCGAGGCGGGGCGATTGACCATGCGCGCGGTGCAGGCATCGACCAGCTCTTTGTCCCAATGCACATCAGGGAATTCGGCGCTAATTTCTTTTGCGATTTCGTCCCACATCACCATGGCATGGCGCTGGGCGTTCGACTTGGTTACCACCGTCAGCAGTTTGCGGGGCCGCGACTGCGCCAACTTGAAGGCATAGCGCATGATGCGCTGAACGCCCACGCGGGTCATCATGGACACATCGGTGGCCACTTCGATGGGGTGTCCTTGGTGGGCGCGACCCCCCACACCGGCGTATTCGCCTTCGGAGTTTTCGCGCACGATCACCCAGTCCAGTTGCGCGGGCGTACAGCGCTTGAGAGGGGCATCGATACCGGGCAAGATACGTGTGGGCCGCACATTGGCGTATTGGTCAAAGCCCTGGCAAATCTTCAGGCGCAGTCCCCACAGCGTGATGTGATCGGGAATGTCCGGGTCTCCGGCCGAGCCGAACAAGATGGCGTCCATCGGGCGCAAGGCGTCCAGGCCGTCAGACGGCATCATCACGCCATGGCGGCGGTAATAGTCACCGCCCCAATCGAAGGGGTGAAAGTCAAAGCGAAACTCAGTGGACTGCGCGGCTAAAGACGCCAGAACGGTTTGTCCTGCAGGAATGACTTCCTGGCCAATCCCGTCTCCGGGGATGCAAGCGATGTTGTAGGTTTTCATAAACGATTGAATGAAGGAACTTGACACTGTAGCGAATTCCGCAAGCCATCACTCGCATCTGTGTGACTTCTCGTCACGTCCTCGCAAGTATTGGGAAAAGCTTTTGCAGTCCGTCAGACATCACCTCGACCGCTAGCGCAGCCAGTATCAGTCCCATTAATCTTGTCATCACGTTGATGCCGGTTTTGCCCAGCACGCGGGCAATCGGAGTGGCCAGTGCAAAACACAATGCCGTGGCCAGCGCGATAACCAAGCCATAACCCACCAAGCTGCCTAATTCCGAGAAGTTTTTGGCTTTTTCGGCATAAATCACCACAGTCGACATGGTGGCTGGCCCCGTCAACAGCGGGATGGTCAAAGGGACCACAGCGATGCTGGCGCCCATGGCGGCCTTGGTTTCGGCGTCCTGCACTTCTTGCGCATTGGCGCGAGCTTCGGCAGGCTGGGCGTTGAGCATCGACAGGGCGGCGGTGAGCAGCAACAAGCCGCCGCCCACTTGAAAACTGGCCAGTGAGATGCCAAAAAATTCCAGAATTTGCAGACCCAACAAGGCGCTGGCGGCGATCACAATGAAGGCGGTCAGCGACGACACGAAAATTGTGCGCTGGCGCTGCGCACGGCTAAAGCCTTGGGTGTAGTGAATGAAAAACGGCACGCAGGCCAGCGGGTTGACAATGGCGAGTAGGGTAATGAGTGGTTTGAAGTCCATGCTGTGCATTGTGCCGCGAGTTGACTGGATTGACGCCCCTCAGACCGACTGTTAAATTGACCGCGACTTCTTGCAAAGGCTTTCCACGTGTTTTCATCTGTGCGCACCCTTTTTCAAACGCTGCATCGAACGACTTTGAAGGTCTCTGATTGGCTCACCCAGGGTTTTCGCATTGGCCTGGTGTTGGCCGTGTTGGCCTACGGTGTGGGCATGGTCTGGTTCATTAATTTTGCAGACCGGGTCGCCATTTCAGACCACACGGTGTTGGTGCTGGACCTCCAAGGCGCCTTGGTGGAAGAGTCGCCGGGCGGGTTGCGCGACAAGGTTTTGGGCGAGTTGCAGGGTGAGTCGACAGATTCGGTGCGTTTGCGTGATTTGCAAATGGCACTCGCATGGGCGGAGAAAGACAAACGGATTGACCAGGTGCTGTTGAAGCTCGATGGTTTCAAAGGTGCGGGCATGGCTTCTTTGCGTGAAGCTGCTGGCGCCATTGAAAAGTTCAAGACTTCTGGCAAGCCTGTCGTGGCGTGGTCTGCGGCGTATGACCAACGCCAGTACTACCTGGCAGCGCATGCCAGTCAGGTGGCCGTGCATCCCATGGGGACGGTTCTCATAGAGGGTTTTGGTCGCCAACGCAACTACTACAAAGAGGCGCTGGACAAGTTGGGTATTCAGGCGAACCTGATCCGTGTGGGGCAATACAAGTCTGCGGGCGAACCGTTCACCCTGAGCCAAGCATCTGAGCAGGCATTGAAAGCTGAGGCGCATGTGTATGACGCTTTGTGGAAGCTTTACACAGAGGGTGTTGAGCAAGCGCGCAAGCTGCCGCCCGGCAGTGTGGCGCAACACATCGACAGCTTGCCGGGTGCGTTGCAGGCTCTGAATGGGGATGCGGGCCAGTTGGTGAAGGACTGGCAGTGGGTTGACCAGTTGCAGACTTTTGAGTCTTTGCGTCAAACGCTGATGGACACGGTGGGCAAAGATGAGGGCGGTAAGACTTTCCGGCAAGTCGGTTTCAAGGACTATCTGCAAGCGCAATTCAAACCGGTCAAAGGCGAACACATTGCTGTCATCGTGGCCCAGGGCGAAATTGGCGATGGCCGGGCGCCTGCGGGCAAGATCGGCGGGCTGTCAACGTCCGATCTGATCCGCACAGCGACCGAGGATGAAGACGTCAAGGCCATCGTTTTGCGCGTCAACTCACCCGGCGGCAGCGCCTTTGGCTCTGAATTGATTCGGGACCAACTGCGCATTGCGCGTGACAAGGGCAAGCCAGTGGTTGTGTCTATGGGGGATGTGGCCGCCTCTGGCGGTTACTGGATCGCCATGGCGGCTGACCAGGTGTGGGCCGATGCGGCCACCATCACCGGTTCCATCGGTGTGTTTGCGATGTTGCCCACGGGCGAGGGCCTGATGCGCAAGCTGGGCGTGAACACGGGTGGCTACCGGACCACGTGGCTGGCCGGCGCCTACGATCCGCGCACGGCATTGGACCCCCGGGTCCAGGCTTTAGTTCAGTCAGGGGTTGAGCATGTCTATGCCGATTTCATTGGCAAAGCGGCGCAAGCGCGCAAACTGGAGGTGGCCCAAGTGAACACACTGGCGCAGGGTCGCATTTGGACTGGCGCACAGGCGCAAGGGCACCGTTTGGTGGACCAGGTCGGCAGCTTCAATGATGCGGTGCACGCTGCCCGTCAACTCGCTGGCAAGTCGGCTGGCAATTCGGCAGGTACGGAGCTGCCTTTGCCCATTCGGTACTGGGGCCCCAAAATCTCTAAAGTGCAAGGCTGGGTTCAGCGGTATTTGTTGCAGGGGTCTGCGCACATTGGCTGGGGTGTGGGGACGTCTGAATTCTCACCGTTCACGGGCTTGCCCGGTGTGAGCACTTTGTTGGCGGAAGATTTCATTTGGCTTAAAGGGCTCTTGGATCAGGCACAACCCTATACGGCTGTCACGCATTGCCTGTGCCAAATCACGCCTTGAAGTCCGCTGGTTTCAGTCGCTTGCAGGATGCCTGCGGCGGAACATGCCCCAGCCCTCCATGTGCAGCACTTTGTCGCCGTGTTGGTTGAACATTTCCCAGGTCGTGCGCACCAAACCCACATCGGGTTTGCTGCGCATCGGCCGCGTTTCGGTGATGAGGTGCTGGAGATGGAGGGTATCGTCAGGCAAGACCGGCTTCATCCATTTCACGTTTTCCAAACCTGGCGAGCCCAGGCTGGCCGCTTCGTGCAGAAAATTTGTCACCATCAGCCGCATGGCCATGGCGCAGGTGTGCCAACCGCTGGCACACAGGCTGCCAAAAACGGAAGCTTTGGCGGCTTCCTCATCGAGGTGAAAAGCTTGGGGGTCAAATTGGCTGGCAAAAGCCAATATCTCTTCTTTTGTGGGTGTGATCGTGCCCAGGTCACGCACCTGGCCTGGCTGCAGGTCTTCCCAATAGTACTGAATGTCGGCCATCAGCGGCCTCCTGACACATCGAGAAAGCTCATCGTCGTGTAACTGGCCTCTTCTGATAACAGCCAGACTATGGCTTGGGCTACTTCTTCAGCGCTGCCGCCGCGCTGGATTGGGACTTGGTGCGCCAGGTCGCGTACGCGGTTGGGGAGTCCGCCTGAGGCGTGAATTTCTGTCTCAATGAGGCCCGGTCGAACAGCGTTGACCCGTATGCCTTCGGCGGCGACTTCTTTGGCCAATCCCAGCGTCATGCTGTCTATGGCGCCCTTGGATGCTGCGTAGTCCAGGTACTGACCCGGCGCCCCCAAGCGCGAAGCCGCGCTGGACATGTTCACGATGCTGCCACCCGAACCACCATGTTTTGTGCTCATGCGCCTGACCGCCTCGCGTGCACACAGCAGCGAGCCGATCACGTTGATGTCGAACATGCGTTTCCAGCGCGCCACACTCATTTCATCCAGACGGGCGGTCACGTCCACAATGCCGGCATTGTTCACGAGGCCAGAGAGTTGGCCCAGTTTGGCGGTGACTTTGTCAAACATGGCTACCACTTGCGCCTCATCTGCGACATCGGCTTGAACCGAGATGGCGCTGCCACCTGAGGCGCGAATAGCGCGGACCACCTCATCAGCGGCCAAAGAATTGGCGGTGTAGTTGACGGCCACAGCCCACCCTTTCTGGGCGGCCAGACGGGCGGTGGCCGCGCCGATGCCTCGGCTACCTCCTGTCACCAAAAGAACTTGACGCATAACCTGATTCCTGCAAAAAAGTAGCCAACAGAGTACAACTGCGACTGATGTCATTTCATGGCATTACATTACAACAGTCAGGAGACCCCCATGCGTCGCACAGTGGACTATTATTTTGCCCCGCAAAGCCCCTGGGCTTACTTGGGACATCAGCGCTTGGCCAATATGCTCAAGGCCACGGGAAGCGCTGTGCGTGTCATGCCGGTGGATTTGGGCGGCAAGGTGTTCCCGATCTCTGGGGGGTTGCCCCTTGGCCAGCGCGCGCCCCAGCGCCAAGCCTACCGATTGGTGGAGCTCAAGCGCTTTGGCGAGTTTGTGAAGGTGCCTTTGGTGCTCAAGCCGAAATATTTTCCAGTGGGCGGTGACGATGCCTCGCGCTTGATCATTGCTGTGGATCAGCACCATGGCCCCGATGCCGCCATGGCCATCACGGGGGCCATTTTGTCGGCAGTGTGGGCGCAAGAGCGCAACATTGCCGACGAAAAAGTGCTGGCCACTTTGATGGACGAACAAGGCCTGAGCGCCAAGTGCTTGGAGCAGGCTTACAGTCAGGCCACGCAAGTGCGTTATGAGCATTACACGCAATTGGCGATTGACGCGGGCGTTTTTGGCGCACCCAGCTATGTGATCGATGGCGAGTTATTCTGGGGCCAGGATCGACTTGATTTTGTCGAGCGTGCCTTGCACGCAAACAACTGATTTTTCATTCAACCAAAGGAGTCAAAAAATGGGTCATTTTATTCAATTGATTGCGGCAGATGGCAAATCCATACCCGCGTATGTGGGGCAGCCCACGGGTGCTGTCAAAGGTGCGGTGGTGGTCATTCAGGAAATTTTTGGGGTCAATTCGCACATCCGTAACGTGGTCGATGGCTATGCGCAATCGGGTTACCTCGCCATTGCACCTGCGGCATTTGAACGGGTCAAGTCGGGTGTGGAGTTGGGTTACGCCGAGGCTGACATGGGAGAAGGGTTTGGCCACAAAACAGCCGTAGAGGCTTTGCCTGCGCCGGGTGTGCTGCAAGACATTCAAGCCGCAATCGATTACGCAGCCCAATCCAGTGGCCACAAGGTGGGCATCGTTGGTTATTGCTGGGGTGGTCTGCTGACTTGGCGTGCGGCGTGCATGCTCACAGGTTTGTCTGCGGCTGCGCCTTATTACGGTGGTGGAATGACCACAGACGCCGAGATCGCGCGTCAGCCCCAAGTGCCGGTCATGGCGCATTTTTCGAACCAAGACAAATACATTCCCATGCCTTCGGTGGAGGCGTTTGGCAAGGCACACCCTGAGGTTCAGGTTTTTGTCTACGATGCGCACCATGGTTTTAACTGTGACCAGCGCGGTGCTTGGGATGCGCCTTCAGCGGCTTTGGCGCAGGAACGCACCTTGACGTTTTTTGCCCAGCACCTGGCCTGACGCAGGTCGGAAAGCCGATTTGAATCGCGCCTGAAAGCGGCTTACTGGGCCGCTATCCAGCGTGCTGCATCGCGCGCAAAATAGGTCAACACGCCGTCTGCACCTGCGCGTTTGAAAGCCAAAAGGCTCTCCATCATCACCGCATCATGGTCCAGCCAGCCGTTTTGGGCCGCGGCTTTGAGCATGGCATATTCCCCTGAGACTTGGTAGGCAAAAGTGGGGACGCCAAATTCATCTTTCACGCGGCGCACGATGTCCAGGTAAGGCATGCCGGGTTTGACCATGACCATATCGGCGCCTTCGGCAATATCGATGGCGACTTCGCGCAGGGCTTCGTTGCTGTTGCCGGGGTCCATCTGGTAGACCTTTTTGTTGCTCTTGCCCAAGTTGGCTGCAGAGCCCACGGCATCGCGAAACGGTCCGTAAAAAGCACTTGCGTACTTGGCGCTGTAGGCCATGATGCGCGTATGGATGTGACCGTTGGATTCAAGGGCTTGACGGATGGCACCGATACGCCCGTCCATCATGTCACTGGGAGCGACCATGTCCACGCCCGCTGCCGCTTGGGTCAATGCTTGTTGAACCAGTACTTCGACAGTTGGCTCGTTCATGATGTAGCCTGTCTCGTCCAGCAAACCGTCTTGGCCGTGACTGGTAAAGGGGTCCAGCGCCACATCGGTCATGATGCCCAACTCAGGGAAGCGTTTTTTCAACTCTCGCACCACGGTGGGTACCAAACCATCCGGATTTTTGGCTTCGCTCCCCGTCTCGTCCTTGAGTTCGGCATTGATCACCGGAAACAGGGCCATCACCGGAATGCCCAGTTTGACGCAGTCTTCAGCCACCGGCAACAGCAGGTCCAGGCTCAAGCGCTCCACGCCTGGCATGGAGGACACTGCTTGGCGTTGGTGATGACCATCAAGGACAAAAACCGGGTAGATCAAATCGTGTGCCGTGACGCGGTGTTCTCGCACAAGGTTGCGCGTGAACGCGTCCCGACGCAAGCGGCGAGGGCGACCCATGGGGAAAGGAGCGTGCAATGTATTCATAGACAAAATTGTGCCTCAATTGGATATTCAGGTCTTATAAAACTGAATTGTGCGCGACAGCGAGAAGCCTGTGAAAGTGACATTTTTATCAAATATTTGTCAAATAAATTGATTTGTTACTTGAAATCATATTTGTTATTTGTTAAATTCTGCTTGGGCGGTTTTTAACCGTTCCCCGCTTCACCTCCCTGAGCGGGGCCTTGATGTGTCATAACTAAAAGGCTTGCAACCCTCGGCCCATGGTCGAGGGTTTTTTTTAGAGCCGCCGCTACTGTGCATGACAAGGGAGGAGGGCTACACTGGCACCATGCTCTGGATAAAAGCTTTTCACATCGTCATGGTGGCCAGTTGGTTTGCCGGTCTTTTTTATTTGCCGCGGATCTTTGTCAATTTGGCCATGGTGCCGCAAGACTCTGAGGCCGAATTTGATCGCTTACTTTTAATGGCACGGAAATTACTTCGGTTCACTACCCTGCTGGCGGTACCCGCTTTAGCCTTGGGTTTTGTGCTGTGGTTGTACTACGGCATTGGCTTGGCTGCAGGCAGTGGCTGGATGCATGCCAAATTGGGTTTGGTTGCTTTGACCATGGCCTATCACTGGCAATGCGCTGTGCTGCTGCGTCAGTTTGCGGGCCAAACCAATACCCGCAGCCATATTTGGTACCGTTGGTTCAATGAGGCGCCGGTGATGTTGATGTTGATCATTGTGGTGCTGGTGGTCGTGAAGCCCTTTTGAAGGCGGCGAATGCAAAAAACATCCGCCTGGCCATTGGCGTTGATCTATGCCGCGCTGGTTGTTTATGCCAGTCTTTATCCCTTTGATGGTTGGCGTATTCAGGGCATAGCACCCTGGGTTTTTTTGTGGGCCCCTTGGCCACAGTATTGGACAATATTTGACGTCATTTCGAATGTGCTGGGCTATGCCCCGTTGGGTTTCTTTTTCACGCTGTCCTTTCGCAGAACACGGCCCACACTGCCGGCCTTGACGGTTGCGACGCTCATGGCCGCCGCGCTGTCTTGGATGATGGAGTCGCTGCAATTCTTTCTGCCCTTAAGGGTGCCGTCCAACGTGGACTGGCTGCTCAATGTGGCGGGCGCTTGGCTTGGCGGTGCGGTTGCCATTGTTTTGAATTGGGCGGGTGTGTTGGCGCGTTGGAGTCGATTTCGGGCCAAATGGTTCATAGCAGATGAACGGGGGGCTTTGGTGTTGCTGGCTTTGTGGCCGGTGGGATTGTTGTTTCCTGCACCCGTGGCTTTCGGTTTGGGACAAGTCTACGAGCGCTTAGAAGAAGCCGCAGCGGGCTGGTTGCAAGGCACGCCCTGGTTAGAGTGGCTGCCTTTGAGGGAGGTCGAGTTGCAGCCGATGTTGCAAGGAGCCGAAGTGTTGTGCGTTCTTTTGGGCCTGCTTTTGCCTTGCCTGTTGGCTTTCAGTGTGGTCCGGACCCTTCAGCAACGGTGGATCGCCATGTTGGTTTTCTTGCCGATGGGCCTTTTCGCCAGCGCTTTGTCGGCTGCACTCACCTATGGACCCGTGCATGCGTGGGGTTGGACCAGCAGCGAAGTCCGTGCGGGCTTGGTGGGCGCTATTTTCTCCTCCAGCACGGCGGTATTTTTGAGTCGAAGAGCCTGTCTGGTGATTGCCTTGGTGTGCCTGGTTCTGCAATTGGCGCTATTGAACACTGCGGCTACTGATGTTTATTTTTCTGTGACTTTGCAAACTTGGGAGCAAGGCCGATTCATCCGTTTTCATGGCTTGATTCAGTGGATTGGTTGGCTTTGGCCCTTCGTTGCATTGGGATATTTGATGCAACGCTTGTCGACTTCATCCCCACGCGACAATTAAACAGAAGCGTGTATCTAAAATGTGTCTATGACCTCAAATTCCACTCATTACTATCGGCGGCACATCTTCTTTTGCCTCAACGATCGAAAGAACGGTGAAAACGCTTGCATTCACCACAATGCCCAGTCGGGCTTTGACCATTGCAAATCGCGCATTAAAGAGATGGGCTTGTCCGGTCCTGGGCAGGTGCGTGTCAACAAGGCTGGCTGCCTTGACCGCTGCGCCGCGGGACCTGTTGCGGTGGTTTACCCGGAAGGCGTTTGGTACACCTATGTAGACCCCTCCGATATCGACGAGATTGTCGACAGCCATTTGAAAAACGGGCAAGTGGTTGAGCGTTTGCTGGTGCCGGAGCATCTGGGGCGCTGATGAATGCGTCGACCCAATTGCTCAGCCTACAAGGCGAGTCGGGCGTGATTGAGGCTTTGTTGGACAAACCTCTCGACATCCCGGCCGGGCAATTGCGGGGAACCGCAGTGATTGCCCATCCTCACCCCTTGTTTGGCGGCAGCATGCAAAAC